>Ga0157374_10000071_pt1 | contig 102927 bp, 81 predicted proteins | sample M25metaG_FD_115308 | JGI IMG/M metagenome (GOLD analysis project Ga0157374, IMG submission 115308) | Miscanthus rhizosphere microbial communities from Kellogg Biological Station, Michigan, USA - M2-5 metaG | ecosystem: Host-associated > Plants > Roots > Rhizosphere > Soil | place: USA...
CACGCTTCCGCCGTCTCGCCCGTGATTATGAACGGCTGGCTTCCACCCTCGCCGGCCTCCACTGGCTCGCCTTTGCCTCCCTCATGCTCGCTTCCTTCTTCAAAAGTGCATGACAGGCTCTAACGTTTTACCCCACCCCTTTATGAACAATCCAAAGTCGGCCAGCCGTCTTTCCGCCCGTCGTGGTCAAAATTTGACGGAAGACAACTCCTGCTCTTTCTCCAGGCGTCCAACGCGAATCCTCGCCACCACCATCGTCACCGCAGCCCTCGTTTTCCTGACTCCGCGCCTGGCCTCCGCCGCCAGCACGACTTGGAACGGCACGACCGATGGACTCTGGGCCACCACGACGGACTGGAGCAGCGGGGCCGCCGCAGGAACGGGAGATACCGCCATTTTCAACAACGCAGGGAATGGCAATACCACGCTCGACCTCGGGGGCGGCGTAACGGTCGGCACGATCCTCTTCGATACCTCCAGCGCTGCCGCTTATACCATCGGAGCCGGGGCGGTAAACAGCCAGACGCTTACGCTTAACAACGCGGGAGCAATCACCGTGAATTCCACCGTCGCGGCGAATCAACTTTTCAATGCAGCCATTGTGCTGGGCACCGACGCGACGGCCTCGACCTATACCATCACCAATAACAGCACCACCAACAGTCTCACCCTTGCGGGTAATCTCGGCGGTGGCAGTACCGGCACGGCAGGCAGCAAGACCCTTACGATCACCGGCTCCGGCAATACGAATCTCAACGGCAGCCTCTCGAATGGCGGGGCCACGGCGGTCGCGCTCACCAAGAGCGGCTCGGGCACGCTCACGCTTTCAGGAGCCAATACCAACACCGGCACGACCACCATCAGCAACGGCACGCTCAAGCTCGGGGCCAGCAACGCGCTCACCACCACCGGCAACGTAACGCTTGGCACCGGCGGCATCACCAATGTCTTCGACCTCGCCGGATTCTCTCAGACCATCGGTGCCCTCACCTCCGGCGCCACGGCCGACAGCGCCGGCATCATTACCAGTAGCACCTCCGGCGGCTCCCTGACCATCAACGGCGGCACCACGGGCGGCAATACCTTCGGCGGCACCCGCTTCACCGGTTCGCTCGCACTCACCATCAGCGGCACCAACCTCACCAGCAGCACGTCGAACAACTACCAGATGACCAACGCGAACAACACGTTCAGCGGCGGTCTTACGATCAAGAGCAGCGGCACCTCCTCGCTCACGAGCAGCAATCTGGCTACCGCAGGCGGCCTGGCCACCGGCAGTTCCAGTGCAGGCACGGAAGGGCTGCGCTTCAACAGCAGCGCCGCCGTCGGCACGGGCGGCATCACGCTCGACAACGGCCAGCTCTTCGCCATCTCGGGGGTGAGCACGCTGACGAACAACCTCGCGGTGACCTCACGCGGCGGCGTCATCCATGCCGAGGTCAACGGCGTCACCTTCTCCGGCACGCTGAGCAGCCCGGCTTCCACGTTCCTGCTGATCAACAGCAACGCCGGCAACACCAACATCCTCAAATTCACCGGCGACGACAGCGGCTTCAGCGGTACCCTGGCGATCGATACCACCAACATTGGTGGCATTTCCTTCGGCGGCTCGGCGCTTGGCAATTCCAACACCAATTTGCTGTGGTTTGGCAATGGCACCAATGGCGGTACCGGCCGGATCCAATACGGCGGCGCCAGCAGCGGAACGCTCACCTTTGGCGAATTGAACAATCTCAACAGCGGCGCGGTGGGCTCCACCATGAGCGGCATTATTGAAGATGCCACCGCTTCCACCACCGCCACCATTTCCATCGGCGATACGAATTCCACCGCCGCCACTTTCCAGGGCGTGATCCGCAACGGCAGCGGCACCGTCGCCCTCACCAAAACCGGCACGAACACGCAAGTCCTTTCCGGTGCCAACACCTATACCGGGGCCACCACAGTCAATGGAGGCACCTTGAAAATCACCGGCAGCCTCGCCGCGGGCAGCGCGGTGGCGATCAATAACGGCGGCACCTTGATTGCCGGATCGAGCGGCACCGTGGCGGGCTCCGTGGCTGTCAATGGCGGAGGCACCCTCGGCGGGGCCGGAACCGTCAGCGGCTCGGTCACCGTGGCGGCAGGCAATACGGTGTCCACTGAAGGGGCACTCAATCTCGTGGATGGCTCCATCGGCACCCTCACTCTCAGCAATGCAGCCGGACTCACGCTCGGTGGCACTACTGGCAACGTCTCACTTCTCAACTTTGAGGTGGGCTCCAGCACCTCCGATCAGATCTCGCTCGGCAGCAATGCGCTGACACTGAACGCGGGTGGTGCCAATATCACCATCACCAGCCTCGGCGTCGTTGCGGGCCAGACTTACACGCTCATGAGCTTCGGGAGCGGCGCGGGAGCCGGTTTCGTCACCGGTTCCGGTGCCGCCACCATTGGAAACCTGACCCTTACCAATCCCTCGATCAGCTTCGGAGTCACGGGCACGCTCACGGTGCTCAGCAACATGATCCAGCTCGTCACCACCGGAGCTACCGCTCCGGCAACTGCCTACTGGTCCGGGGCCAAAGGCTCCAACTGGGCTTCAAACGATGGCGCCGGTGGAAACTTCACCACAACCAACGGCGGCTCCACCTTCGTCGCCGCCTATCCGAGTTCGGCGACGGATGTCTTCTTCACCAACAGCGCGAATGTCACCAACACCCTCGGCACCGGCACCACCACGACGAACAGCGACGGCAATACCCTCACCATTGAGAGTGGCGGCTTGACCGTGGCCAGCGGCGCGGGAGCGGTTTCGATCGGTGCCGCAATCGCCGGACCGGGCGCAGTCACGAATTCCAGCCTCCTCACCCTCTCGGGAACCAACAGCTATACGGGCGGCACCACAAACAGCGCGGGAACGCTCACCGCCGGAAGCACCACCGCCTTCGGTGCCTCCACCAGCCCGCTCACCGTCAACGGTGGGACCGTAGATTTGAATGGCAATACCGTCACGGTCGGCGCGCTGGGCGGCTCCGGCGGCACGATCACCAACAACAGCACCAGCACCAATGTGACACTGGTGGAAAGCAACAGCACTACCAGCACCTTCGCGGGCGTCCTCTCCAATGGCTCCAGCAAGACGCTGGCACTGACCAAGAACGGAAGCGGAACCCTCATTCTGAGCGGCAACAACACCTACAGCGGGCCGACGAATATCAATGCGGGCACCATCCAACTGGGCAGCGCCACCGCCCTGGGAACCAGCGCCGCCACCATCGCCAGTGGCGCAGCGTTGGACTTCAATGGTCAAACCATTAGCAACGTCCTCACTGTGCAGGGCTCCGGGATTAGCAACAGTGGCGCGTTGCTCAACAGCAACACTACCACGCCGGCCGCGCTGACCTCGGACATCACCGGTGCCAGCAGCTTCACCGTCGGCGGCGCGGGCAATCTCACCCTCCAACGGGTGCAGAGCAGCAACGTTTTCACTCTCACCAAGCAGGGAGCCGGGACGCTCAACCTCGGCGGAGCCACCACTACCAATCATGACAACCTGCTCGCGCTGGATGTCGAATCAGGCACGGTGAATCTCGGCATGACGGGCAGCTTCATCGCGATTGATCGCGGGTTGATCGTCAACGGCGGCGGCACGGTCAATTACTCCGGCTCCAGCTCCAACATGCTGTCCGACAACGACGAGGTGCGCATCTCCAACGGCACGCTCAACATGAATGCCGTGAGCGACACGGCCGGCAAGCTGACCATCGGCGACGGCACGAATAACGGCAATCTCTCCGGCACCGGGGTTTTTAACCGTGTCCGCCAACTACAATCCCTTCGCCACCAATACCAGTACCAGCAGCACCATTGAGGCGATGAGCGGAACGGTAAGCGTCAGCCTCGCCGGGGCCGTGCCGTTGAACAAAACCACCTCGGGCACAGTGATACTCTCCGGCGCGAATACCTATACCGGTGCCACCAGCGTGAAGGCCGGTGCGCTCATCGTCAATGGCTCGCTCTCCTCCAGCAGCACGATTACGATTGGCGATTCGGCAAATCTGACCACCGCCGCAGTGCTCGCGGCGAATACCCTGGGCAACTCCACCAACGTCGGCCCGATCGTCCTGGGCGCGGCAGCGGGCAACACCGGCGCGAAACTTTCCCCCGGCAACGGCAACAATGGAATCGGCGGAGCCGGGGCCCTGGGCGCCTTGCTCACCGTGAATGGCAACCTCACAATCACCAGCGGCTCGGGAGCCCACCTGCAACTGGCCGTGGGCCGCACCTCCGCCGGCACGGATACGAACGATGTGTCCGACCGCGTGACCGTCACCGGCAGCATCAGCCTGGCGGGCGATCTGGATATCAGCCTGCTTGGCGCAACAGGCTACAGCCTGGCTCAGGGCGACGAGCTCTACCTGATCGTCAACAATGGCAGCAGCGCCATCAGCGGCACCTTCGATACGGTCAATGGCCTGGGCAGCGGGATTGCACAGGACTCTGTTTTCAGCGTCGGCAGCACGGTCTTCCAAATCAGCTACACTGCCTCGGCCACCGGTGGCGCTTTCGATGGCGGCGGCAACAGCGTCGCCCTGCTGGTGGTGCCGGAGCCGAATTCACTCGCATTGCTGGCTGGCGCGGGCGTGCTTTCCCTCCTCCGGCGTCGGCGGCGCTAAGCGATTTCACCCATCCCCTGCCGCATACCCCTTGCATCCCCGTCGCGAAAGCGCCGGGGATGTTTTTTTTTGTGCGGCGACCGGAGTTGGAATTGATTCCGGGACGAGCTTAACCAATGGCTGGCTTGGCCTTATGCCAGTCGGTGCTCTGCTCGTAGGCATGCGCGATGCGCAGCAGGTTCACTTCGTCGAAGGGCTTGCCGAGCAACTGGAGCCCGACTGGAAGCCGGACGCCATCCGTTTCGGCAAAGCCGCACGGGAGCGACAGACCGCAGATGCCACCGAGGTTGGCGGCGATGGTGAAGATATCCGCCAGATACATTTTGAGCGGATCGTCGCTGCGGTCGCCGATCTTGAAGGCGGGCTCCGGCGAGGTGGGGCACACAATGGCGTCCACTTTCTCAAAAGCCGCGGTAAAATCCTGACGAATCAGCGTCCGCACCTTTTGCGCGCGCAGGTAGTAGGCATCGTAGTAACCACTGCTCAGCACGTAGGTGCCGAGGATGATGCGGCGCTTCACTTCGGGGCCGAAACCTTCCTCCCGCGAACGCCCATAGTGGTCGAGCAGCCCGGTGATGTTCTCCGCGCGATGACCATAGCGCACGCCGTCGAAGCGGGCCAGGTTCGCCGAGGCTTCCACGGTGGCGATGATGTAGTAAACACCCACCGCATGCTCCGTATTCGGGAGCGAGACTTCCACGATTTCCGCGCCGAGCGATTCGTAATGCGCGATTGCTTTGCGCACCACGGCATCCACCTGCGGGTCGATGCCTTCGATGAAGTACTCCTTCGGCATGCCAAGCTTTACGCCCTTCAAGTCGCCAGTCAGCCCGCTCGTATAATCCGGCACCGGCGTATCGAGGCTGGTGGAATCCTGCGGATCGCGCCCGGAAATGGCGTTCAGCAACAATCCGGAATCGCGCACGGTCTTGGTAAACGGGCCAATCTGATCGAGCGAAGAAGCAAAGGCCACCAGGCCGAAGCGCGACACACGGCCGTAGCTCGGCTTCAAGCCCACGCAGCCACACAGGGCGGCCGGCTGGCGAATGGAGCCGCCGGTATCCGAGCCCAGCGCGGCAAAAGCTTCATCCGCCGCCACGATGGCTGCCGAGCCACCACTCGAACCACCGGGAATGCGGGAAAGATCCCACGGGTTGCGGGTCACGCCGTAACTGGAGTTTTCAGTGGAGGAACCCATCGCGAATTCATCCATGTTCACGCGCCCGTAGGGGATCGCACCCGCTTCCTTCAGCTTCTTGATGACCGTGGCGTCGTAGGGCGCAATATAGCCCTTGAGAATCTGCGAGGCGCAAGTGCAGGGCTCGCCCTGGACGTTGATCACGTCCTTGATCGCAATCGGAACGCCGCCGAGCGGCAGCGAAATGTCGGCACTCTTCGCCGCCGCGAGGGCGGTCTCGAAATCGCGGCTCAGGTAGCCGTGAATGTCGCCATCCACCCGGGCGATGCGGGATTCAAGCGCTTGCAATGCGTCCACTGGAGAAGCCGCGCCGGAGCGGAACTGGGACTGCAATTCGGAAATGGAAAGGGAGGTAAGGTCCATGCGTTATTCGACAACTTTGGTGACGACGAAGAGGCCATTGGCCTGGCGCGGGGCATTGGAAAGCGCCTGCGTGGGGGTAAACCAGTCGCGCTCGGCATCTTCTCGGAAAACATTGAATACCGGGCTCGTATGCGCCGTCGGCTCCACGTGGCTGACATCCACCTGCTTGAGCTTCTCGACATAGTTCAGCACTTGCGAAAGCTGGGTCTGGAACTTTTCGATCTCAGCATCCGACAGATTCAAGCGGGCCAGTTGCGCAACGTAGCGCACATCAAAATCAGCACTCATGGTTTGGTAATTGGAGACGAATTACGCTCCGAAGGGAAACGAAAAATTTCACGAACTCCGCGTTGAACCCGGAGCCGTTCTCGAATGAAAATTCCAAAGGGACGGAGTTGGGGGCATCGCCCAACGATGGGCGTAGCATCTTCCGCAGAAGCCAGCCCTGTTCTGGTGCGCAGTTCGGCAAAGAAACGTCCATTTACGACACGGAGTGTCGCTAACAGGTGCGTGCCCACACAGAGTATGGGCACGAGGAGAAAACGAGGAACGAACGGAGAATGAAAAAAGAAGTGCGCCCTTGGTGGTCGTTGAAAAAGAGCCTTCTCCCAATGGTTACAGCACGAACTTCAGGCACAGCCACATGAGAATTACCGCCAGCACGAGGCAGAGGCTAAAAAACTTCAACCGCGCCTGCTTCTTCTCATGCTTCAAAATCCGCGGACGGCCGATGGCAAAGCTGCTGTTCAGCTTATGCTCGTAGTTCCGGCGATCCAGCAGCGTGGTGGCATCCACCCGGCGCAGGTTATGGTTGCTGCGGGAGATCAATTCCTCGCGGCGGCGCTTTTCCAGCTCCTCCTGCTTGCGGGGGGCATCGGCAATAAACTGCTGGGCGCGCTGCATCTTTTCGTTGAGGGCACGCTCCTGATCCTGAATGGCCCGCTTCTTGGCGTCCAGCGGGCTCTCGAAGGTGAATTTCTTCGAGGAGGTTTTCTTCGATCGTGGTTTAGACATGGAAATCTTTTACTTCCCCATGAAAATCAGGGCCGCAAGAATGCACAACCCCAGAATCAACAAGGGAAGGGTGAAGGCGAAACCGCTCTTCAGCCAGTACATGAAATCGTGCTGCCCCTCCGCCGAGTAGGACATCTGGTAGCCTTCGGCCACCGGCTCGAGGACGTCCTCCTTCGCTTCGGCATTAATCACCGCCCGGGACTTGGAAAACTCCGCCCGCGCATCATCCACCGCACTCAGCGCCTTGCTTAATTCCTTGTTGATGTCAGAATTTTCCCAGTTCTTGGGGTTGATCGTCTCGAGGACATCGAGATGCTGGACAAAGGATTCGTGGATGCCGCGGAGCTGTTCCACGCGCTTCTGCGCATCGTAGCCTTCGCGCTCGAGCACCACCAGCGCCCGGGTGAATTGCTCGATCATCTCGCCGCGCCCCTGCTGCAGTTGCTCCTGGCGGCGGCTGAGTTCTTCCAGTTCACGCTTCTGCTTCTCAATCAGCTCCTGCTGACGCTTGAGGGCGAGCAATTGTTCCTGGGCCTTTTGAACCTGCGAGTCGAGATGTTCAAGACCTTCTTCTTCCTGCAAATCAAGCAGCGGCTCGGTGGGATTCGGTCGGTCAGTCATGATTTCCCCATCGTACGATGCGCGCGCTAAAACTCCAGATTTTTCACACGATGACTTGCAAGAAAAAGCGGGAGGAAGGACATGCCAATGCTCAAAAGCCCCGCGAGGGTCAGCGCCAGCTCGTCTCCGACGAAGAAATCCACCGGCGCCACCTTGCGCACAGCCGGGATGGCGGCGAGGAAAACGAAGCACGCGATGTAGATGAAACTGCTCACCAGGCAGAGGGTCCCGCCGAAGCCGGAGACAATCTTCGAGGGGTTGTCCTCCTTCATATTGGGAAAGAGCGCTCCGAGCCCCACCGCGAGACTGCAGAGGGTGGCACTCATCATCGCAATCGCCGCGGCGAAGAAGATCACCTTGGTCGCCTCCAGATGCAGCATGAGGCTGGAGATGATCATCAGTGTGACGGTCACCGACATGGAGGCGATGCAGGCCATCCAGAACTTTTGCATCAGCACCCGCGCAAGGCTGATCGGCGCGAGACCGATGATCCATAACCGGCGCCCTTCCAGACTGAACTGCGGGAAGACGAAGCGCGTCGTCAGCGTGGAGAGCGTGAGCGACGCCGCCGCGAGATTCAGGTAGCTGATCATCGTTTCCCAGAACTCATTGCGAAAGGTGAAGGCGTTGTTGCGCAGGTTCAGCACGTAGATGCAGAGCAACCCGAAGAAGATCATGAACTGCGTCCACTGCGCCGGATCGCGCCAGAAGGTGCGAAAATCTTTGAGCGCCAGCGCCCGCAGTGGCCGCGAGACACCGGGCCAGATATGAATCAGTCGCTCGGCAAGGGTCATCCGCACCACCTGCGTGCGGCGTTTCTCGGTCTGTTCCTGAAACTGCCGGGCGCGGATGCTGGCCGTGCGGGTCCAGGTCGGATAAAAGGTCCGTCCAACCCACTCGAAACCGATCCACAACCCCATCAATGCATAGCTAAGCAGGAGCAGAAAAAAGAAAATGCCCTGCCGGTCCAGCCCTTCGCTCCAGGCCAGCACCAGTCGCGCCATCCAGGCGCTGGGCAGGAAGGGATTGAGCGTGATCCGCGTATGCTGGAGCAACTGGTCGAAGGAAATCACATCCTGCCCGGTGGTGGCATCCTCATCACTGATCGGCTTGATCCAAAAGACGAGCGCAATCAGCCCGATCCCGGCCGCCGCGAGCAGCGCCCTTTGCACCCAGGAACGGGAAAGCACGCGCACGAGAATCAAGATCAGCCACGATCCCAGGAGCGCCGGCAGCACGACGAAAGGAAAGTAAGCGCTGATCACCTGCACATAAAACCAGCCCGGCACTTCGCGTACCTGGCCATAGGCAGCCATCATCGGCGCGCTCAGAAAAATCAGCGCCCAGCTCGAGATGCAGAGGGCTTCCAGAAATTTCCAGCGATAAACCGTGCGGTGCGAGAGCGGCAGGGTGAGCAGCCAGGAGGTCTCGCGATTCTTGAAGAGCGTCGTGTAGCCGATCACCAGATTCGAGAAGATCAACATCATGAAGACGAAGCCGAAGATGAGAAAGAGAATCCGCTGCAACAGCAGGCTGCCGACAATCGCAAAGTGGTAAAGAAAGCCCAGCCCCAGCTTAAACAGCCAAAAACCCAGCAGGAGATAACCCACCACGAAGAGGGCCAGCACAAACAGCATGAGCCGCGACTGCCGCCTTACCCCGCGCACCCGGGCCAGCAGGGAACGCCAGTGCACCCAGAGGAGGAGGCGAAAAATGCGGAGCGTTTCCATCGCACGTGGATGCTTCGCCAGCGCCCGCCGATTTTCAAGCGCGAAGCAGCGATTAAAGGGCAAATCCTCTCAACCACCACAAATTAACCACGAAGAACACGAAGGAAGAAGATTCACTGCTTCGTGACCCGGCCTAACGTCGGGCCAATGCCTTCGAGATCTCCGACAACAGTGCGGGACCGCGATACACGAAGCCCGTGTAAACCTGGATCAGGCTGGCTCCGGCATCGAGCTTCTCGCGGGCGGCGGCGCCGTCCATGATTCCACCGGCGGCGATGACGGGGAGCCGGGTGTGTAAAACCACATACTTCACAATCTCCGTGGCCCGCTGGCGCAGCGGTGCCCCGCTCAAGCCTCCCTGCTGTCGCTTCGCTTCCGGCACGGAGGAATGGTCGATGGTTGTATTGGTGGCAATGATGCCCGCCAGCCCGTATGCCTCGGCGAGCGCGAGGATTTCATCAATCTGCGACCACTCGAGATCGGGGGCGATCTTCACCAGCAGTGGCTTGGGCTCCGGCTTGGCCAGGTTTGCCTTCTGCACCGTCTTCAACAACACGTCGAGGGCTGAACCCGCCTGCAACTCGCGCAATCCTGGCGTGTTCGGCGAACTCACGTTGAGCACAAAATAATCGCCCAGCGGAAACAGGCGCTGGAAGGAATGCAGGTAATCCGCCGGCGCCTCCTCCAGCGGCGTGATCTTCGACTTGCCCAGATTCAGGCCAATCGGGATGTGGGGCCAGTTCCCCGCCTGCTTTTGGGCCGAGAGGCGCGACGCAACGGCATCCGCACCCTCGTTATTGAATCCCATGCGATTGATGAGCGCCTGCTGCTCGGGAATGCGGAAGAGCCGCGGCAGCGGATTTCCCGGCTGGGCCTTCGCGGTGATGGTCCCCGCTTCGACAAAGCCGAAGCCGAGCGCCTCCCACGCCGTCAGCGCGAGCGCATTCTTGTCAAAGCCCGCCGCGAGCCCCACGGGATTGGCAAACTTCAGCCCAAAGACTTCGCGCGGATTCCAAGCCTCGCTGGCTCCCAGCAGCCGGATCATGGAGGACGGCAGCCGGGTCAGCCAGAACATGGCAACGTGATGCGCCGTCTCGGGGCTCAACTTGAACAGCAGGGGTTTGAGAAGGGTTTCGTATGCGGCTTTCATTATTTACCAATGCAAAAGGTGCTGAAGATTTTGCCCAGCAAATCCTCGGTGTCCGTTTTTCCAATCACTTCGCCGATGGCCTCCAGCGCCTCGCGCAGATCCACGGCGACAAACTCGACGGAAAGCCCGCGGGTAAAGGCTTCGCGAGCGGCGTCCAGACTGCGGGCCGTGCGCTGAAGCGCATCCTGATGTCGCGCATTGATCGCCACGCTCACATCGCGAAACTCCGAACCACCCCCCAGCATCCGCTCAAAAATCGCCTCCGCCAGCGCCTCCATCCCCTCCCCGGTCTTGCAGGAAATGCGCAACCCATCCACGCCGTCCCAACTGGGATGGACGAACAAATCAGTTTTATTGAGAATCCAGATTTCCCTTCGTGCCTTCGTGGCTTCGTGGTGAAAAATTTCTTCCGTCGCGTCGAAGATATGCAGCACCAGATCCGCCTGCTCCACCTGCTGCCGCGTGCGCGCAATGCCTTCTTGCTCGATCACATCGCTCGACTCCCGCAAGCCGGCGGTATCAATCAGTCGCAATGGAATCCCGCGCAGATTGATTACCTCCTCGATCGTATCCCGGGTGGTGCCCGCAATCGAACTCACAATCGCCCGCTCATACCCCAGCAGGGTATTCAGCAGACTCGATTTCCCTGCATTCGGCGCACCAAAGATCACCGTTCGCACCCCATGTCGCAGAATCCGCCCCTGCTCCGCCGTGCGCAACAGCAAGGCAATCGAATCCGAGACGTCCTGCATCCGCTGTTGCAGTGCACTGCCAGTTGCCGGATCAATGTCCTCATCGGGAAAATCGATGTAAGCCTCCACATGCGCAAGAACCGTGAGCAGCGCATCCTGCAACTCACGCACCCGCCCGCCCAGGCGCCCGGAAAGTTGCTCCTGCGCCGCCCGCAGCGAGAGCTCCGTCTGCGCACGAATCAGGTCCATCACCGCCTCGGCCTGCGTGAGGTCCATCTTCCCATTGAGGAAAGCGCGCTGCGTAAACTCGCCGGGCTCCGCCAGCCGCGCGCCGTTTTTCAAAACGGTTTGCAACACCCGTCGCGAAACGAGAATCCCCCCATGCCCGCTGATCTCCACCACGTCCTCCCCCGTATAACTCGCCGGGGCACGAAAGACCGTGAGCATCACCTCGTCCACCTGCGCCTCGCCATCAAAGATCCGGCCAAAATGCTGGACGCGCGGCTTCGCCTCCGACGGTTTTATCCGCCCGCGAAATACCGCCCCGGCAACGGCAACCGCGTGAACCCCGCTGATACGGACGAGCGCGATGGCTCCTTCTCCACCGGGGGTTGAGAGGGCTGCGATGGTATCGTTCATTTCACTCCCCAGCCTCAGGCCAGCGAGCCAGCCAGCGAATTATTTCCCACCAGCTTCTTCAATTCCGCAATGAACCGCTCGTTTTGCTCCATGGTGCCGACGGTGACACGGATCCATTCGGGCAGCTTGTAGCTGGCCATGGCGCGCACGATGACGCCGCGGGCCATCAGTTTTTTGAAGACGTCGTTGCCGTCGCCCACTTTTACCAGCACGAAATTGGCGAAGCTGGGGATGTATTCGAGCCCCATCGCTTCGAACTCGCGTTGCAGGTAGTCGCGGCCTTCGGTGGTAATGCGGCGGGTCATTTCCTGGTATTCCTCGTCCTGCAATCCGGCGAGCGCGCCGGCCTGGGCGATGCCGTTCACGTTGAAGGGCTGCCTTGTTTTTTGCAACACGTCCGCCAGTTCCTTGGTGGCGATGCCGTAGCCGATGCGAAGACTGGCCAGGCCCTGGATCTTCGAGAAGGTGCGGAGCACGATCACGTTCGGGCGGCCTTCGCGGACGAACTTCAGCGTGTCCGGCGGATTGTCGAGAAACTCGTAGTAGGCCTCGTCGAACGCGATGATGACATTCGAGGGCACCTTGTCCACGAAGCGGTCAATCGCCTCCTGCGTCACCAGGGTGCCGGAAGGGTTGTTCGGGTTGGCAACAAAGATTTCCTTGGTGCGCGGGGTGATCGCGGCGGCCATGGCATCGAGATCGTGGACAAAACCGGGATCGGGCACCTCGACCGTCTTCGCGCCAAAGAGGGTGGCCATGATCTTGTACACCGCAAAGGCGTGCTCGGCGGTGATAACCTCGTCGCCGGGCTTCAGAAACCCATGGCCGATAAATTCGATGATCTCATTCGAGCCGCAGCCAAGGATGATGTTCTCGCGCTTCAGGCCCACTTTCTCGGCGATCGCCTCGCGCAGGTAAAAGCCGCCGCCATCGGGATAAAAGTGCGCGCGTTCCAGCGCCTCCTGCATGGCTTTCAACGCCTTGGGCGAAGGGCCAAGCGGGTTTTCATTGGAGGCGAGCTTGATGATCTCCGAGGGCTGGAGACCGAGTTCACGGGCGACGTCTTCGATCGGCTTGCCCGGTTCGTAGGAAACGAGTTCGCGGAGTTGTTCGTTGGCAAAATCCCAAATGGACATAGGGCGGCAAATATAGTGAGCCGGGCGTGGAACGCCACTTCGTTTTACAGGCCGCCAAAAAGCGTTTGGAGCAGGGGCGTTCTGTGTTAAGCTTTGCTCCACATTATGGAAAAACCGCAGATTACCGCCTACTTGAAGACTTTTTGTGGCTGGAGCAACGGCGTCCGGGCCATCCTCAAGAAATACGACCTTCCTTACGAAGAGAAGGACATTATCAAGAATCCCGCCTTCCGCTGGGAGATGGAACAGAAGAGCGGCCAGCCCCTTTCGCCCTGCGTGGAAGTAAACGGCGTGATGGTGGCCGACATCAGTGGCGAGGAACTGGAAGCCTACCTGCTCCAAAACAACCTCGTGCAGACCAGCGACACCCCGGTGAATGTGCCAATCAATTCCGCCTGCACCGATGCTGAGCACGCCGCCATGCAGGCCGGTGCTCCGCTGCACTTCAAGGGATAATCTCTTTCTCCATCTTCAATTTGGAAAAACCGCACTGGTTCTCTAGTGCGGTTTTTTTGTGCCTGGTTTGCCCGCCGAAAGAGGCCCGGACAAAAAAATGCTGCCGTAGCACACCCCAAATGCACTACGGCAGCGATATTAAACGATTTTCACCGTGTTCCCCAGCCGACCCCAATCGGCGATAACGGCGATGAACTCGTCTGGGGTAAAAATGACAAATCCAGTGGTTTTTGCTAGCCCGCCGTTAGTTTCCCTGTTAACTTTGGTGGTAAATTCTGATGTGATGTGATCTTTTCTGCACCAGTTCACACCGAAAACGCAGCAGGCCACCCTATATTCATCCCGTCCTTTCCAGCCAGATGTCCGATACTCCGTCCAATTTGCGAGTCACTTTGCGTGATATCGCCAAACGCGTAAACGTCTCTCATGTGACCGTTTCGCTCGCCCTGCACGATCATCCCCGCATCTCGCAAGCCGTGCGCGACCGGATCAAGAAAACCGCGAAAGAAATGGGCTACCGCCCCGACCCCATGCTCGCCGCCCTCGCCCACTACCGGCAAAGCCGGGTGGAAACTTCGGTGCGCGCAGCCATCGCCTGGATCAACTGCTGGCAGAAGCCCAAGCTCCTGCGCACCTACAAGGAATTCGATGCCTACTGGCGCGGCGCTTCCCAGGCTGCGGAGAAATTCGGCTATCACCTGGAGGAATTCGTCGTCAACGACAAGATGCCCGTGCATCGGTTGGAAAAGGTTCTGGTCGCCCGCGGCGTCCGGGGCGTGCTGCTGCCCCCAATCCAGGGTGCGCTGCCTCCGCATTGGGACGACATCAACTGGGACCACTTTTCGGTGGTGCGCTTCAGCCGTGGCGTGTCGAGCCCGAATGCCCACCTCGTCGCGAGCGACCAGGCGTCCAACATGGTGCTCGCCTTCAACAAGATTCGCGCGCTCGGCTATCACCGCATCGGCTTCGTCGGCACCCAGACCATCGCCCGCATGTTTGCCGGTGGTTTCTTCGTCGCGCAGTCCGCAATCCCGGAATCACAGCGCGTCCCTGCCTTGCAGATTGAGAACAACAGCCTCACCGAACTGGAACGGCAGCTCGCCCCCTGGGTGAAAAAGCACAAGCCCGACGCCATCATCACCGACTACGCCGATTTGCGGCAGCGGCTGGAACGCGTCGGCTACAAGGTGCCCGACGACATCGGCCTCGCCGGCACCAGCATCCTCGATGTGGATGCCGAGGCGGGCATTGATCAAAACCCCGAGGAAATCGGGCGCGTCTCCGTGCTGGTCGCCATCTCGCTGATCAATGACAACCACCGCGGCATTCCCGATATCTTTCGCCAGGTGCTCATTTCCGGGCGCTGGGTCGATGGCAAGAGCATGCCCTGCCGCAATTCCTGAGCCGGAGTTCCGCAGGATTACTTGCTGCGGGCGAGAAACGCCTCCACCAGTTCGCGCGAGACTTTGTAGCGACGCGCGCACCGCGGACAGGAGATTTGCAAGGTCTCTTCGCCCGCAAACAATCCGTCCAGATCCGAGCGTGCCATCGACTCGATCGCGGGCAAAATCCGGTTCACACTGCACCCGCAGAGAAAGCGAAATTCCCGCTTCTCCATCAGCCCCAGCGTCTCGGTTTTTTCGATGTTCTGCACATCCTCGATGGTCAGCGATTCCAGCCACGCCACATCACACCCCGGGGTCGCGACGAGGAGCGCAAAGGCATCTTCCGGCAACCGAAAATAGCGCGCGGGAATCTGCTCGCTCTGCTCGTAATAACGGGTGGCAATGTCGAGAAAATCGCCTTCCTCGAACTCGATGATACTGCGCCGCGCAGGCTGGCCCGGGCGGTTCACCGTGGAGTAGAAGAGGCTCTTCTCCGCCTCCTTCACGTCCTCGGTAAAGATCCGGCCAATCACCGTTTGTGAGACGCTGTCCCCGGTGACAAACAGGTTCGCTAGCGGGTGCTGGAAATTCACGGTCCAGGCGATGCTCTCCTGAATCGGACGCGCCGTGAGATGCAGGGTCAGCGCGGCCAGTGCGTCTTTGAGCAGTTCGTCGAGCGCCGGGTCCAGTTTCCAGCCGAGATCCATCCAGTGGAGATAATAGTCCACATACAGCTCGGCAAAACTGGCGGTCAAAAACAGGGCATCACGCCCGCGCACATATCTACTGGTTACGGCAATCGCCGTGGGGTCACCGTCCATTTTAATTCAAAAGCTGATACCAGTTGTTCCGTTGACGGGGCTCATAGCCGACATCGCGGATCAGCGATTCGATCTGGCCCTTTGCGAGGTGAAAACTCGTCCCGGCGGAGCTCACCACGTTCTCCTCCATCATCACACTGCCGAAATCGTTCGCGCCATACTTGAGCGCCACCTGGCCGATCTTCGGCCCTTGCGTGACCCACGAGCTTTGCAGGTTCGGAATGTTGTCGAGGAAGATGCGGGAAAGCGCCTGCATGCGCAGATACTCCGCGCTGCCCAGCGGCTTCAACCCCGGCAGCATGAGGTTTCCCGCACGATTGAGCCCCTGCTGGAACGTCCAGCAAATGAAGGCGGTAAACCCCTTCGTTGCATCCTGCTGGTCGCGCAGCCGTTGCAAATGCTCCAGCCGGTCGTCCAGCGTCTCCACGTGGCCAAACATCATCGTCGCGCTGGAGGCCAGCCCCAGTTCGTGCGCGATCTCCATCACCTTCAGCCATTGATCGCTCATGCACTTCAGCGGCGCGATCTGGTTGCGCACGCGATCCACGAGAATTTCCCCGCCTCCGCCAGGAATGGAGCCGAGTCCCGCCTCCTTGAATTTTTCGATCACCTCACGTAGCGGCAGCTTGAAAACCTCGGCGAAGTGATTGAACTCCGGCGGTGAAAACGCGTGGATATTGATGTGCGGATATTTCTCGCGGATGTGCGAGAGCAGGTGGAGATACCAGTCGATCCCGAGCTTCGGGTGATGGCCGCCCTGCATGAGGATTTGCACGCCACCGATGGCGCTCAGCTCATCCAGCTTCTGGTCCAGCTCTTCAAAGCTGATCACGTAATGGTCGCTGTCCTTCTCCAGCCGGTAAAAGGCGCAGAATTTGCAATAGGTGTCGCAGACGTTCGTGTAGTTGATATTGCGGTCGATGATGTAGGTGACTACCTCTTCGCCCCGCCCGTCGAACCGGTCCTGTGTCGCCAGGCGGCGGCGATAATCAGCCAGTTGCCCCAGCTCTTCGAGCGGCAAATGATACAGCTCCCGGGCCTCGTCGCGAGTGATGCGCTGGCCGGCGAGCACTTTATCAATCAAAGTTTCATCGATGCGGAGTGCGACCATAGGTGCCCTAACTTATACGGTAATCTGCTCCCGGTGAAAGCGGAGTTTTTCATAAAAGCCGCCGTTCCGAAAGCTCCCTTGGGAAAAAGAACAATCCGGTGTCATCATTGAACAAAAGTTGCACGCACCCGGTTTCTCTCTAGCGTTTCCCTGCCATGAAACAATCCACCCTGGTTCTTGTTGCCGCCCTCACGGCCCTCAGCGGCCTTCCCCTCCATGCTGCCTCCGAAACTTTCAAGATCGATCCCGTCCACTCCACCATCGGGTTCAAGGTCAAGCACCTGTTCTCCAATGTCACCGGCCGCTTTTTGAAAGTGGACGGCACGATCGTTTACGACGCGGAGCATCCCGAAAACTCCAGCGTGGAGGCCACTATTCCCGTGGCGGGCATCGATACCGCCAACGCCATGCGCGACAAGCACCTCCAGAGCCCCGATTTCTTTGATGTCGCCACGTTTGCCGACATGACCTTCAAGAGCAAGTCCGTCAAAGCGGCCGATCCGAAGTCGCTGGAAGTTACCGGCGATCTCACTATCCACGGCGTCACCAAGGAAGTGGTGCTCAATGTGGATTTTCTCGGCAAGGGCGCAGGTCCGCAGGGCGGTGAAGTAAGCGGCTGGGAAGCCACCACAAAAATCAATCGCGGAGATTTCGGCCTGAAATGGAACAAGGTCGTGGAAGGCGTGGCGATGGTCGGCGACGAGGTGGACATCGACCTGCAAATCGAAGCTGACGCCAAATAATCCCCGCTCCGGCGGACCAGCCCGATTAATCCTGACCGGAATGCCCCTGCGCATACCAGCGCTGGATGTCTTCGCTGCTGAGCGGCACCGAGAGGATGGCCAGTTCATCGATGCGGCCCGAGAAGTTCGTTGCCCCTTCGTTCGGGGTTCTTGGCACCAGGGTGGAATGCCCGTTGCCCACCACCAGACGGTCGAGAGTGATCGCCGTCGGGACGCGATCCGAGTGAATCCCGATGACTTTTCCATCCAGATAGTGGGTGATCGTTTTGCCGTCGTAAACCGTGGCCACCATGTGCCATGAATCGAGGGCCTGACCACGAAAAACCGGCGCGGAAAAAATGCGCAGCCATTGCGAAGCCGCCCCGCGCGGCGCCACCCGCGCGCTCCAAGTCAGCGCGCCTTCCCGGGAGATATACCACTGGACTCCGCCCAGTTGGTTTTGCCCCTCGGCCCGGATCAGGCTATTCTCGAGAAAAGGCGTCCTTGCCACCTGGACAAACGCCACAAAAGTCATCGCCGGGTATTCTCCGGGCAAAGTCAACCGTACGCGCTGGTCCTCGCCGTCAAATTTGAGTGCTCCTTTTCCGGGCCAGCGCCCGTCTGCCCACACGCAACCTTCAATGGTGCCATTGGTGTCGGGAGATGCATTGGGGGCGCGGTTGACCAGTGTGCGGCTCGCGGCTTCCTGGCCGTCTCGTTCAAAATCATAATACACCAGCATCCCCGGGCGCTGGCTCATCGCACGACTGGATTGCCGCCAGTCGTCCAGAGCCCGGATCTCCGCAAAATGAGCCAGCTTCTCCTCGGTCACAAAAGCGTCGGGCCGGGCGGGAATATCCTCCACCTGCGTATTGGCAACCCGGATGGCCTGGTTCTCGTGCAGCCGGGTCAAAACATTCGCAGCGGTTTCGACCCCCACGCTGCCCCGGAAGACGTGCACTTCCGCAGGCGCATTTGGCGGGACGTTGCAGCCAAATTGCGTGCCGTAATCCGTCACCAGAAAACCGGGCGTTTGCACGGTGAAACCGTGCGCGGACTCCGGCACGGTGGCCACCAGCTTGCCGCGACGCAGCGCGCCGGAGTTCGTTGAAAGCAGTTCAAACTCCGCGGGCCCCTCCAGCACCAGCCTTGCCCCACGCGAAAACTCGATTTCCAGAGCTCCCGATTTCAACTGAAGGGTTCCACCACGCAATGCGGCTCCTGCTTGATAAGCGGAAGCGCCCTCCGCCCAGACCACGCTCGCGGTATGGGTGAGCAGTGCCATCTGGCCCGGAGGATGAAGCAGTGGCCAGGCTAGGAAACCGAGAACCAAAACCACGGCGGCGGCAAGCGACAGCCACCAGCCGAAGACCCGCGAAGACCGGCGCACCGACCGCGACCGCCGGCTCGTCGCCACCGGGGCCCGCCGGGGTCGCGGCAAAACTCTGGGCTGCACGCGTGGGGTGGCTACAGCTGGAAAGCCCTCGACCATTTCCCGGCGCCCGCCCTCTTCCTCCGCCCACTGCCGAATCGCCCCATGCCACTGGGAGCGCTGCCAGAAGGTCTCCCTCGCCCCGGCGGATTCCAGCAACGCCTGCTCCAGCTCCTGTTTCTCTTCCAGGCCAAGCGCGTGGTCGAAGTAGCGGTTCAACAAAAATTCGAGACGATCCTTTTCCATGGCCATGGTCAAATGCGATGCGCCTCCGCGCGGTGTTCCGTCACACAATCCCGCAAGGCCACTCGGGCCCGGGCCAGCACGACATGCACGGCCTCGAGTGTCCAGCGCATGGCCTGCGCGATTTCGGGTGGTCGTTGTGCCTCGATATAGCGCAGTTCAACCGCCTGTCGCGCCTTGGGCGCCAGTTTGCCAATGCAGTCCCCGAGCTTGTTCAACAACTCTTCGGCGGGCCAGTCTTGCGCCGAATCGTGCGCGCAAAGGGCTTCGATCACTTCGGGGGAAAGATGCTCATTGGCCGCCCCATGCTTTTCAATGGCCTGCAGCGCCTTGTAGCGGGCGATCGTCCAGGCCCAGGCCCGGAAATTGGTTCCACGAATGAAGTCGCTGGCCTTCTTCGTGACCGCGATGAAAGTCTCCTGCACAATATCATCCACCAGGCTGTAGTTGCTCACCAGCGACAACACGAAACCGCGCAGAGCCGGCAGGTGCTGCACAAACAGCCCCTGGACATGGGCAACTTGATCTGGGGACATTTCGGAGGACATCCTATTGCTTCATCCGCGAAGCGGGTGGAAACTTAGCAATAATACTTTTGCTCCGCGAGTGAATGCGCTTTCGGAAAATTATTTTACCCGATTTGCTAAGTTTTGGCGATTTCGCGGATTCATAAGTGAATCCTTATGTTTTCCTCCCCTGCCCATTCCCGGCGATTTCCCCGCAATTTAGCCCGCGTCGCTTTCACCCTGCTCTTTAGCGTCCTGCTTTTTGCTCCTGCTTCGTCAGCGCTGGCCTCGTTTGGGCTGACGACGACCTCCACCTATTACCAGGTGGATTGCGGCTCGACACCGAGCCTGGTTTTCAAAATTCGCGGCCCGGGAGCCACTGATACCAGCACGACCTCGCCGGGCGACATCATGAGCCTGGTCTATAATGGCGTGGAATATCAGGATCAGTCCCGCGGCTCGCAGATTAATTCCGGCTTCGATTTTGCGATGTCCAACAGCGACACGGTGACCATCGACGCCACCACGGTGGGCACCGATTACATCAAGATCACCGTCACAGACACCGCCTCGGCTGGGGGCGTGCTCACTCACTACTACATCGCGCACAAGGGAGAGCCGCGTATTTACATGGCCACCTATTTTACGCAGGAGCCACAACTCGGTCTCTGCCGCTATATCCTGCGGCTGCCGTCCACGAACCTGGGCTACCCTTATAACGTTTACGACCATACCCCCCGCCCTTCCGATATTCGGAACAATACTGGGGCGGTGGAATCCTCGGATGTCTTCGGAATGGCCGACGGGACTACGCGTTCCAAGCACTATTCGGGCATGCGGTTGAGGGACTGGAGTTACATCGGCGCCAACGACACGCAAACGGCACCCACCGTCGGCGTCTGGGTCATCCGGGATAACTATGAAGGCGGTTCCGGCGGTCCGTTCTTCCGCTGCCTGCTCAACCAATGCGGCTCCGATGACGAAATCACTTACATCGTCAACTATGGAGAGGGGCAGACGGAAGCTTTCCGGCCTGGTATCCTCAATAGCTATACGCTGGTTTTCACGAGCGGCGCAGAACCGAGTGCGGTGGATACCTCCTTTTTTTCCGACATGGGGTTGATCGGTTACATCGCACCTTCCGCCCGCGGAGCGGTGAGCGGGACAGGAATCACCGGTCGTGACACAAATTTCGTTTATACCGTGGGTCTCTCCAACACCACGGCCCAATATTACGGCACGGCAGATGCCCTGACCGGGGTCTACTCGATCAGCGGAGTCATTCCCGGCACCTATACGCTTAAAGTCTATAAGAACGAGTTGTCGGTTTACAGCACGAGCGTCACCGTCAGCGCCGGGGCCACCACCTCGGTTCCATCCATCGCCATCACGGCGGACCCGAACGGCGTGATCCCGGTCTGGCGCGTCGGCACCTGGGACGGAACACCCAACGAGTTCCTCTACAGCAATCTGGTGACTTGGATGCACCCATCGGACGTCCGCATTGTCGGCACCAGCGGCACGGCGGCGTGGGCACCCGGCACCTACGTCGTCGGCACTTCCATCCCGTCCACCGGCATTCCGTGCTATCAATGGAAGAGCGTAAACGGCAGCCAGGCCATCCAGTTCACGCTCACCTCGGCCCAGATCAAGTCGTCCACGGTGCGCATCGGCATCACCACCGCTTATGCGGGTGGGCGGCCGAATATTGCGGTCAACTCCTGGTCGAACACCAATCTCCCCAGCGCCTCGACCCAGCCGGATTCCCGCACGATGACGGTTGGCACCTATCGCGGCAACAACACGACCTACAGCTTCACCGTCCCGTCCAGCGCTCTCGTCGTGGGGACGAATACCCTTACGATGTCGGTGATCAGCGGCAGCAGCGGCACCACCTACCTGAGCCCCGGTTATGCGATTGATTGCGTCGAATTCGCCCAGACCACCTCGACACTGGCCCTTCCGGCTGCGCCAGCCACCCTCACCGGGACCGCGACACCTTCCACCCATACCATCAGTCTCACTTGGAGCGCGGTTTCGGGGGCGACCTCCTACAATGTCTTTGGCTCCACATCGGCCAATGGAACCTACACCCTCCTCGCCTCGGGCCTCACGACCACGGGTTATTCCGATACGAGCCATACCGATCCCGGCACCTATTATTACCGGGTGACGGCCCAGAACTCGAGCGGCGCTGGCCTGCCCGCTTCGCTCGGCGTTGCTTTGGAGCCCGTCGCCGTCACCTGGACCGGCGCCACCTCAACGACCTGGGACACCTCGACCGCGAATTGGAAATTCAGCGACACCGGCGTCGCCACCACCTACGCGGACGGCGACACCGTTACCTTCGATGGAAGCGCGAGCGTCACCTCGGCGACCATTTCCACCGCGGTCGCGCCTTTCGCGGTGATCACCTCCTCGGCCAGCGACTTTACGCTCAATGGCACGAGCGGATTGTCCGGTACCACGAACGTTTCGAAAACCGGGACCGGCGCCCTGGTCGTCAACAACCTGAACAGCCAGAGCGGGGACTGGAAGATCCACGCCGGGACGTTGTCCATGGGAGCAACGGGCTCCACCAGCGGCACGATGGGAACGGGGAATATTGATTTGGACGATGGCACCACCTTCCGCATGGCCGGGGCCGGCGTTAATTTTCCCTCCAGCAACATCGTGCTCACGACCGGAGCCAGCGCCACTCTGTCCACGGCAAATGCCGCCAACGGCTTTGGCGGGACCATCACTGGCACGGCGGACTCCAATTTGACGCTGTCCGGCTCGATCAGTGCGAGCAAGAGCGCAGTCGTCCAATTCAGCGGGATGCTGGGCAGCGTGACTATTCCCTCGGGCAGCGGGCTGCGCTTCTCCTCCACCAGCGGGGCGAAGGGCAACGGCGGGGCGGGCACGGCCTTCATCGTCAACGGCACGCTCAACAGCCGGGACGGCGCGGGCAGCGGCGGCATCGTGCTCGGGTCGCTTTCCGGCTCGGGCACCGTGACGGGCAAGACGAACTCGGATTCGCTCGGCTCCACCACGTTCTATGTCGGCGCGCGTGGTGATACCACGAAGTTTTCCGGCCAGATCACCAATTCCACCTTCGATACCGCAGTTGCCCTCACCAAGCAGGGCAACGGTTCGCTGACGCTCTCGGGGGCGAACACCTACACCGGTGCCACGACCGTCTCCGCCGGCGGCCTGTATGTCACCGGCTCGCTCGCGGCGACGGCGGTTTCCGTGGCTTCCGGGGCCACCTTTGGCGGCAACGGCACGCTGGGCGGCAGCCTCACGCTCGCCTCGGGAACGACGCTCGCGCTGGGGGTAAACAGCACCGCGACCAAGGGCGTCGCCGTCACGGGAACGGCCACCCTCACCGGCGCGATCACGGTCACCCCGCTGTTTTTGGACGATACACTCCTCGCCCCGGGCACCTACACGCTGCTCACCTACTCGGGCACGCTGGGCGGCTCGCCCACCTTCACCTGGAGCGACCCCTCCGGCTCCGGATATACCGCTACTTTCAACACCGCCACGAGTGGCGTGATCAAGATCACCCTGGCCGCAGCCATTCCCGCCGCACCGGCCAGCCTCACCGCGACCGGTGGCAATGGCCAGGTCGGGCTGCTCTGGAATTCCGTCACGGGCGCGACCAGTTACACCGTGCTACGCTCCACCACCAGTGGCTCCGGCTACGTGACTGTCGCCAGCAATCTGGGCGATACCTCCTATAGCGACACCACGGTTACCAACGGCACGACCTATTACTACGTCGTCAAAGCGGTCAACTCGGCCGGGACCGGCGCGGCTTCCGCCGAGGCCTCAGCCACCCCGCTCTCGGCACTGCAAACCTGGCGCATGTCCACCTTCGGCGTGACCACCAATACGGGCACCGCCGCGAACACCGCCGACCCCGATGGCGATGGAATCTCGAATCTCGAAGAATACGCGCTGGGAACCGATCCCCTGACGTCGAACGACAGCCCGATTGATTTTGAGGACACCAACGGGTTGATTGAACTCACTTTCAACCAAATCGCGGACCCGGATTTAACCTACACCGTGCAGGCCACCAGCGATCTCGCTACCTGGACAGCGATCTGGACCAGCAGCGGCTCCGCCAACGTGGCCGGCTCCGTGACCGTCACCGATACCGCCGGCTCCGGCTCCACCCGCCGCTTCCTCCGCCTCGTCATCACGACGAGTTCTCCGTAGGCCATGAGCGCGCAGAAGAACTCCTCCCAGGACAAACAAATTTAGCGAACTCGCCTCAAAGCGATCACAAATACCCCTTTGGCAGCGCACTCCAAAAATCGGAGAACCCCTCCGCCTTGCGTACGAGATTGTTCCAGTGTTCCAGTTCGTGATCAAAGGCCACCGCCCCGAGCGGCACCGCGCGGCGCAAGTCACCGAGCTGAAACGCAACCTCATCCCATTGAATGCTCGCAATCTGCGGATTGAACCGCGCCACTGAGCGTCCGCGGAAAAAGGCCCGGGTCGTTTCCGGCGGCGAAAAAATGGCGTGCTTCACCTCGTCCTCGACGAGCAGGCGCCGGATGCGCCCCTCGCGCAGCAACTCGTAATAAAGCCCGTTCTCACGACACACATTGTGATATTCGAGATCGATGGATTGCAGCCAGGGATCGCTCCACTCCAGCCCTTCGCTCTCCCGAAATGTCTCCAGCAGAAAACGCTTGGCCGCCCAGTCCACCCGGTCCGCCACAAGCGTCACCTCACGCTGGAGATCGTTGAGCACGCTCTCCCATTCCGCGAGCAGCCACTTCGTTTCCTCGCTGGCGATCTCGCAATGCTTCAACGCCGCATCGAGGTAAAGCCGCTGGATTTCGATGGCCGAAATCTTCCGCCCATCTTGCAACTCCACAATCCATTGGAACGTCTCGTCACGGCTGATCGCCTTCGCCGCCTCCACCGGGTTCGCCAGCGCCAGTTGCGGCGCGTGCCCGCGCTCGATCAATTCGAGCACCAGCGCCGTCGTCCCCACTTTGAGCGCGGTGGCGATCTCGCTCATGTTCGCATCGCCGATGATGACGTGGAACCGCCGGTATTTCAGCGCATCCGCATGCGGCTCGTCGCGGGTGTTCACCAGCGGCCGGCGGTTCATCGTATCGATGCTCACCAGCACACTGAAAAAATCCGCCCGCTGCGAGATTTGAAAATGCCCGGGCACCGAGCGCGAATCCTCGCCCTCGACTCCCATCTTGCCCGCGCCCGCAAAAATCTGCCGGGTCACCAGAAACGGCACGGTTTCGGTGACAATGCGGTCCCACGGCACGTCGCGGCTCATCAGGTAATTGTCATGGCAGCCGTAGCTGTGGCCGATGAAATCCGTGTTGTTCTTGTAGAGGCGCGCGGCCTGGTCCTCGCGAAATTGCTTCGTCCGCCGCCGCGCGCATTCCTCCAGAATCCGCTCCCCCGCCTTGTCCTGCGCCACCAGTTCGCGCAGGGTACTGCATTCCGGCGTGGAGTATTCGGGATGCGCGTGGTCGTTGTAAAAGCGCGCGCCATTACTCAGCACGAGATCGCTCTTGATCTCCGCGTAGCTGAGCGACCGGCTTTTATCGATCTCGTAGTAGGCCGCCTCGTCGGTATCCTGCAACAGCTCCTCCGCCCGGAATCCCCGCGCGTCGAGATGCGGGTCTTCCAGCGTGTAGTCCCATTTCATCAGCGATCCGTGCTCGGTGTAGCTGCGTACGATCTGGATTGATTCATGCACCACATCCACATCGTCCACCCCATCGACCGTGATTCCGTATTCCGTCTCCAGGCCAAAGACTCGCTTCATAATTTCGCCACCTCAGATGACGCCTCCCGCCAGGAGCCGCGATTTCGCGCCGCCCCGGAAGGGCGCCACCTTCACCACGTTTTCGGATTCATAATCGATCAACTTCAGCCAGTCCTCGGTGATGTCGGAAGGCGGGAAAATGTCGTTCTCCGCATACTCGGCATCGCAGGAAACGAGCAGATCGCTTTCGCTGATCCCCTCCTCCTGCCCGCTCGAAATCGCGCGCTTGATCGCCATTCCCTTGGCCCGCTCGACGATGGACGCAATGATCGCGCCGCTGATCAAATCCCCGCGATAGAGCACCTCCTTGCGCCCGCTGCGCAGCGTAACCTCGAGGAAGCGGTTTTCCTCGCGATGACTAAACTGATGCTCCACCCCCCGCTGCACCAGCCGTTCGATCGCCCCGGGCACGCTCCCCGCCTCCTTCACCAGTTGCGGATCGTAGGGCAGATTGGGCCCAAGATAGATTTTGTAAATCTCCCCCGAACCCTCGCGGGTGGGCCGGTTGACCTTGATCTTCCGGTCAATGCGGCCGGGCCGCAGGATGGCGGGGTCGATCAAATCCGCGCGATTCGACGCGAGGATGATCACCACCTCGTTCAACGAACTGATGCCATCCATCTCCGTACAAAACATCGGTACCAGCGTGGATAAAATATTGGAAAAGCGCGACGCCCGGCGCGTACCGAGGATGCTTTCCGCCTCGTCGATGAACAGGAAGGGCAGATAGCCCTCACGTCGCTTTTCCCGCGCCGTGGCAAAAATCTCACGCACCATGCGCTCGCTCTCGCCGACCCACATGTTCAGGATTTCCGGCCCTTTGATGTGCATGAAATACTCGCGCATCTCCTTGCCGCTCTGGCTCGCCAGCTTGGTCGTGAGGTTGTAGGCGGTCGCCTTGCCGATCAGCGTCTTGCCGCAGCCCGGCGGACCGTAGAGGAGGAAGCCTTTGGGCGTTGCATGCTGAAATCGCTCGAACAACTCCGCATGCAGCAGCGGCAGCTCGATGGCGTCTTGAATCGCATGGATCGCCTCCTCCTGCCCGCCCACTTTTTCCCACGGCAGTTCCGGCACCGCATCGAGGTAATATTCCTGCGCCTGCGGCTTCGCCAGCACCTCGATCGCCACGCGGTAATGTGCATCCACGCGCACCTCGTCCCCGGCTTTGACCGGCTGCTTGAGCAAACTCGCACCGCGCTCGATGATCGTGGATTGCATGCCGTGCTCGGCCCCGATGCGCAGGCGATCCGCGCCCAGCAGCTCGGTCACCTTCACCACCGGCCCGCCGGGATCGAAGCCCAGCTCGCCGATGATGACATACGCCTCGTTCAACAGCACGCGCACCCCTTTGCGCAGGCGGCCCGGCGGGATGCGGGGGTCGATGTTGCAATAATACTCCTGCCCGCCCACCACGATGCGTGCGAGCTCGCGACTGGTGGATTCCAAAAAAGTGCCGATGCGATTGGCCGGAGCCGTGACCTTGCGGATCACCTGCTCCATCTTCTCAATCGTTTCCCGCGCCTCGGCCATGATATCCTCCTGCTCGCCGACGGACATCCGCAAGTCCGAAAGCTCCTTCCGCAGCGCGTCGCCGGGCGGCAGCATCGCCATGAGACGATCAACCCGCTCCGTGGGCGTCAACTCCACCTCGTCAGGACGGTTCGCAAAAATTTCGTCGTCTTGCATGAGCGATGAACCACTATACGCGCCGTTTCCCATCGCCGCAAATTACAGCACGGCTTTTCGTCGTCCGCTCACCCTGCTGGCCCTATCCCGAAACTTCCCTGCTACTTGTTGACGTGTTTGTCGTTCGCGATTTCCTCCGCGAGGCGAAGCGGCCAGGAAGGGTCTTTGAAGTAGTCGGGATTTTGGATTTTATAAATCTGGTAGCGCTCGACGAAGGCGAGATTGAAGTCCGTCCCTTCGATGGCCAGGTTGGGGTAGCGCCGCACCGCCTCCGCCTTCGCCTCTTCCACGGTGGCAAACTGCTCCGGTGACGGCGAGGCCGGGGTTGACGTCGAGCCGATGGGATGCGCAACCGGGCTGTTGCCCGCCACCACGCTCGAACTCGCCGTTGCCGGTGGCGTTCCACCGGCGGCCTTTGGCGTCGATGCGTGCCCGGAATTGAAAAATCGCAACGCCAGCATGCCCGCGAGCAACGCACATACGACCACGCCCGCGAGGACCAGCACGGAACGCCCCTGAACCACGGGCTCCTCCTCCGCCTTCTTCACGTCCACACTCAAGGACAACTGCGGGCCGCTCTCCAGCCGCTCCCAGAGCTGTAAAATCGCCGCGTCGCAGCCCGCGATGAACTGCTCCTCATCATGCGGATAGGCGTAATCTTCATCCGGGGTGATCTTGTTGCGGACGGCGGCGATCATTCCCAGCCGGGAAAGCAATCGCTGATCCAGCGGCGGGGTGATGCTGCGGGCGAGATCGTAAAGACCGTCGCCAGTGCCGCCCAGTTCGAGCAGGATTTGCTCAAGCCGCTGGGTCTTTTGCAGCACTTGTTCGGTAAAGGACATCGGGATTCAAGGGGGATAAATTTTGGGGAGGAGACTTATGGCATGCCCGGGCATCGGTCGCAACCGGGAGAATCAAGGCACCGTTTTCGGACGAGCCGGGACTCGCGCATTTTTTGCTTAGTGCGGAATCTCCCGGGCAACCAGGTAGTGGATGAACTCGGCGGGATCGGCCATCGTCCGCAGTTTCTTTTCTCCAGCGGCGTCGCGAAAAATACGGGCCAGCGCCCCGACGATGCGCAGGTAATCCGCCGCCATCGGCACCGGCACCCCGATCACAAAGATGTAGTGCACCTTCGGCGTGCCATCGGGCAGCGTCCCGTTGGTGGAGCGCCCCACGGCCATCACCATGGTATTCACCGCGTCGGTCCGCGCGTGAGGAATGCTGATCTCGAAATCGCTGCCCCCGGAGACGCAGGGATTGCGCTGCAATACTCCTTCGTAAAGCTTCGTCCAGTCCACCACCCGCTCATCGCCCTTGAGCAGGCCCGCCACATGCAGGATCGCCTCCTGGGGATTGGACGCCTTGACCCCCAGATCCACGAACTTCGGCGTGAGGACATCGGAAAGCGTAATCATAAGGCGCTCCCGCTCCACTTGAGCTTTTGCCGCAATACTTCGAAGAAATCCACTCCCGGCAGCATCGCGAGCTGGAGCATCTGGGCCGATTTGCGGATGACGATCCGGTCGCCGGAATGAACTTTTGCAAGTTCCGAGCCGTCCACATTCAGCGAGATCTCATGCTGGTCGGGGCCGAGCAGGATTTCCACCTCCGCCTCGTCATCGACGATGATCGGGCGGTTCGTGAGCACGTGCGGGCAGATCGGGGTGATGATGAACGCGCCGGAGTCGGGATCGAGAATCGGCCCGCCCGCGGCCAGGGTGTAGGCCGTGGAACCGGTCGGCGTCGCGACAATCAGCCCATCGGCATGGTAGGAGGTGAGAAAACGTCCATTCACCCGGGCCTCGATATTGATCATGCGCGAGACCGCCCCGCGGCTGAGCACCACATCGTTGAGGGCCCGCTGGCTCGCGATCTCCTTCCCGTCGCGCATCAGTTGCAGTTGCAGGAGCTGGCGCGCGGAAAGCGTGTAATCCCGGGCCACGATGCTGCCCACCGCCAGCATGGCATCGGCCGAGCTCAGGCAGGTGAGAAAACCGAGCGACCCCAGGTTGATCCCGAAGATGTGCGGAATCACGTCGCCGAGATCGCGCACAATGCGCAGGATGGTCCCATCCCCGCCGAGGGCCACCAGCATTTCGCAGCGCTCCCCCAGTTCCGCCAGCGGCACGCCACCGGGCAGGTTCATCGCCTCCGCCGTTTTTGCCTCCAGCAGCGACTGCACGCCGCGATGGGCAAACTCTTCACTCAACGCCGCGGCCACCCGACGGGCGCCGGCTTTTCCAATGTGGGCAACGATGCCGATCAGGGCCGAAGACATGCAAGAAATTCCCGGTTGCCCTCCGTGCCCAGGATGGGTGAATCAGTGACCCCCATCCAGCGCCGGCCCAGGCGGTTGACCACGAAATCATGAATTTTATCCACCGCGCGTTGATGGGCCGCGGGATCGCGAACGATCCCCCCGCGGTCCACATCCTCCGGGGTAAGCTCGAACTGGGGCTTGATGAGGCACAGAATCACGCCTGCTGGACTTAGCAACTCAAAGGCGGGTGGCAAGATCAAAGTCAGTGAGATAAAGGACACGTCGATCACCACCACGTCGATTTGATCCGGCACATCCGCCCGCGTGAGGTAGCGGGCGTTGAGCTTTTCCTTCACCACCACCCGGGCATCGCTGCGGATTTTCCAGTCGAGCTGGCTGTGCCCGCAATCCACGGCATGCACCTTCACCGCCCCGTGCTGGAGCAGGCAGTCGGTAAAGCCCCCGGTGGAAGCGCCGATGTCCAGGCAGGTCATTCCCGTGGGATCGATCGCGAAGTGTTTTAGCGCGCCCTCCAGCTTCAATCCCCCGCGGCTCACATACTTGTCCCCGGGCGCGACCGACAGTTCCGCATCAGCCGGAACCCGCATCCCCGGCTTGTCGGCCCGGTTCTCCCCGACCTTCACCTGACCGGCCATGATGGCCCGTTGCGCCTTCTCGCGGCTTTCACAAAGTCCCCGGGCAACCAACAATACATCAAGACGTTCTCTGGCAGTTTTCGTTTTCAAGCGATTAAATAATGCTTGCCTTGCGTCCAAGTTCAAAACAATAACCCTCTCCCTTTCAAAACATGGCGACTGACGAACTAAAAAACACGATCAAAGAAATGATGGTCGAGAACCTGATGCTCCGGGTGACGAAGGACGAAATTGCGGACGAGCTCCCGCTTTTCGGCCCCGAGGGCCTGGGCCTCGACTCCATTGATGCGCTGGAACTCGTCGTTTCCCTGGAAAAGAAATTCGGCGTCTCCGTGCCGAACTCCGAGGTCGCCCAAAAGGCCCTCGCGACCGTCAACTCCATTGCGGAATACGTGACCACCCACCAGGGCAGCCAGGCGTAGCCATCTTTCGGGAAACAATTTCCGCCGCAGGCCCGACACCCTCCGGGGCCGGCTACCGCTTCGCAATCAACCGCTCGTAGAGCGCCAGCATTCGCGGCAGCACCGCATCGAGGCTGTATTGCTCCTCGATCAATTTTTCCGCCGCCTCGCCCAGCGGACGGAACGCCGCCGGATCGTCCAGCACGCGCAAGGCCTGCCTCGTCAACTCCTCCACGTCGAAAAAGCCCGCCAGCAACCCATTTTCCTCGTGCCGCAGTACTTCCTGCACCGGGCCGGTCGCCGAGCCCAGCACCACCGCACCGCAGGACATGGCGTTGAGCATCGACCAGCTGAGGACAAACGGGGCCGTGAGATAGATGTGCAGGTCCGAGAGGCTGAGCAGCTCCGCCAGTTGCTCCGGCGGCACCATGCCGGGGAACAAAATGCGCTCGAGATCGTAGTCGTCCTGCGCCAGGATATGCTCGCGATAGGTCTTCTCCTTAATCCGCCCCGTATCGCCACTGTAGCAGTCGCGATCCGAGCCCACCGCGATGATGAGCACATCCTTCCGCGCAGCGCAGATGCGCTTCGCCACCTTCATGAAAATATCGAAGCCACGGAGCGATTCGAACCCGCGGGACACATACGTGACGATCCGCGTACCAGCGGGGATTTCTCGCCCCTGGAACTGGCGCGGGACGTCTTTCTTCCGATGCCAGAAATTCCGCTCCACCCCGTCGAACATCGTTTCAATTTTGGGGTGATAAACCTCGGGGAAAAACGCGCGCTGCCATTGGGTGGGGCAGTAACCGGCATCGCACGTGTCCAGGTCGAGCAGGATCATGGCATTCCGCGTCCGGGCGCGAAGGTCGTTGATCTCACTCCGGCTGTTGGGACGGAAGTTCATATCCCCGCCGTTTTTGCGGTAGAAATATTCGAAGTAATTCAGGATCGGACAATCCTCGTAGAGATCGCGGAGGAACAGAGTGGAACCAAAGCCGCTATGTCCCACCACGAGATCCGGCTTCACCTCGGGAAAGGTCTTCATCGTTTCATACACCCCATGGGCATGCCAGGTGGCGATTTCAAAAGACCGGCTGCAATAGTGGGTCTTGTCGGTGGCCCCGCCTTTCGCCTGGTATTGAATGCGCCGGATGCCCCCGGGGAAACCGGGTGGCAGCTCGGAAACAAAGGTGCATTGAAAATCGTGCTCCCGCACCAGCCGGGCTGCGATATGGCCGAACTGGGCCGGAAAATTCTTGTGCACGTAGAGCACGTGCGGCCCGTTATCCCGCACCGGCCCCGGGCGCGGATGCTCGATCCCGGCCCGGAGCAGGGAGGGCACGCTGGTCGCCGGCATCCGCTGGCTCGCCATTACACTCTGATATGCCTGCAAGGTAAGCTCCGCCGCACGTTCCCAGGTGTAGTCGCGCTCGATCCGCTCCCGCAGGCGCTTCCGCATCGGGGCATCCGCGGCATGGTTCGCAAAGGCCTGCTTTACGGCATGCCGGATCGAAAGGATGTTGCCAGGATCGCAGTAATAGCCGTCGTTGCCATAATACTCGCGCTCAAACCCCGCCGTGCTGAGCACCAGCGTGCAATCGGCCAGCGCCGCCTCCATGTGCACCAGCCCACACGTTTCGATCCAGCTGGGCAGCGCATGCACCCGCGCCGCCGCATACGCAGAGCGCAACTCCTCGGGCGGCAAATGAGGCACATGCAGAAAATCCTTCACCCCATGCTCGCGGATAGCCGCTAGATATTCGGGCTGCAGGTTATTCCCCACGAAGACCAGCGGCAGCCCCTGGTCTTTCATCGCCATGGCGAGGAAAAGATTGTTCTTCGACCGTTCCACCCGCCCCGCCTGCAGGACAAAGTCGCGCACACCGAAGCGTTTGACGAAAGGCTCGGGATCAGGATCGGCAAAGATCCCCGCATCCACTGCATACGGCACTACCGTCACCGGCTTCCCCGGGTCCCCAAGCGTCCGCACCAGCGCGCGATGCTCCAGCAAGCTGTTCGGCAACAGATATTCGACGTGCTTGAGCACCTCGCGCTGGCGCTGATCGAAATCGGCCCCCGGCCGATTTGAGGCTCCGGCGGCCATTACTGATTTGTCTTCGAAAGTCAGCACCATGTCGCGCGCCGCGATCCCCCGCAGATTTCGCTCCAGCCGCTTGGGATCATTTCCGCTGCCGGGCCCAAAGGTCGCCTCGATGCACCGGTTCGCCCACAGGGCCAGCGAGGGATCTAGATAGATGGGCGACAGCACAATCGGGATTCCCTGCGCCTTCAACGCCTGCACCTGCTCCAGCACATACGGCAGCGTGCGCAGATTGAAAATATGCGCAATATCATATCCCCGGGCATCGGGCTGCCGTTCATAGCACTCCCCCACCTGCACGCCCAGTTTTTGCAGGGCCTCGCCGGTCTTCCGCATTTGGGTCGAGTCTCCCCCTTTGAATTTCGTCGCCAGCGGGGAGTTGACCATGAGGACCTTCATAGAGGGGCCATTTAGAAGGGAAAACGTCGCCGGAATGCAACGCCCTTTTTCGCAAAAAGAGATCCCGCCCGTGCAATCACACTTCAGCCCTTATTTTAACCCGATCGGCATTTTACTGTTGCCAGTTGTCCAGCAAAGGGAATAAACCCTTCCCAATATGAAATCATTCCCCGTGAAGGATTGGTATTTTGCCCGCTGCCGGGCGAAAAAGGAACACGCCCGCAAGCTTTCATCCCGCATCGTTGAACAGCCGATCGAACAACTCGAATCCCGTCGGGTTCGTGCGGTCACCATCGGCTTCGCCGGCGGTATTCTCTCTCTGAATAATTCCGACAACTCCGCCGTCAACGAGGATGTCGAATTCGACACCGGCACCCACCTTTTCGAGGTCAACGGTTCCGATGTCTCCGGCGCCACGGTCGGCGCGGTCAAGGAAATCACGTTCAACAATACCGGCTCAGGCGCCAGCACGGTGAAGATCAACTGGAGTGATGACACCCACTTTTCCAATGTAAACGTCGTCCTTAAAATTCAGGGCGGCGGAGTCAATAACTTCCTCGGCGTCGGCGAATATGTAGGTGCCTCCACCATTCAGGGAGGCAGCGGCCATGATTCCCTGGAGGCTTACAACAAGAGCGCGGTGATCAACGGCAATGGTGGCAACGATTATGTTTACGCGGAGTATGGCCACGACACCATTACAACCGGCAGTGGTGGTGACAGCATCTATGCCTATTCCGGCAACTTCAAGATCAGCGCCGGCGATGGTGACAATTATGTCAATGTGGAATATGCCAACGCCAGCATCACCACAGGCAACGGTAATAACGACATTGATGTCGAGGTGGGACACTTCACGGTGACCACCGGCATCGGGAACGATACGCTCGACAGTGAATATGGGGCCAATACCGTGGCGAACCTCGGAGGAGGCGACGACTCGGCCTACCTGTATTATGGTGGCAGTTTGAACGTCAACTTGGGGAGTGGAAACGACACCTTCTATGACGATTACGGCGGAAAGGTGACCATTCTGGGTGGCAGCGGCGATGACTCCATTTCTTTTGAAGAAGGCGGCAAAGGCATCATTGATCTCGGCAGCGGCGATGACACTTTTTACACCTACGAGGGCACCAAAACCACTGTCACTGGCGGCGATGGAGATGATTACATTTATGGTGAGTATTATGGCACCATGACCTACAATGCCGGCACTGGAAACGATACGGTCGATGTGGAATATGGTGGCAACCTAAAAATGACCTCCGCCGGTGGCTCTGATAGCATTTATTTCTACTCCGGCGGCGACCTGAACTTCACTGGCGGCAATGGAAATGACACGGTTTATGCAGAATACAGCGGCGACATCAATGTGGTCGCCGGTAATGGCACCGACAGTTTTTACGCCTATTATACGGCCGACGTAAGCTTTGTGACAGGCACGGGCGCGGACACCGTTTACACTGATGAGACGGGTGACGTGAAAGTCGTCGCCGGCAATGGCGATGACTCTGTCTACGTCGATTACGGTGGAAACGTAAACATCCACCTCGGCAACGGGAACAACTACGTTTATGCAGAAGAAGCGACTTCCATCAACGTGTTGACAGGCAATGGTCGCGACACCATTTATGCTGAATACACCACCAAAGCATCCATCAATGGTGGCGGCGGCAACGATTCCTTGTATGCCTACGAGGCGGTCAACCTCAACATGAATGGCGGGCTGGGGAACGACACCCTCTATGCCGAATATGGCGATGTGGCCCACGTCACTGGCGGTGGCGGCAACGACACCATCAGCGTTTACTACTATTACACCCCATATACCCCCTAAATGGTTCCAAACTGACCCATCAGGGATTTAGACTCTTGAAAAGGGGGGCACTTGTTGAAAGTGCCCCCCCTTTTTGCGCCCGGCTGAGACGTAAGCTACTCCACCACTGGGGCCCGGTTGATCGCATCCAAAAACAAGCGGATTTTTCCATAGTCTCGCTGTTGCGGAGTGAGGATGAGACGGGGCAATGGGGCGATCTCGGGCTCGTTCATTTCCTCCGGCAGGGCGCTTCCCTGTTCGATTGTTCCCACTTGCAGCAGATCCGCAAAACGGGTGTTTAAATCCTGTTGAGCATCCTTTGTGAGGGCTTTTTCCAGGCGGATCACCATTTTCTTGCCCACCCAGCGGTAGGAGCGGAAGTTTTTGTAGAATTGGAGGATTTCCTGCACCGCCGCGTCCACGCTGTTAGTGAGTTTGAAGAGATGGAAGTCATTCTCCGAGACCAGGCCGTTTTTCAAAAGCTGGTCCTTGAGGAAATCAAGCCACGTCTGCCAGAAGGTGCTCCCGGGCGTATCGACCAGCACGTAGGGAATGATGCGGGACTTGCCCGTCTGCATGAGTGTGAGGACCTCGAAGCCCTCGTCCATGGTGCCGAAGCCGCCGGGGAAAAGGGTGATCGCGTGCGTCTCCTTCACGAAGTTCAGCTTGCGGGTGAAGAAGTAGTTGAAGTTCACCAGTTTGCGGTCGCCGAGGATCGTCTCATTGGCCCGTTGCTCAAAGGGTAGCTTGATGTTGAGCCCGAAGCCGAAGTCGCGTCCCGCCCCCTTCTGCGCCGCACCCATGATGCCATCGCCGCCCCCAGTGATGGTCATATACCCGTGCTCGCGCATCTTCGCGGTGAATTCCTCGGCCGCGATTGCCGCCGGTTCGGTGGCCGCAGTGCGGGCCGAGCCAAAGACCACCACCTTCTTGCGTCCCGTGTAGGGGGTAAACATCTTCGCCGCCGAGCGCATCTCCTTCAGCGCGCGGTTGAAGAGCTTCAAGTCCGCCACGCTGTAATTTTCGCGCCCGATTTTTAGCGCAGTGACAATCAGTTCCTGGATGAGCAGGGTATTGGAATCCACGCCCGATTTTTCGAGGAGCTCGGAGATCTGCCGGTCGATTTCCGCATTGCCGATGCTGGGGAGATACGAGTGGCCGATGCTGTGGCGGTGAAGTCTGGAGGCATGAGGAAAATTCCGTGGTTGCAGGCCCCTGCGCAAGTGGCAAAATTAAACCGTGGTTTAAACATCTTCTCTCCGCCAAACCATCAGCCCTCCTCCGCTTATGATTATCGTCATCCGCCCCAACACCCCCCGCGAGAAAGTCGATGAAGTCATCGCGGAAGTGCAGAAACTCGGCTACGACCCGCGCCCCATTTTCGGCACCTACCAGACCGTGATCGCCGCCATCGGCGACGAAACGACCAACGCCCCCCTCACCTCGCTCAGCGTCCTGCCGCAGGTGGAGCAGGTAATGCCCGTGCAGAAGCGCTACAAGCTCGTCAGCCGCGAGTCTCATCCGCTCAACAGCACCGTCGAGGTGGACGGCGTCACGATTGGCGGCGACGAATTCGTGGTGATGGCCGGCCCCTGCTCCGTGGAAAGCGAGGAACAACTCCTCGCCACCGCGCATGAGGTGAAAAAGCTCGGCGCGAAAATCCTGCGCGGCGGCGCCTACAAGCCGCGCACTTCGCCCTACGAATTCCAGGGCCTCGGCGAAAAGGGCCTCGAACTCCTCGCCCTCGCGAAAAAAGAGACCGGGCTCAAGATCATCACCGAAGTGCTCAGCGAGCGGCACGTTGAGCGCGTGGCCGAGGTCGCCGATATCTTCCAGATCGGCGCGCGCAATGCGCAGAATTTCCAGCTCCTCATCGAGTGCGCCCGCACCGGCAAGCCCATCCTGCTCAAGCGCGGCCTGAGCGAGCGGGTGGAGGAATGGCTGCTCGCCGCGGAGTACATCCTCGCGCATGGGAATGCCAGGGTCATGCTCTGCGAGCGGGGCATTCGCACCTTCGAAACCTACACCCGCAACACCCTCGATCTCGCCGCCGTCGCCATCGCGAAAAAAGAATCCCACCTGCCCGTCATCATTGATCCCAGCCAGGGCTGCGGGCGTGCCGATCTGGTAAAAATGCTCTGTCGCGGCGCGGTCGCCATGGGGGCCGATGGCCTCTTGATCGAAGTGCACCCCAACCCCGCCGAAGCCATGAGCGACGGCCAGCAGCAGGTCGATTTCAAAGCCTTCGAGGAACTCATGCACGACCTCAAGCCCTTCTACACCGCCGCCGCACGAACGTTCTGATGACCTTCCCCGCTTCCACCTTCCGGGTGGGAGCATACCTGGCTGCCACACTGCGGTTCTTTGGAGAAAGCTCCAATGATTACACCACGGAAATTCCACGCTTGCACTTTCCCTCCGACAAAATATGGTGTGCGCCCAGACACTGCAGGAACTACGGGCAGCCTGTGTCGTAACCGGAATCTCACGCTATGAAACGCACTCTCTTCTTCATCTTGCCTGCCTTATGTCTGGCTGGCTTCGTCATCACTCCGTTCACCGCTTCCGCAGCCGATGCTTCGCCCTCGCCTTCGGCCACCGCGAGCAACGATCTCGACCCCACCGACGCTGCGGCTTTGAAGCCGATGGTCGGAAAAACCGTGTCCATCGCCGGCAAGGTCACCTCGGTCAACGCCAGCAAATCCGGCTCCGTGCTCTTCCTCCATTTCGCCCAGGATTGGAACTCCTCCCTCTCGCTTGTGCTCTTCGCAAAATCGGGCGCGCCAACTCTCGACTCGCTCCAGCCCTTCGTCGGCAAGAAGGTAAAGGTCACCGGCAAGCTTGAGCTCTACAAGGACCAATTGGAAATCAAACTCGACTCCCCTACCTCCATTGAAACCGCTGAATAAACTCCGCGTCGTCGCCACCACCGCGGCCCTGCTCCTCACTCACAGCGCCGCCTGGGCCTGGGATGCCACCGGTCACATGCTGGTGGCCGAGATCGCCTGGCAAAATACCAAGCCCACCGCGCGCCAGAAGGTCACCGAGATGGTGTCCAAGCTGGACAACCGGTTCAACGCGCACAACACCTACAACTTCGTCACCGCCGCCTGCTGGATGGACGACATCCGCAGCGACAAGACGGTCAACGTGTGGTCCTCGTGGCATTACGTGGACATTGAGCACACCGACGCGGCCGATCCGGCCGTCGTTCCGCCGCCACCAAATGTCATCTGGGCCATCGAACAAAATCTCCAGACCCTCAAGGACCCGAAGGCCACCGATGAGCAGCAGCGCCTGGCCATCACCATGCTCCTGCACTTCGTCGGCGACATTCACCAGCCGCTGCATTGCACCGACTGGAACGACAAGGGCGGGAATACCTATCACATCTCGGGCATCCCGATGAGTGACCTGCGCCCGGGTGAAAACCCCAATTTGCACGGCTACTGGGACCGCGCTTTCCGCTTCGATGAGCAGGATGGCAAGGCGGTGGAACTCTACCCGGGCATCAAATTCCCCGAGCAACGCCCCGCGGAGCCCGACCAGGGCCTGATCAAGGAAGAGGCCGACAAGATCGTCGCCCTGTATCCCCGCCCGGCGCTCTTTCAGATGGAAAAGCCGACCACCGCGCTCGACTGGGCACGCGAAAGCTACGTCTGGGCCTCGGCCTTCGTTTACCCGCTGCACCCACATCCCGACGGCGTGCAGGTCGTCCCGCTCTCTCCCGAGTATGTCGGCCGCGCCCACGCCCTCTGCTGTGAGCGGATCGCCCTCGCCGGCTACCGCCTCGCCGATCTGCTCAACGACCTCTACGCGAAATAACTCTCCGCTAAAAATTCAGAAATGTGAAAAACCCGGCGCGATGCAGCCTGCTCGCGCCGGGTTTATCGTTTTCGGGAGAAGCCCGCGCCGCCGGAAGGCTACCGCTTCACGAGCTAGAGCGGCCCTCGAGAGAGGACATTGCTATGAAACGGCCTAAAATGATCGAGAACACACCCAGCTGTAGCGGCGGGGAGGCATCAAACACTTCACCCGCTTTCGACGAGTTACATCAGCCGGGCGCCGATCTCGGCCAGCGCACTGCGCTCGCCCTTGTTCAGGCTTACGTGGGCGGCGATGGCTTCACCTTTGAGCCGGTTGCGCGTGTAAACGAGGCCGTTAGAGCGGCTGTCCACATACGGGTTGTCGATCTGCGCCGGATCGCCGACGAGGATGAGCTTGGAGCCGCGCGACATGCGGGTGACGACCGTTTTCGCTTCCAGCGGGGTGAGCTGCTGGGCTTCGTCGAGCACGAAAATGCGACGGGGAATGGAGCGCCCGCGGATGTAGGCCAGCGCTTCGATTTCCACGATCCCCTGCTCCAGCAGGTGTTCGTAAGGCTTGCGCGGGGTGGCGCCGTTTTGGCCGCCATTATGCGGCGCAGGCGGCGGCATATTGGCCGGGTGCTTTTTCTTTTTCTTTCCTTCCGTCGCGGCTACCACGGCGGGCGGCATGAGCACGTCGAAGGCATCGTAAATCGGCTGCAACCAGGGCCGCATCTTTTCCTCCAGCGTGCCGGGCAGGAAGCCAAGCGTCTCACCCATCGCCACAATCGGGCGGCTGACGGTAAGACCGTTAAACGTTTTGCCAAACACCTGATGCAATCCCGCGGCCACCGCAAGCAGGGTCTTGCCCGTCCCAGCCTGGCCGTAGCAGGTCACCAGTGAAATCGTCGGATCGAGCAGCGCGTCAATAAAGCACTGCTGGCCGAGGTTGGCGGGACGCAGATCGATGCCGCGTGGAATGTGCAGCGTCTCAGGAATCACCAGGCGGCGGAATACCCGCTCGCGGCTGAAGCGCGCAGGCATGGTCTTCTTTTCGCCTGCGGTGAGGAGCACATACTCGTTCAGCACCAGTGCGGAGGTGCGTTCGCTCGAGAGCTCCAGCTCGCCCGAACTGGCAAAGCGCTGCAACTCGTGCGGATGCACCTCGATCACGCGCAGGTCGTAGCTCTCGACGTCCTTCGCCTCGACCTTGTCGTTGAGGTAGTCCTGGCATTGCAGCCCCACCGCCCGGGCCTTGAGCGCCATATTCAGATCCTTGGTGACCAGAATCACCCGGGTCTTGATTTCAGCCTGGAGCAAAATCACGCAGGCCAGGATGCGGTGATCCACCCGCTCGGTATCCGGGAAGATATTGTGAAATTTCGCCAGCGCCTTTCCATTTGCACCGCCGAAATCGAACACCGTAAGGCGCACGCTGCCGCCGCCCGTCGTGGGCACGCCGTTCAAGACGGAGGCGCCATTTTTGGAAAACATCTCCGTGAGCGTGCGATGCACTTTTCGCGCATTCGCGCCACGCTCGGACTGCTCGTTCTTGAACCGGTCCAGCTCGCTGAGCACATCCACCGGAATGTGGACATGATTGTCCTCGAAACGCCCCAGGCAGGTCGGGTCGTGCAGCAGCACGTTCGTATCCAAAATGAAGTGCTTGCCCGCACTGCCGGGTTTCGGGCGACTTTTCTTTACTCGGGGAGCAGGGGTGTCCAAATCGTTAGGGTTGCCGATCGCGGCAAGGGTGGAGGTATCGTGGAGTGGATCGAGTTGGTTCATTGAGTTTGGATGCAAAGCGGGGAGCAAACGTGCAAGGAGCCCCATGGAAGCAGAAGGTGCTCCGATTAAAATGAAACACTGGAGTCGCCGGAGAAGTGATAACTGCGATGTATCGCCTGTGCGCGGGAATTGCAACGAACAATTTGGCAAAAATGCAGGACGCCCCTTGACGAGTGTGCACTTCACCATTACCTGTCCGGCGTCGCATGAACTATTTCCCGGCAAACTCCAACGCTTACATCGCCAAATGGCAGGTCCTCGCCATGGCCAAGCGTCATGCCGTTTGCATTAGCAAAACCGTTCGCAAGAACGGGCCAGTCCGTGGGAAAAAGTTCTAAAGTTCGATCGACCAAGATTTTTTTGAAAAACCCACCGCTGGCAAAAAGCGGTGGGTTTTTCTTTTTTCCACCGCCAGAGCCGGCCCAACCACTGAAAGGAAAAAACAACCATGAACCAGAGAAATGAACGGCGGAATCCCGCCGCCCCTTGCGATGACGAGGCGCGGCTGGCCCTGTTGCAGGCTGCGTATTTGCGGGCCGGGCTGAACTTCGTGCAGGCCCGGCTGGCGGCGCTGGCGGATTACCGGTGCGGCTTCAGTTGCCTTGAGCAACTGGCCGCCTAGCTTTCCACAAGCGATGAGCAACATCCCATCCCTCCCGCCCCGCTGGCTGGTCCTCGCGGCCTTTGCCGCCCTCTACCTTACGTGGGGGCTTACCTACTTTTTCATTCGCATGGCGATTGAAACGATCCCGCCCTTTCTGATGGCCGGGGCGCGTTTCATGTCCGCCGGGCTGGTGCTGTACGCTTTCGTCCGCCCGCGCGGGGAACGCCCGACTTTTGCTCAATGGAAGGATGCGCTCGTGATCGGCTTTTTTCTACTGCTGATCGGCAATGGCGGGGTCGCGTGGGCCGAGCTCCGGGTTCCCTCCTCACTCACCGCTTTGCTCGTCGCGATCGTGCCGCTCTGGATGATCCTGCTCGAATGGCTGCGCGGTGGTGAACGCCCAGGCAGCGCGCTTTTCGCCGGACTCGCGGCTGGTTTTTGCGGCATTGCGTTGATCGCGCTCAGTCGCGATCAAAACGGCCGCATGCTCGCGGAGCCGATTGGCGTCCTCACTTTATTGACCTCCTCCTTTTGCTGGGCAATTGGCTCATTGTATTCCCGCCGGGCGAAGAAGACGCAGTCCGTGCTCCAATTCATTGCCATGCAGATGATCGCCGGCGGCGCGCTGCAACTGACCACCGGCGCCATGCTGGGCGAGGTTTCCGAATTTCACTGGCCGGCGTTGAGCCGGGCATCGTTGCTGGCGTTCGCCTACCTCGTCATCGGCGGGGCAATCATCGGCTTCACGGCGTATGCCTGGCTGCTGCAAGTCAGCACGCCCGCGCATGTCTCCACCTACGCCTATGTGAATCCGCTGATTGCGGTGCTCTTTGGCTGCACGTTTGGCCACGAGGCGATCACTTCCAGCATCCTCCTCGGTGGCGCGCTGATCGTCTGCGCGGTAACGCTGATCGTTTCCCGCGGGAAGAAAAATCCGGCACCGGCGAAGCGCGATCTGGAGCCGGTGATGGTGGAGTAACCGGCCGTGGCTCAATTTGCCGGATTGCAAATCTTACTCTTTGTCTTGCTTCTGCTCCTGCTTTGACGCGCGACTTCCAGAGCAAGAGCAGGAGCAAGACAAAGGGGGAAGAATTTTAAACGGAGCCACTACCGAGTAACGGCGTCGCTTGACGTCCCCCGCTGCTTTTCGGGATAAAGGCGTGGATGGAATTTTCCGCGCCCGCCAAAACCAATGTCTCGCTCCGTGTCCTCGGCAAGCGTGCCGACGGCTTTCACGAACTGGAAACGCTGATGGTGCCGCTGGCGCTGGCGGATACGGTGAGCATTGAAAAGACCGGCACCGACGCGCTTGAGTTCACCTGCTCCGATGCTTCGCTCCCCACTGACGACCGCAATCTCGCAGTGCGCGCCGCAAAGTTGATCCTCGCCAGCTCTCACGCCAAAGGCGGCTGGAAAATCCATCTCGAAAAGCGAGTCCCTCATGGGGCGGGACTCGGCGGCGGCAGCAGCGATGCGGCCACGGTGCTGATGGGAATGAATGATTTACTGGGCCGCCCTTTCGCCCGGGGCGAACTGATCGAAATGGCGGCGCAACTGGGCTCCGACGTGCCGTTTTTCATCGTGCGCGGTCCGGCGCTTTGCAAGGGACGCGGCGAAATTGTGGAGCCCGCCGATTTTCCCGCGAGCACCCCCATCCTGCTGATGAAGCCGCCCTTTGGGGTTCCCACTCCCTGGGCCTACCAGCGCTGGCGGGAATCGCAGGAAGTCCCTTCGTTCCGGTATGGACCGCAGAGCTTTGGCGGGCATGAACTCGTGAACGATTTGGAACGCCCGGTTTTTGAAAAATACCTGGTGCTCGGCGTGATGAAAAACTGGCTGCTCGCCCAGCCCGAAGTAGCTGCCGCCATGATGTCCGGCTCCGGCTCCACCATACTGGCCTTACTGAAAGCGGATGGCACGGCGCTGGCCGCGAGGGCCCAGGCCGAGTTTGGCGAAAGTCTTTGGACCTGCCTCACGCAGACTACTGAGGCAGCAGCTCCCGCCCATTAACGACCGGGCGCGAGTTCCAGCAGGCAACCCTTGAGGTATTCCGTCTCCGGAATCCCGGCGAGGATCGGGTGATCCGCCGCTTGGGAGAAGGTCTGCAATACGCGTGCACTCCGCTTCGCATCCACGAGCGACTCGACGATCATCTCACGAAAGCCCTCGCTGCTCACGTGATGGGAGCAGGAAAAGGTGGCCAGCAATCCCTCCGGCGCGAGCAGCTTGAGGGCACGGAGGTGAATCTCCTTATAACCACGCATCGCATCCTGCAACTTGCCCTTTGATTTGGTAAAGGAAGGCGGGTCGAGAATGATCAGGTCGTATTTTGCCTCACGGGCTTCCTCGGCCTTCAGATAATCGAACACGTTGTGCTCGACCACGTTTACGGCGAGCCCGTTTCGCCCGGCATTGCCGTGCAGGAGATTGCAGCAATCGGCGCTGATCTCGACTGCGGTGACCTCGGTCGCGCCGGCTTTGGCACAAGCCAGCGCAAACGCCCCCTGATTGGAAAAGCAATCCAGCACGCGACGGTCTTTGGCCCAATCGGCCACCGCACGGTAGTTATCCACCTGATCCAAATAAAATCCCGTCTTTTGCCCCTGCAAGAGATCGAGGCGGAAGTTCAAGCCATTGATCACCACGTCCACCGGCTGCGCCTCGCCGTGTAAAACTCCGGTGCGCAATTCCATTCCCTCGGCCTTGCGAATCGGCGCATCGTTGCGCTCGATAATGGTGGCGGGGGCGACAATCTCCCGCAACGCCTGCACGATCAGTTCGCGGCGCAGCTCCATGGCCAGGGTGAGCGTTTGTAAAACGAGCGTATCGCCGTAACGATCCACAATCAGCCCAGGGAGGCCATCGCTCTCGCTCCAGACGAGGCGGCACAATTGCGGATTCACGCCCCGCCGTTCCCGATAGGCAATCGCCTGCCGGATGCGGCGTTGAAAGAAATCGAGGTCGAGATCCTGCTTCTGGCGGGAGAAACGGCGGGCAATGATCTGCGACTTCGAATTGTAAATCGCGCTGCCGATCAGCCGGTCGCGGCCGTCCTTGAGCGTGACCACGCAACCATCCTCCAGATCACCCCAGCTTTTGAGGATTTCGGTGGTATAGACCCAGTCGTGCCCGTGGTAGATGCGTGCGCGTGGTTTGATAATCAGTCCGGCCATAGCCCATCAGGCGTCGCCGAGCAGGCGCACAAATTCAAGCGTTAATTATCCCGGGGCCATCATTCCCGCCGGTTGCTTCAGGAGCAACCGCAGCATTTGCAGTCTTCCGGCTCTTTGGCCGCCTCGACCGCGGGCTCGGGTGCGGGCGTCGAAATCTCCGCCGGACCGGAATAGGCCGTCTCGGGATATTCGAAGATTTTGCCCTCGTAGTTCCGAATGACGACCTTCTCGGAATCGCGGTAAAGCTCGTAGGCCGGGTTCACCGGCACCTTGCCGCCGCCCCCGGGGGCATCGATCACATATTGCGGCACGGCATAGCCCGTGGTGTGGCCGCGCAGGGCCTCAATGATTTCGATGCCCTTGCTGACGGGCACTTTCAAATGGGACGAGCCCTTGATGAGATCGAGCTGATACAGGTAATACGGACGCACGCGGCAGCGCAGGAGCTTCTGCACCAGCGTCTTCATTGTCTCCGGGTCGTCGTTGACCCCGCGCAGCAGCACGCTCTGGTTGCCGAGCGGGATGCCGGCGTTGGCAAGGCGTTCCAGGGCGGCCTTCACCTCGGTCGTCAATTCGCGGGCATGGTTCACGTGCACGCTCATCCAGAGCGGATGATACTTTTGCAGCATCGCGCAGAGCTCGGGGGTGATGCGTTGCGGCAGGAAAATGGGCACGCGGGAGCCGATGCGCACGAACTCGATGTGCTCGATGGCGCGCACCCGCTTGAGCAGATATTCCAGCTTGTCGTCGGAGAACAGGAGCGGATCGCCACCGGAGAAAAGCACGTCGCGAATTTCCGTATGCTGTTCGAGATATTTGAACGCCTCCTCGAAATCGGTGTGCAGTTCCTGCTCCCCGGCCCCGCTCACCACGCGGCTGCGGGTGCAATAGCGGCAGTAGCTGGCGCAACGGTCGGTAACCAGGAACAGCACGCGATCGGGATAGCGGTGCACGAGCCCCGGCACCGGCATGTGCGAATCCTCCCCGCAGGGATCGGCCATTTCGGCGGGCGAGACCAGCGTTTCCTCAAAACGCGGGACGACCTGGCGGCGAATGGGATCATGCGGATCGTTCGGATCGATCAGATTGAAAAAATGGGGCGTGATGCCCATCGCCAGCTTGTGGGCCGAGAAAAGAATCCCCTCGCGCTCCTCCTTCAGCAGCGGCAGCTTTTCTTCGATCTGGCGCAAGCTTTTGAGGCTGTTTTTAAGCTGCCATTTCCAATCGTTCCATTGCTCGGCAGGGACGTCCGGCCAGTGCCCCGGAGCATGTGAGATGAAAGCTTTACCCTGCGCCGATGAAGGTTCTACGGCTGAAGTTTGCATTTTAAATGGTGTTTGGGACGTTAAGCGAGAGCAACAAGTTGTCAACGAAACGTAATCGACCTACGCCTCCTTGAACCACATACGCTCACCGCAACGCCTGGGGATGTATGAAAGAGCAAACCCGGCTTTTCGCAAACCGGGTTCGTGTCATATTCCTTTGATGCCGGACAGGGACGCCGACACTCTATTCTCCAATCCCTGGACTACATCACCATGCCACCGTCCACGGTGAGGCATTGGCCGGTGATGTATTTGGCCTCGCTGCTGGCGAGGAAGGCGACGGCGGAAGCGATGTCGTCCGTCTCGCCGAAGCGGCCGAGCGGGATGCTGCCGACCACGGCGGTCTTGATGTTTTCGGGCAGCACGTCAGTCATGTCAGTGGTGATGAAACCGGGGGCGACGGCGTTGACCGTGATGTTGCGGCTGGCGAGTTCGCGGGCGAGCGACATGGTGAGACCGAGCAGGCCGGCCTTGCTGGCGGCGTAGTTCGTCTGACCAGCATTGCCCACCAGGCCGCTCACGCTGCTGATGTTGATGATGCGACCAGTCCGCTGCTTCATCATCGGACGCATGACGCCCTGGATGAAGAAAAACGCGCCCTTCAAATTCGTATCGACCACGGAATCCCAGTCGTCCTCGCTCATGCGCATGGCGAGGCCGTCGCGGGTGATGCCGGCGTTGTTCACCAGCACGTCCACCTTGCCGAAATCGGCAAGCACCTTGGCCGCCGTCTCGGTGACGGCCCTGGCATCAGCGACATCGACGGCGTAGGCTTTGGCCATGCCGGGGAAGAGTGCGTTGATCTCCTCGGCGACCTTGCCGGAGCTGGCCTCGGAGCGGCTTACGCAGGCGACTTTCGCGCCCTCTTTGGCGAAGCGGAGCGCAATGGCCTGACCAATCCCGCGGCTCGCGCCGGTAACAATGACGACTTGATTTTCAAAACGCATAGGTTGGTTAGTTTCATCCGCCGACAGGCGGATGGGCAAGCATGGAAATTAGACAACCAGGGGAGATTGATTAACTCGCCTGGAGAAATTGCCCCACGATCTTGAGCAATGCCGAGACCGTATAGGGCTTCGGCAGGAAGTGCATGTTCTCGGGCAATCCCTGATGGAAGCTGGGATCCTGCGCAAAGCCGCTGCAGAAAATGATCGGCAATTCCGGATGCCGTTGCCGGATGTTCTCCGCAAGCTCCTTTCCGTCCATCTCGGGCATCATGATATCCGTGAGCAGCAAGTCGAAGGGAGGCGCGGCACCAGAGTCCACCAGGTCGAGAACAGCCCGGCCATTTTCCCCGGCGATGACGCGGTAGCCCGCCTCTTCCAGCACGATGATGCCGAACTCGCGCAACGCCTCTTCATCCTCGGCGAAGAGAATGGTCTGCACTTCGCTCTTCGGTTCGGTGGGCAGGTGGATGATTTTCTCCTCCGGCACCGGCGTGGGCACCAGCGGGAGGTAAATGGAAACCACGCTGCCCTCGCCGAGCTTGCTGGTAACGGTGATTTTACCGTGGCTCTGGTGCATGATGCCCTGGCAGGCGGCGAGGCCCAGGCCACTCCCCTTGCCGCGCGGCTTGGTGGTGAAGTAAGGCTCGAAAATATGCGCGCGCACGTCATCGGACATGCCACACCCGGCATCCGCCACCTGGATCACCACATAATCACCGGGCGGCAAATCATCGGGCAGTGGATTGTAGGGACCGACCACGGTGGTGCACTTCGTCGTACGCAGGACGATTTCGCCCTCATCGCCCAGCGCGTCGCGGGCGTTCAAAACGAGATTGAGCAGGACGTTGTCGAGCTGGATCGGATCCACGCGAACATAGGCACCCTCGGCACCGGGCACGAAGCGGATGCGCGTCGTGTTGCCGATCAAGACCCCAAGCGACTTCTGGCTTTCCGCCAGCCGTTCATCAAGCGGCAGGTCCACCGGCTGCATGATCTGCCGCCCCGAGAAGGCCAGCAACTGGCCGGTCAATCCCGCCACTTTTTGCGCGGCATTGCGGACTTCCGTCAAGGCGTTGCGGGTCTTGAGATCGGTCACATTGTCCACTTCCAAAGTGCTGCTGTAGCCGATGACTACGCCCATCAGGTTGTTAAAATCGTGCGCAATGCCGCCCGCGAGCTGGCTGAACTGCTGCTCCAGCTGTTTCTTTTCCGTCACGTCGCGGCTGGTGAAAACAACGCCACGCACGGCCGGGTTGGAGAGCAGGTTGTTGCCGCGCCCTTCCAGATAGCGGTAGGAGCCATCCCGGTGCCGGAAGCGGAAGCAGAGCAACGCAGTCGGCCCGGAGGTCATCAAGCTCTGCCTGAACGCGGATGCCACCATCGGCAGGTCATCCGGGTGCACATATTCGAAGGCGTTGTGGCCGACCATTTCCGCCGGTTTCCAGCCAAAGTCTCGCGTGATGGACTGGCTCTCAAAGCGGATCGTCCCCTCTGCATCGAGGATGGAAATGATATCCAGCGAGTCCTCCACCATGTGGCGGAAATACGCCTCGCTGAGCTCCATCTCGATGCGGGTCTGCTCCCGCTCCAGTGCCGTGCCGACCAGGCTTCCGATGTCTTTCAACACCTTGAGGAAAGGATGCTCCGGCATGGCCTGTGGCCGGCTGTAAAATTCCATCGCCCCCAGCAATTGGTTGCCGGAGATGGGCACCGCGATGGCAAAGGCGAAATCGTAGTGATGCAGCAGCGGACTCGTCGGATGCTCGGTATCATCGCAGAGCACCGGCATGGTCAGCGCCGAGCAGCTCTCGACCGCTTCGCGCAAAAAGGCGCTCGCCGCAATCGGGCTCGCCTGCACAAATTCCCGATACACGGTGGCGGCGGGCGACTTGTCGAGGCGCCAGGCTTCGAGATCTTCCTTGCGCTGTCCCTCCTTCGCTCCCGGCACCCAGGCCCGGCCGAGGGACCAGCCGGTATGCCGGCAAATCGCATGGAGGATGGAGGAAAGCATCAGCAGCGGATCCACCGAATCGTGAATGATTTCCGCGACCAGCTCCATGAGTTGCAGCGACATATTGAGCTGGAGATTGGTGGCCAGCCGAATTTCCCGGCGCGCCACCCGGCCCAGCTCCAGCGTCTTTTTCCGGGCTTTGCGACGTTGCTCCAGCAGGGAAATCACCTCCCGGGCCAGCAACGGGAGCATCTTTCTTTGCTCCCGGTTAAGTTCGCGCGGCTTGAAATCCACGGCGCAGAGCGACCCGATGGGAACTCCCGCCGGCGTGATCAGCGGAGCGCCCGCATAAAAACGGATGTGTGGCTCCATCTTGACCATCGCGATGTCCTTGCAACGTTCATCCAGACTGGCATCGGGGATTTCGAGCAGTTCCGGCGATTGCAGGACAAATTTGCAGATCGAGTCCTCCAGTCGCGATTCGTTGCCACCAAACCCCACCTTGGATTTAAACCATTGCCGGCGATCATCCAGCAGACTGATCAGAGAAACCGGCGCATCACACACCACCGAGGCCAGCCGCGTGATCCGGTCAAATTCCGGTTCCTCCGCAGTGTCCATGATTTCGTATTCCGCCAACGCCGCAAGCCGCTCTTTCATAAATTCATCCTCGCAAATAGTTCATACCAATCAGAAGTAATTCAGCACCTTTTATGCCTTGTTCGGCCCTCTACCAGCAGACTTAACCCATGAATATTCGCCCGCGTTCGAAGCATCCCCATCCCCTGCCCGCCCGAACAAGAGTATTCCGTGGAGTTGCGAACACCTGATTTCCACCGACTACGGTTTGCTCTTTAGTTAAGCGATTTCTCCCGCCCAGTCTGGCGGAAGGGCCGTAAACTCAACGGCAGCTCCGGTAAGCGGATGGAGGAAGCTCATCTTCCAGGCGTGCAGACCGAGCGGCGGAGCTCCGACCGGGAGGGTCTGCATGTCGCCCAGCCTTTGCTGCGGGAGGTACACGGGATCGCCACAGACGGGCATCCCCAGATGCCAGAGATGCACCCGGATTTGATTGGTCCGTCCGGTAAAGGGGCGCGCCTCGAGCAGCGAAGTCCCATCGGCATAACGTCGAAGCACCTGAAAATGGGTGCGTGCTTCGAGACCGTTGAGAAAATCCACCGTGCGCGTGCCGGCTTCTCCCGGAACATCACTGATGGGAGCGGCGCATTCGAACACCGCTTCGGAAGGCTGGCCCTGAATGCGGACGAGATAACGCTTTTCCACCTCCCCGCGCGTGAACTGCGGCTGGAGGCGACTCGCAAAATGGCGGGTGCGCGTGATAAGCACGAGGCCGGTGGTATTGGCATCGAGGCGATGCGCGGGATGTGGCTTTTGCGGGTAATAGGCCTGGTTGAGCAGGGATTGCAGCGTGTTGCGATTGAAGCGCCCACCGGGGTGCATCGGCAAAGGGGCGGGCTTGTTCAACACGACCAGCGCCTCGTCCTCGTACAGGATCTCGATGTCGGCATTCACCTCCGGCTCCGTGATGCCGGGATTCTTGTGCAGGTAGCGTTCTCCCGCCCGCACGATGCGGTCGGCCGCCATGGCTTGATGACGATCGTTGACGATAAAGCCCGCCGCGCAAGTGGCGGCCCATTCCTCCCGGGTTTTCGATTTCGCGATGCGAGCCAGCGCCTCCGCAAGCGAGCACCCATCGCTATCGAGCGGGATATTGACGGGGCGAAAGTTGTCGTAAGGCACGCTGCCGGGCAGCGGGAAAGAAAGGCGGCGCAGGGTCTCCTGACGCCGCGCGATATCGGCGGTCACTTTTTCCGCGGGCGCCTGATAGCAATAGGGGCAGGAAATATTCGCCACATAGCGTGGGTCCTGCTGCTCGCTGGCATCGAGCGGCGTCTGGCACGCGAAGCACTGGGTGGACTCCGTCTCGTGCAGCGCCGGATCCACGCCCGTGCGCTGGTCGAAGACAAAGCACTCGCCATCGTAGTGCGCGCCGCCGCATTCCTCGAAATACTTGAGAATGCCCCCATCGAGCTGAAAGATTTTTTGAAAGCCCACGCTCTCCATGTAAGGGCCGGCCTTTTCACAGCGAATGCCCCCGGTGCAAAACATGACGATCGGCTGCTCTTTCAGCGTCTCGGGCAGCTTCGCCACCGCCGCGGGAAAATCGCGGAAGTGATCCACGCCGATCGGCAGCGCGTTGTGAAAGGTGCCGAGCTTCACCTCGTAGTCGTTGCGCGTATCGAGGAGCGTGACCGGGCGGCCTTCATCCAGCCATTGCTTGAGCTCCTTTGCCGCGAGTTTCGGCGAGGTGCGCTTCGCGGGCTCGATGCCCTCCACGCCAAAGGCGATGATCTCCTTTTTCAACCGCACCAGCATCCGGCGAAACGGCTGGTGATTCGTCTCGCTGTATTTGGCCGCGAGCTTTTCCAGGCCGGGAATGCCGCGCAGTTCGGCAAGCAGGTGTTCGATGGCTTCCGCGCCACCCGCGACGAAAAGGTTAATCCCCTCGGGGCTGAGCAAGATCGTGCCCTTCAATCCCCAGCCTTTGCACCGGGCGACGAGCCGTTCACGCAGCGACTTCAACTCACTGAGCGTGGCAAACTGGTAGGCGGCGATGTTGGTGATGGTGGTCGTCATCGAAAAAGGGCGAGCAAGATAGCAGAATCGGGGCGGCGTGCCAGTGCGGGGTTTTGGGGATTCATCGCCGGGTCGCCAGATCACCAGGCGGAGGTTGCAAAGGCTGGTCAAGGACACGCATTGCCATATAGCCTCGCGAGCTTGGAAAACTCGCAGACAGATCATTACGCCACGCTGGGGCTCGACCGCCGGTGCACGGCAGCCCAGGTTCGCAAAGCCTGGCGGTTGCTGGCCAAGCGGCATCACCCGGATGTGAACGGCGGCTCCGAAGAGGCGGCGGAACGCTTGAAAGAAATCAATGCCGCCTATGAGGTGTTGAGCGATCCCGCCCGACGGGCGGCGTATGACCGGGAGCTTTCCGAAATGGAGGGCGAGGCTCCCCCACCCCGCCGCGCCCGGATCGAGCGGAACATTGCGCAGGATGCTTTTTTGCGCATCGAGGAATTTCTCCAGGGGACCAGGCTGCGGGTGCGGGTCAACGATCCCGCCAATCCGAATGGCGAGGAAACCTACGAACTGATCGTGCCCGAAGACACCGCACCCGGAACCCGGTTCAAAATCGCACGCGCGGAACCATTCGCCGGTGGCTACGTGCAAGTGCGGGTGAAGGTAATGCCCGGCGGACGCTTCAAAGCGAAAGGCAGCGATCTTCGCTGCGACTTGCGAATCAGCGCGCAACGTGCCGCCCGGGGCGGCTCGGAAATGATCCCGGGCGCGAACGGTCGCATGCTCAGTCTGCATATTCCCGCCGGAGTGGCCCGCGGGGAAATCCTGCGCGTGCCGCGCGAAGGGCTGCCCAAGCCGCGCGGCGGGCGCGGAGACTTGCTGGTGAAAATTACCTACCGACCCGAGGTGACGATTAGTCGCGGTTAGAGCACCTCTCGAAAACAAGCGAACAAGCCCCGGGACCAGCGCCAAGCACAGCACAATGAAATCGAGAGGGGGGCCCGGACGAATGGCTGGCAACACGGGCCGCAATTTAGTGCATCCCCCGAAATCAATTTCCGAAACATTTTTCGCGCAGGGAGAGCGTTGGAAACCCTTCCGGCGACGCAACCGCCAGGTGCTCCAGAAAAAGTTGCGGCCCATTCAATTCCACTGGTGCTCCGCTCGACACGACGTCTTTGTAGAAGCGTTATGTGAGGCTACCTTTTGAGACCGATTGGGTTTATCAATTCCAGATAATACTCCTCCAACCGGCGAACCTGGGCGGATTGCTCAAATTTTTCACTGACTTCCTGATGAGCAGCCAGGCTCATGGCCCGGTAAGTTTCCAGGTTGGCGGCCAGTGAAAGCATGGCTTCGGCAAGCGCGGCGTGATCGCCTTCAGAAACCAGCATGCCGCTTTTACCGTTGGTGACGGCTTCGGGAATTCCGCCATGTTGAGTCGCCAGCACGGGAAGACCGCTGGCCATGGCTTCGAGCATCGAGTTGGGGACCCCTTCCTGATTTCCATCCACGCCCATTTCGCTGGGATGCACGAAGGCGTGGGCGCTTTCGTAAAGGGCTTTCAAGGCGGGCTGTTGCAGGAAACCGGCAAAGGAAACGCGGCCGGCGATATTTAGTTGCGCGGCCAGTTGACGGAGTTCCTCCAGCAGCGGGCCTTCCCCGGCGATGGTGAGCCGCGCGTCCGGATATTTTGCAGTAAAAGCAGCGAAAGCTCGCAGGGTGGTCGGCAGCCCTTTTTTGGCAATCAAGCGGCTGGCCTGGACGAAATGCCATCCCCCATCCGGCGGGGAGGTTCTTGGTTGAAAAGGGAAGGCATCGAGAGGGATTCCGGTGCGGTGCAGGCGGATTTTTTCCGGCGGGCAGCCGAGGGCGACGAGCCCCTGCATCAGCGATTCCGAGCGGGCGAGCACGAGATCGGCCAGTTCCAGCATCCGCTGCGAGGCCTGCCGGTAGCTCGGCTGCTCCAGTTCCACCATCACATCTGCTCCATGAAAGGAAACCACCACGGGCAGCGACTTGCACTCGATAAACGGCAGCAACTGCACGGCGATATGGCCAAAATAGATGTGCAGCAACCGGGCTCCGTGCTGGTGAAGTGCCGTTTCCAGCCGCTTTGCCTCGCTCCGGTAAATTTTTACGGGAGCCTGGAGGACTTTTCGCATCCAGAACCGGCGTAATTCGCGAGTCTTCGGCCGGGGCAGGATCACCAGCGGATCGAAGGGAAATTGTCCCGGGTTTTCGCGCTTCTGCGTGAAGACGACGGGAGTAAAACGACTCAACCCCTTGATTTGCCGGTAGATATGCAGCATTTCCGGCTTGAGGAACGTCGCGCAATACTGGGCGGCCACCGGCGGCCCGGTATTTTCGCCCGGATTTTGCAAAGAGGTCATTTCATGAAAATTAGAAAGCGAGGGCAGGCATCCGCCAGATAATTTTTGTGCGATTTATCGATGATGACTCAACCCCCAGTTGCGCATTTTCAAATGCTCTATATGCTGCCGCGCTTGATGCAACGCGAATGCACCGTGCTCAATCCTCTTGGCCTCCATGCCCGACCCGCGGCGGAATTCGTCCGCAAGGCGATGTCGTTCAGCTGTACCATCGCGATTGAGAAGGAGGGCCAGCGGTATTCCGCGACCAGTATTCTCGAAGTCTTGAGCGCCAATCTCGATTGCGGCGCCACCTTCACCATCCACGCGGAGGGGACGGATGCCGAAGACGCGATCGAGGAACTGTGCGCGCTGCTGCCCAAGTTCAAGGAGCGCGAGGAAGCAGAAGGGTTCATGTAATTCCCGCCCCGTAATTTCCCGCTTCCGCCCGGCGCGATTCCGCGCCATCATTTTGGGCGATGGATATTTTAGAAAAAGCCCGCCGCGTCTTCGATCTGGAGATCGGTGAATTGCAGCACCTGCGCGAGCGGCTGGACGATTCCTTTCACCTCGCCGTGGAGACGATCCGCACCGCGGTGGATGCCCGCGGAAAGGTGGTGGTGGTCGGGGTCGGGAAATCCGGTCACATCGGCGAAAAGCTCGCCGCCACGCTCACCAGCACCGGCTCCCCCGCCGTGGTGCTCAACTCGCTCAATGCCCTGCATGGCGATCTCGGTGTGGTGGCCGATGGCGATGTCGTGCTCGCGCTCAGCTACAGCGGCGAGACGGATGAGCTGGTAAACATTCTCCCCGCGCTGGCCCGTTTCGATGTGAAGATCATTTCCATCACGGGCAATCCAAAATCCTTCCTCGCGGAAAACAGCGATGTCCACCTCAATGTGCGGGTCGAGCGCGAAGCCTGCCCGCTCAATCTCGCCCCGACTTCCAGCACCACGAATATGCTGGTGCTCGGCGATGCCCTGGCGATGGTGCTGCTGGAGGCGCGCGGTTTCAAGGAAGACGATTTTGCCCGCTTTCATCCCGGGGGACGTCTCGGCCGCACCCTGCTCTTGAAAGTGCGCCAGATCATGCGCAAGGCCGACCAGATGGCCCTCGTGCAACGCAGCGCCACCATCCGCGAAGTGCTGCACGCGATGGCCCGGGCCCGCGGCGGCTGCGCGGTGGTGTTGGGGGACGGAGAAAAGCTCGCAGGAATTTTTACCCACGGCGATTTTGGCCGTCATTTCCAGACCCATCCCGACCTGCTCGAAAAGACCGTGGGCGACTTTATGACCGTGAAGCCGATCACCATCGGCGCCGACAAACTGGCGGCCGAGGTGCTGCACATCCTGGAGCATCATCGGATCGACGATCTCGTGGTAGTCGATGAAACCGGCCACCCCGTGGGGCTCGTCGATACGCAAGACCTCGCGCGGTTTAAGCTGCTTTAGGCTCGTCCCGCGATTGGTCATTGGTCATTGGTCATTGGTCATTGGTCATTCCGCCTTTTGCATCCCGGGCCGCTCTGGGCGATCTTTGGTGCATGCACTGGCTGGAGATCGTCGAGTTTTCCTTTTACCTGGTGGAAACGTTCGCGCTGCCCTTTGCGATCGTGGTCTTCATCGTGGAGCGGCGCAAACAGCGCCTGATCGATGAGGAGGAAATCTACCAGCGCCTCTCCGACGAATATACCAATTTCCTGAAGCTGGTGCTCGACAATGCCGACCTGCAACTGCTGCGCAAGCATGGGCCAGGCGGCAGCCTCACCGAGGAGCAGATGGAGCGGAAGCATGCGCTCTTTGGCATCCTCGTTTCCATCTTTGAGCGCGCCTACATCCTGGTTTTCGAAGAGAAGATGGACAAGCAGACGCGCCGTCTGTGGAGTTCGTGGGAGGATTACATGCGGGAGTGGTGTCGTCGCACCGATTTCCGCGAGGCGCTGCCGGAGTTGCTGGAGGGCGAGGACCCCGATTTCCGCGCGCACATCGCACGGATTGCGGAGATTGCTGGAAAGTGATCTCGACTCGAATTCCACGATGAATTACGGTGGAAAGCAGATGCAAAGCACGGGTCCCAGTGAGCAGAGGAGTTATGAAACAGTGGCAACGCCCGACGCAGGTGTATCCGTAAATTCCGGCGGCCTTGGCCGTTTCCTAAAATGCCATCCGTTCCCCGTGCTCGCTTATTTCGAGCGCGTGGTCGCCGTCTCCTTTGCCTTTCCGGAAGCAGTTTTGCGTCCGCTGGTGGCCCGTGGTTTGGAAGTCGATACGCATGAAGGGCTCGGTTTTGTGACCGTCGCGATGGTCTGGACAAAGCGGTTGCGACCGGCGGGGTTTCCCCGGTTTCTTGGGCGTGATTTCTTCCTCGCTGGCTATCGTATCTTCGTCCGGTTTGAGGAGGCCTCGGGGCGGCGTTTGCGCGGGCTTCAGATCCTGCAAAGTGAGACGGATAAACACAGCATGGTGCGCCTCGGGAATTTGATGACCGGCTATCATTACCAGCATGTCGCGGTTCAAATCACCGATCGCGACCGTGAAACCGAGGTGAAGACGGCCACGGCGAGCGGAGAGCCGAAGCTGGATTTAACTTTTGCGTTGCCCGCGAGTGAAGTCGGCCTGCCGGAAGGGTCGCCTTTCAAAGACTGGCGCAGTGCCCGCCGGGTTGCCGGGCCGATGCCCTTTACCTTCAGCCCGCAGGCGAATGGATCATTCGTGATCGTGGAAGGTCGGCGGCAGGATTGGGAGCCGCACCCGGTAGTGGTAAAGCACTGGCAGGTAAGCCTGTTTTCGAGCCCGGCTTTCCGCGGCGTTACGCCTGTGCTTGCGAATGCCTTCACGGTGAAAAACATTCCCTATCGCTGGGAAAAAGGGCGGGTGGCGTGGCCGGGAGGAATCCGTGAATAAGCGCGGGAAGTGGCAGGGGATGTTTACGATTGCGCGACTGAACTGGCCGTTTTACCTGGTGGCGGCATTCGTCTTCATCGCAGCGGTGGGCGGATTGGTGGTGGTCTCTTCGCCCATGCTGCACTGGCTTTGCGCACTGGCACTGGCCGGGGCCGGCTATTTCCTGTTTGGTTCGCTGGCCGTTTCGTTCTGGATTTACGATCACTCCGATTTATACCGGTGGGGCTGGCTGCCCCGGGCGTTGGGAGGAAATCAGTTTCGGCGGCTCATCTTCTGCCATTCCGGCTTTGACGAAACCTCGCAGGCGCTGCGGGAGCGGCTCACCGGCGAGTGGGTCGTGCTGGATCACTTCAACCGGGAACAGATGACCGAGCCTTCGATCCGCCGGGCACGTGTTTTGTATCCGCCAACGCCCGGCACGCTTCCTTGCTCCGCCAGTAAATGGCCGGTTGAGGATCACTCGGCCGAGATCGTCTTTGGCCTGCTGGCCATTCACGAACTCCGCAGTGAAGCGGAGCGCACGGCCTGGTTTCGTGAAGCGGCCCGATGCCTCGACCAGGCCGGGCGGGTGGTGCTGGTGGAGCATCCGCGCGATGTTGCCAATTTTGTGGCTTTTGGTCCCGGGTTTCTCCATTTTCATTCCCCGGCGAGCTGGCGGCGCTGTTGGGAAGGCGCAGGCTTGCGAAAGGTCGATGAATTTCGCATCACCCCCTGCGTGCGGGTTTTTGTTTTGATTGCGTCATGATGGAATTACTCCCTTTCCTCTTACGAATTGCTGGAGCCGGGCTCATTTTGCTGGCCGTGCTGCATATCCCCATCGGGATTCAGTTGAAATGGCGGGAGGAACGCGCGCGGATGGCACCGGTGAATGCCTCGATTTTTCACGTGCATGCTTTTTTCATCTGCCTCGTGCTGGTGCTGATGGGATTGCCGTGCCTGCTCGATCCCGCCGTGTTTTTGGAGCCCAGCCGGGCCGGAAAATGGGCGGCCTGGTCGCTTTCGATTTTCTGGCTCGTGCGGCTTTATTTTCAGTGGTTCGTGTATCGCGCAGAGCTATGGCGCGGCAAGCGCATGGAAACCTTCCTTCACTGGTGGTTCACCGGCGTCTGGATTTTTCTGACCACGCTCTTCGGAACCTGCGCCCTGCACCAGTCGGGATGGGTGAACTGGTAGTTACGGCAGAGAAACCGGAAGCGCCCAATTCCAGGCGAGGGCGAGCAGGAGCAGATTTAAAAACAACATGCCGGGAGCGGAAACCAGGAACTCCCGGGCGAGGAGGATTTCCAACGTATTCATGGCAATGATGGCCAGGGTTTGCACGGTGGCGCAGGGGATCCGCTGCCAGTCGCTGAGCACCCAGACACCGAGGAAAAACTCCAGACTGCCGATCAAAAGGATCACTTTTCCAGCAACGGCTTCACCGAGGATTTTGGCAACGATCTTTCGGTGACGCGGGATACCGTTGAAAATCTTGCTGTGCAGCCCGTGAAAGCACCACACCGCTCCGATGAAGAGGCCGGAGTAATGCTGAAATTCAGAGGATCTGAAGAAATTCCACATGGAACGGTCGCTTAACGCTTCTCCTCTTCGACGATCGCCTTCTCAATGCGCTGGTCGGGGATGAGCCACATGAAGGCGACGAGGACGTAGAGCGCACTGGAAATCCATGGGTTGAGGAAGGCGAGCGGGATGGCGGCCGAATAGAGCAGTGGGGAGAGGCGGCCCTTGGAGTCGGAGCCCACGGCGCGGCCGAGCAGAGATTTCGGCCCCTGTTGCTGGATGATCAGGTTTTGCAGAAAATAGTAGGCGGTGGCGGCCATGAGGAGCACGAGGCCGTACACCGCGCACGGCACTGGAGCGAGGTGGTTTTCGCCCATCCACGCGGTGGAAAAAGGCAGCAGCGAAAGCCAGAACAACAAGTGCAGATTCGCCCAGAGAATGCCGCCAGTGACCTGCTCGGTGGACTGGAAAAGGTGATGGTGGTTGTTCCAATAAATGCCGACGTAGATAAAGCTGAGGACGTAACTGAGCAGCACCGGCAGCATCGGTCGCAGCGCGTGGAAATCGGTGTCGTGCGGAACTTTGAGTTCCAGCACCATGATGGTGATGATGATGGCAAGCACGCCATCGCTGAAGGCTTCCAGCCGGTTGGTCTTCATTCAACGGCTTATAAGTGAATTGCGGCGCTTCGTCCATGCAAGGTGTGGTTGCGGTTGACAGGTGGGCGACCAGGTGAACCTGAAGGTGCATAGCGGCGGGACGATCACGATCCCGTGGCCGCCAGCGAACTGGATCGCGACGCGACCACATTCCGCTTGCGGAAGTTGCTGCGGAAGCGAAAGAAGAAGGCATGAGCAATCCTCCGATTCACCCCGGCACCCGCATTGGTCACGTGCATTTGAAGGTGGCGGATCTCGAGCGGGCGCTGGTCTTTTACCGCGATGTGCTGGGCTTTGAGGTAACGCAACGCTATGGGCAGCAGGTGGCGTTTCTTTCCGCGGGCGGGTATCACCATCACATCGGGCTCAATACGTGGGAGAGCCGCGGCGGACAACCGCCCGCACCGGGGACGACCGGCCTGTTTCACGTGGCGATCCTTTATCCCACGCGGGCGGAGCTCGGCGATGCGCTGCAACGATTGATCAAGGCGGGCATCCCGCTGGATGGCGCTTCGGATCATGGAGTAAGCGAGGCGCTTTACCTGCGCGATCCCGATGAAAACGGGGTGGAGCTTTACTGCGACCGCCCGCCCGAGCAATGGCCCCGCACCGCGGATGGCGGCCTGGCGATGGTCACCAAGCCGCTTGATTTGAATGCGTTGCTGGAGGCAGCGGAGAAGAAGTAATCCGCAGATTTCGTCGATTTGCGCAGACTTTTAAAAGCGTTCTCGGGGATAACCTCGCTAGAACGCAGTAATGAGCTTTAAGCCTTAAGCTGCGCCCTTCAAATTCTTCTAATCTGCGCAAATCGGCGAAATCTGCGGCTACCCTTTCCGGTAAACCGTCTTTACGGCATCCGCACTTTGAAGACGATCTTCACCACCGGCTCGGGCTCGGTGACGGCCCCGCCCGGCATGTGCGCATCCTGGGGCAGGAGGATGCCGAAGCGGCCCGGGGCGAGCAGCATGAGATCGCCGCTGCCGGAGAAGATTTCCACGTCCTTCACGTCGTTGTAGGGGAGCTTCGGCGTCATCGTCTCGAGCGGCGCGTAGCCGAAGCGTTCCTGGCCGGAGAGCACGAGCTGGATGTCAGCCCACAGGCGGTGCGCCTCCCATTTGCACTCGGGGATGGGCTTGCTGTGGTATTCCTGGCGTACCGCGGTCACGAGGCCGGGGGCGATCTCGAGCTTGGTGAGCGGGATGGCGTTCAGGTCTTCGCGCAGAATGTAATCAATCGCGGTATCGAGGGCGGGCCAGAGGCCCTTGTAATTGGCAATGGAGGAAAGTCGGTCCCAAATCATGTAGGCAAGTTTGTGCTGAATCCGGTGCTGGCGTCCACACTTTTACCGCAGCGCGAGGGCCGCCATTCTTCACATGGGGAGTCGGTGATAAAAATTATCTAAAGAACTCTATGTAGCCGTCGAAAGGGTGATAAATGCCGCACTTCGTATCCCGGGGCGATCACTCTGCCCGAGCCAGTCTCGAAGCCGCGCCCAGAATGCGTCGAATCAGCCGTAACGTACGCCTCTTTCTCGGTGTGTTGATGGTCGTCTTCATTTCGGAAACGACCGTCATGTTCATTCTCGATCGCATAAAAATGCAGGACAAATCCCTGGAGGCTTTCGTGGACAGTACCATGTTGACGTGCTTTTCCACCCCTTTCCTCTGGTTCTGGATCGTGAAAAGCCAGAACGATCGGGAGCGCGTGGAGGTGGAACTGCGCCGCAGCGAGGCCCGCCTGCGCCGGCTGGCGCTGATTGCGGAACGCACCGACAATGCCGTGATCCTCACCGATCGTGAGGGCCGCGTGGAATGGGTGAACCCCGGCTTCCGACGGCTCACTGGCTATTCTTTGAACGAGGTGCGCGGGAAAAAGCCCGGCGAACTGTTGCAGGGGCCCAAGACCGATTCCGCCACGGTTGATTTCATGAGCAGGCGCTTGCAAAAGGGGCAGGAATTCAAAGTGGAATTGATCAATTACAGCAAGCAGGGTCGCGAATACTGGGTGGCGGTGGAGGTGCAGCCAATTCGCAACCAGCAGCGGGAAATTACCCACTTCATGGCGGTGGAGCTCGATATTACCGAGCGGAAAGAAACCGAGCGGCTCATGCTGCACATCAACGAGATGCTGGAGCAGCGCGTGGAAGAGCGCACCGCAGAGCTGGCTGCCAGCGAGGAGCGGTTCCGACTCATGGTGGAGCGGGTGAAGGATTACGCGATCTTCATGCTGGACGCCGAGGGGCGGGTGGAGACTTGGAATGCCGGTGCCCAACGGCTGAAGGGCTATCCTGCCCCGGAAATTTTGGGACGGCACTTTGCCACGTTTTTCAACCAGGAGGGTCGGGATACGGGCCAGCCGGAGGAGCTGATCTATCGGGCAAAATTCGTCGGTCACGCGCAGGACGAATTTTCGTGTGTGCGGGAGGATGGCAGCTCCTTCTGGGCGGAGATCACCATCAATACGATCAAGCAGGCCGATGGTGCCCTGCGCGGTTTTTCCGTGGTGTCCCACGATCTCACGGAACGGAAGAATACCGAAAGCCAGTTGCTGCGTTCGCAACGGCTGGAATCCATCGGCACCCTGGCCGGTGGAATTGCGCACGATCTCAACAATGCGCTGGCGCCCATCCTGCTCGGCCTGGAGATGCTGGAGAGCGAGCATCCGGAGCAGACCGAGCTCATGGAAACCTTCCAGTTTTGCAGCAAGCGGGCCACCGGCATGGTGCGGCAGCTCCTCTCCTTTGCCAAGGGAGCGGAGGGACAGCGGGTGGAAATTGATCCCCGCCATCTCGTTCGCGAGATGGAAAAGATCATCAAGGCGACTTTTCCCAAAGGGATCCGGCTCCAGGTGCGGGTTGCGGAGGAGCGATCCAACCTCAAGGGCGATGCCACCCAGCTCCATCAAGTGCTGCTCAACCTGTGCGTGAACGCGCGCGACGCGATGGAGGGCCAGGGCGAGCTCACGCTGGAGTGCGAGTGCACCATGGTGGACGAAACCCAGGCCCGCAAGCTGCGCCGCGGCATGCCCGGCGACTATGTGGTGTTCCGGGTCCGCGATACCGGGAGCGGGATTCCTCCGGCGATCATGGAGCGGATTTTCGATCCATTTTTTACCACCAAGGGCCCGGAACTGGGCACCGGCCTGGGGCTTTCCACCGTCTCGGGGATTGTGGAAAACCACGGCGGCTTTCTGCATGTGGACTCCGTTCCCGGTGAGGGGACGGTCTTCAGTGCCTATATCCCGGCCCTGTCGGAAACTGGGGGCATCATCTCGCTGGAAAAGTTTGCGGGGGGATTGGGAGGGCCGGGGCGAGCTCGTGCTGGTCGTGGATGATGAGCCGACGATTCTCGAAATGTCCCGTTGCGTGCTGGAAAACCTGCACTTCCGCGCCCTCGATGCGGAGGATGGCGAGCAGGCGCTGGTCAAGGTGGCCGACCGCCATTCCGAAATCTGCGCGGTGATTACCGATTTGCACATGCCCCACATGGACGGATTGAGCTTTGTGAGAAACCTGCGCACGCTGCTGCCGAATGTTCCGGTGATTCTTTCGAGCGGGCATCTCGACAGTGGCGACCTCGATGAGTTCAAGAGCCTCGGCGTGGAGACTTTTTTGAACAAGCCTTTCACGCGAAATGAGATGACGGAAAAGCTCAAGCAGGTGCTGGTTCACGCCTGAGTGAATTTTGGAGATTGAGAGAAGGAGCAGTTTCTCATTTTTCCAGGCTTGTTCTTGAAGATGCGGTGGGGATATTTGAGGCGCGTTCCGCCGGATCGACTTACCCGCCTTTAAGCATTTTTAGAAGCAATGACCCCGCCCGACCTCATCCGCCTGCGCTTGCTTAATCAGCAGATTATTCACTCGCGCCGCCAGAGCCTGGGCGAAACGGTCGGAGCACTGGGCGCGATGCAGGCGCAGGATTATGGGGCGGCGCTCTGGGCGATTGCCTTGCGGGTGCCGGGGACGACCGAGGCGGGCGTCGAGCAGGCGATTGCGGCGCGCGCGATTGTGCGAAGCTGGCCGATGCGTGGCACGCTGCATTTCATGGCGGCGGCGGATGTGCGCTGGATGCTGGAATTGCTCGCGCCCCGCATCATCGAGGGCACTGCGCGGCGGCGCGTGGAGCTGGAGCTCGACGCTGCGATTTTTGCCCGTAGTCGCAAGGTGTTGAAAAAAGCGCTCCAGGGGGGTGGAAAAATTTCCCGGCCCGATTTTCTGGAGCTGCTGGAGCGGGAAGGCATTTCCACGGCGGACGGCCGCAACTATCACATCCCGTTCTTCCTCTCGATGGAGCGTTTCCTGTGCTTCGGCCCGCGCGAGGGCAAGCAGCAGACGTTTGTGCTCTTCGACGAGTGGCTGCCGGAGGCGCCTTCCCTGGATCGTGCGGATGCGCTGGCCGAAGTGGCGCGCCGCTATTTCACGGGCCACGGCCCCGCTACGCTGAAGGATTTCATGTGGTGGACCGGTCTCAAATCCTCCGATGCCCGGCAGGCACTGGAAGCGGCGCGGCCGCAGCTTGTCAGCGAGACGGTGGAGGGGGCGACTTACTGGCTCGCTTCGTCCTTTCCATCGGTCGAAGGCATGGGGCCGGAGGCGCACCTGCTGCCCGGCTTCGATGAATACCTGCTTGGCTATACCGATCGCGCGGCGGTGCTCGATGCGAAGCACGCCCCGAAGATCATCCCCGGCAACAACGGCGTCTTCATGCCCATGCTCGTGGTCGATGGCCGCGTCGCAGGCACCTGGAAACGGACGGTGAAAAAGAAATGCGTCGCCGTGTCCGTCGAGCCCTTCACCAGGCTCAAAAAATCCACCCGGCAGGAAATCGAAAAAGCGGCGCACTTTTACGGTCAGTTCCTCGGCCTGCCGGCTGAGCTTCAGATTAGCCCTCTTTGAACCAACGCTCATCGCCCTCCCCCCCATGCGAATCCTGCTTCTTCTCCTGTTCATTGTCGGGATGCCGGTGGCTTTTGCGGAAGAGCCGCCGCTGCTGCGCGACTTCATCGGCATCAATGGCCACACCGTCCAATTTCGTCCGGAACTTTATCTGCCGGTCTGCCGGTTGGTGCGGGATTATCACCCCATGGCGTGGGACCTGGGCGATGATGCAGCAAAACTGCCGCCATTCCCGCTGGCGAAGAACGGGGTGGACTGGAGCCGGGTGTACGGTTCATGGCGGGCGAAGGGCTGGACGGTGGATGTGAGCCTTATGTTTGAGACGGTGCCGCTGGCAAACTGGGGCCAATTGGAAACCAATGCCCGTGCTTATGGCGAAGCCTTTGCGCGCGCCTTCGGCCCTTCGGGATCACACCCCGTGGTGGACTCCGTGGAGATCGGCAACGAGCCGGGAAAATGGAGCGACCCCGATTATACGCGCCTGTTCGCCGCGATGGCGCAGGGCGTGCGCGCCGGGGACCCGCGCCTGCCGATTGTCACCTGCAATCTCAGCGCTGGGAAAAGCGGCGACTACGACAAGAGCGTGGCCTGTCTCGAAAAATCCTCGTCGCTTTACGACGTGCTGAACATCCATACCTACGCGCAACTGGAAAACTGGCCCACCTGGCGGCACAGCTTTCCCGAGGACCCACGCCTGCCGCACTATTTGCAGGACGTGAACGCGCTGTGCCAGTGGCGCGATGCGCACGCACCGGGCAAGCCGGTGTGGATCACCGAGTTTGGCTACGACAGCACGACGAAACCCGCGGAGACGACTGGTGATTTCACGAAGTGGGTGGGGGTAACGGATGTACAACAAGCGCAATGGCTGGTGCGCTCACTGCTGGTCTTTTCCGCCCTGCCGGTGCAGCGGGCTTACCTATATTTCTTCAACGACCAGGACGAACCCCGCCTCCACGGCAGTTCCGGCCTCACCCGCAACTTTACGCCCAAGCCTTCATTCTGGGCGCTCTCCCACCTGCAGGAGGTGCTCGGCGCCTGCCGCTTCTCCCGCGTCGTGGTGAATGAAGCCGGTCATCTGCGGATCCAGGAATACAAGGGAGACGACGGAAAAATTGTCTGGACCGTCTGGTCGCCGACTGGCGAGGGCAGGCGTTTTGACCCGGTGATCCGTTCCACGCCCGGCCGGCTGGTGGAGTTCCAGCGCATGCCGTTGTCGTCGGCCACCCGCGCCCGGGCGGATGTCGTGCAACAGGCAGATGGCAGCATTCGGGCGAACGTGGATGAGAGCCCGCTCTACCTCATCTTTCACCAGTGAAAAAGACCGGTTGCACCCTCCGGCCTTTGGCCTTTGGGTAGGTGGGCACACAAATCGCGATGAACCGGCACACGATCCCCGCCTTTGGCATGAACCGCTCCGAGCGCGAGTCGCTGCGCCAGCAGGGGGTCGTGGTCACGCTGGTGTCCCAATCGGTCACCTGCGATCCGCTGCGGCTGCGACCGCATTATCACGATTTCTTCCAGTTGATGCTGCTGCGTGGCCAAGGCTCGGTAATCTACGATTTCACCGAGACCGCCGTCAGCGGTCTCACGCTCTTTTTTCCCAGTCCGGGCCAGGTGCATACCGTCCGCCGACGCCGGGGCTTCGATGGGGTGACGATTTCCTTCACGCAGGAGTTCTTCGACCACCGGTCCTCGCCCCCAAGTGCGCTCTTCGAGCTGCCCTTCTACTTTTCCACCGGCGCACCGCCGCTGCTCAAGGTGCCGCGCCACGATCCGGGCGGGATTGCCGCCGGGTTCGACGAGATGCTGCGCGAGCACGATGCCGATGAACTCCACGCCGCCGAGGTGCTGCGCGCGTGGCTGCGGATTCTCTTCGCGCGCATTCTCCGGCTGCCCGGGCTGGACCGGTCCGTGCTCCAGCCCACGCGCAAGTCGGCGCTCATCCGCCAGTTTCATCTCGCGGTGGAAAGCGGTTTTCGCGAGGACCGCACCCTGGCGGGCTATGCGCGCGATCTCGGGGTCACGGCGAATCATTTGAACGATGTGTTGCGCGAGGAGACGGGCCGCTCCGCGGGCAGCATCGTACGGCAGCGCCGCCTGCTCGACGCCCAGCGCCTGCTCCTGCATTCCGACCTCTCCGTCTCCGAGATCGGCTACCAGACTGGCTTTCCCGATCCGTCGTATTTTACCCGCTTTTTCCGGCGGGAAACGGGACACACGCCTGCCGCCTTCCGCGGCATTATCCGAGAAAAATACCAGCCAAAGCCGCGTTAGTGCCGTCCGCGCCAGTTGAGCCGGCGGGAGGACTTCTTAAATTCCCGGTGCTTATGAGTATCGTTCAAACCCAGGAACCACCGGTTCGAAATCAAGCCCTGGATCACTCCACCGTACTGGCGGTGTTGTTCGCGATCAGCTTTTCGCATTTGCTGAATGATACCATTCAGGCGCTGGTGCCCTCGATTTACCCGATGCTGCAGAGTGCGTTTCAGTTGAGCTTTTCGCAACTGGGCTGGATCACATTTACCTTTCAATGCACCGCCTCGCTGTTTCAGCCGTTGATCGGCCTCTACACCGACCGGCGGCCCATGCCTTATTCTTTGTCCTTCGGCATGTGCCTCACGCTGGTTGGTCTGCTGGCGATCGCTTTTGCCCGCAGCTATCCCTGGGTGCTGGTGGCGGCGGCAACCATTGGCCTGGGCTCGGCGTTCTTTCATCCTGAGGCTTCGCGCGTGGCGCACATGGCGGCGGGCGGGCGGCGCGGCTTTGCGCAATCCATCTTTCAAGTGGGTGGAAATGCCGGCAGCTCGCTCGGGCCGCTGCTGGCGGCGCTCATCGTCGTTACGCGCGGACGCGAGCATGTGGCCTGGTTTGCCCTGCTCGCGCTGGTGGGCGCGATCGTGCTGTGGCAGGTGGGCTCGTGGCAGCGCCGGAATTTTCACCGCATCCGCCCGCGGGCGCAGGCGGCGGGAAACAAGGTGCCTGCGTTGCCCCGGCGTCGGGTGGTCGCCGCGCTGTGCGTGCTCGTGGCCTTGATCTTCTCGAAATACGTCTATCTCACGAGCATGACGACGTTCTACACCTTCTACCTCATCCACAAATTCCAGGTCTCGGTGAAGGACTCGCAGTTGCTGCTCTTCGTCTTCCTCTTTGCCGTCGCGGTGGGAACCATCGTCGGCGGCCCGGTGGGGGATCGGATCGGGCGCAAGCGTGTGATCTGGGTATCCATTCTGGGGGTGGCGCCATTCTCATTGCTGCTGCCGCATGTCGGGCTGGTGCCTACGGTGGTGCTCACCGTTTTCATCGGGGTGATTCTGGCCTCGGCCTTCTCAGCGATCGTCGTGTATGCGCAGGAACTGGTGCCGGGCAAGGTGGGCCTGATCGCCGGGATTTTCTTCGGCTTTGCCTTTGGCGTGGCGGGCGTGGGCTCCGCCGCACTGGGTGGAATCGCCGATCGCACCGGCATTGAATTTGTCTTCAGCGTGTGCGCCTTCCTGCCGCTGCTGGGGCTGCTCACGGCACTGCTGCCCGATGTGGAACCCACCCGCAAGGCGGCCTGATGATTTCGGCCCGCGCGTTACTTTTTGAATATAAAAGTATGCGCGGGGGCCGGTTTGCTCCACATTAAACAAATGTCGTTTGAATCACTGCACCTAAATCCCTTGATCTTGAAAGCCGTCGGCGAGGCCGGTTATACGGAGCCCACGCCCATTCAAGCGGCGGCGATTCCGCAGGTCATTGCGGGGAATGATTTGATCGGCATCGCCCAGACGGGCACCGGCAAGACGGCCGCATTTACGCTGCCCATGCTGAGCAAGCTGGCCGCCCTGGTGGGTGACGGCCGGAAGCCGGGAGTCAAGGCGCTGGTCATCGCGCCCACCCGTGAACTCGCGGTCCAGATCGAGGAAAACGTGCGCATCTATGCCCGGCATTTGCCGCTGCGCGTGGCGACGATTTACGGCGGCGTCGGCGAGCGTCCGCAAATGGAGGCGCTGCGCTCGGGAACCGATCTCATCATCGCCTGCCCGGGCCGGTTGCTTGATCTCATGCGCCGTCGCCATGGCGATTTCGCCGGGCTGCAATTCCTGGTGCTCGACGAAGCGGATCGCATGCTCGACATGGGTTTCCTCCCGTCCATCCGCGCCATTCTCAAATCGCTGCCGCAAAAACGGCAGACGCTGCTTTTCTCCGCCACCCTTTCCAAGGAAATCGAAGCGCTCACCAGCGAGTTCCTGCGCTCGCCGCGCACCGTGCAAATCGGCCGCCGCTCGAATCCGGCGGAGACCGTCACCCAGTTCGTCTATGAAGTGCCGAAGCACCTCAAGCAATCGCTGCTCCAGCACCTGCTGCGCGATGGCGAGATGAACATGGTGCTCGTCTTTTCCCGCACCAAGCACGGGGCGGACCGCATTGCGCGCCGGCTGGAGCAGGACGGCATCCGCACCGCCACCCTGCATGCGAACCGCTCGCAGAACCAGCGGCTGCGTGCCTTGAACGATTTCAAAGCCGGCACCGTGCGGGTTCTCGTCGCCACCGACATCGCCGCGCGCGGGATCGACGTGGACGGCATTTCCCATGTGGTGAATTATGATTTTCCCGCGCAAAACGAGGATTACATCCATCGCATTGGCCGCACCGGACGCGCGCAGGCGATTGGCGACGCGATCAGCTTTGTCGCGCCCGATGAAATGTCCGAACTGCGCTCGCTGGAGCGGTTCATTGGCCGGGGGCTGATTCGCAAGCGCGCCGATGGTTTCGACTACACGGCTGCCGCGCCTCCGCTGATGCCCGGTGAACGCGAGCGGCGCGGCCGGGGTGGCGACGGTGATCGACGCAACCAGCGCCCGGCGGGCGGTGGAGGCGGCGGATCCCGGCAGAGATCGGAGCAGCAGCCACGGCCGGAAAAGCCGCGCCCGGGCGGACAGCCGCAACGCTCCGCGAAGGAAAAGCCGCAATCCGTGAACTTCCAGGGCGAACGCCGCCGTTTCGGAGCCTCGCGTCGCCGGCGCTAACGGGGGCAGTATCTCTCGAAGGAAATTTCGAATGAGCCGGTCGTTGTCTTAGAATGACACTGTAGTTCAGGCGTTTTCCTTTTTACTCTCAATGCCCGCCAAATAGATGGCGGAGGGACTGGAAGAAGTTGCGCTTTACCGGCGCGCTTCCTCCCCCGCCCGTCGGCCCATTCCATCCCCCAAGGGACGGGGCCGGATACCGCTGCAGGGAGGACGCCTTAATTACATCCACCCACACCGGCAGGGCGAGCGCGGCCCCATAGCCGTGCGGCATGATCGTCTGCGGCTTGTCGAGGCCGACCCAGACGCCACACGTGAGCGAGCCGGTGTAGCCGATGAACCACGCGTCGTGATAATCGTTGGTCGTCCCCGTCTTGCCTGCGGCCGGCCGGTCGAGCCCCAGTGATTTGGCCGTCGCCGCCGTGCCATGGTCGAGCACCTGCGTGAGCACCGAGGTCACCGTGCCGCAGACGCCGGAATCCATTGCCGAGGTCGCCAGATGCGAGGCCCGGTAGAGCGTATGCCCGTCGCTGTCGTCGATGCGCTCGATGAGATACGGCTGGCGGCGCACGCCGTGATTGGGAAACACGGTGTAGGCCGCCGTGAGATCCTTGAGACTCACCTCAAAAGCGCCCAGATAAATGGCCGGCATTTCCGGCACCTTGGGAAAACCACAGGCCGTGGCAATTTTGCGCACGCTCTCCAGTCCCGCATAATTTCCGACGCGTGCGGACATGGTGTTGCGGGAATAGATGAGCCCGTTCGCCGCTGGCATCGGGCCGCGGAACGTACCGTCGGAGTTGCCCGGATGCCAGCCCGGCGCGCCCTCGATCTCTCCACTGCGGATCGGGCCGTCATCGATCAGCGAGCCCGTCTGCAATCCGCGCGCAAAGGCCGCCGCATAGACAAAGGGCTTGAAGGTCGAGCCCACCTGCCGGGGGGAAAGGAATGCCCGGTCGTAGCGGCTTTCCGTATAATCCCGCCCCCCCACCACCGCGCGAATCGCCCCGGAGCGGTTGTCCATCGCCACCACCGCCCCTTGCAGGTACGGCGTCGGCTGGCCGGCATCCGCCATCTCCTTGGTGAACGCAGCCCGCGTGGGATGCGCGTAGCCGGGCTGCTTCTCGATCTTGCGCAGCTCGAGATCCACCGAGGATTCCGCCACCTCCTGCAGCTTCGGATCGATCGTGGTGTAGATGCGCAGGCCGCCATCGTCGATTTGCGAATCGCTCAGGATTTGCTCCAGGTCATCCTGCACCGCGCCCATCGCGTAGTTCTGCTGCATCGTCTGCGGCGGGCGCTGGGCAAAGATGATCTTCGTATTCAACGCCTCCTGCTGTTGCGCCGGCGTGATGTATTTCGCCTCCACCATCCGCTGGAGCACATCGTTGCGCTGGGCGATCGCCCCGTCGGGATTCGTGAAGGGGCAGAACTTGTTCGGCCCACGAATGATGCCGGCCAGCAGCGCGCTCTCGGCGAGGTTCAGCTTCAGCAGCGGCTTGCCGAAGTAAGCCTCGCTCGCCGTCTCCACCCCATAGTAGCTGAGCCCGAAGTAAATGCGGTTCACGTAGTGGGTGAGGATTTCCTGCTTGCTGTAATACTCCTCGATCCGCGCCGCGACGAAGGCCTCCAGAATCTTGCGATGCAGCGTCTTGCCGCCGAGATCAAAGGTGTTGCGTGCAAGCTGCTGGGTGAGCGTGCTCGCCCCCTGCCGCGCATGGAGGCTGATCACGTCCCGCACAATCGCGCGGGCGATGCCGATCGGGTCCACCCCCGCATGCTCATAAAATCGGGTGTCCTCGCGGGCCAGCAGGGCGTGCTTGAAGTCGTCGGAAATCTTCTCGTAGGGAATGACGATCCGGTTCTCCCCGGCGAGACGGCTGTAGTAGCGCCCGTCGCAATCGTACACCGTCGAGCGCTCGGGAATCTCCTCGACCTGCCGGATGTCCACCCGCGACGCCAGCACCATGTAAACGACGCACACCACCGCCAGCACCAGCACGAGACCGCCGGCCACTTTCCAGATCCACGCCTTCGAGCCCCCTTTGCCACCCCGGCCCTTTCCGCCGCCATTGCTCCGTCGGGACGGGGCGGCGGATTTCTTGCGAGGTTTTTTGGCGCTGCTCATTCGGGAAAGACTGCCAGTGATCGAAATCGCGTGGCGAATCGAAAATTTGACCATTGGCAATTACGCGCGAACACGGGATGCTGGCCGGGTGCGCATCGATATTTTAACGCTGTTTCCCAAGATTTGCGAAGGAGCCCTCACCGAAAGCATGATGAAGCGGGCCCAGGAAAAGGGCCTCGCCACCCTGCGCGCACACCAGCTCCGCGACTGGGCGAAGGACAAGCACCACATCACCGATTTCGCTCCCTATGGCGGCGGCCAGGGCATGGTGATGAAGCCCGAGCCAGTCTTCGACGCGGTGGAGGACTTGAAAGCCCAGGGCGTCGCGGCCGGCCTCCCGGCGAAAGCTACGAAAGTGGTGCTCATGTCTCCGGCCGGTCGCCGCCTCAACCACGCCGTCGCCAGCACGTATGCCAGGGAGGTGCAGCACCTCATCATCATTTGCGGCCACTACGAGGGCGTCGATCAGCGCGTGCTCGATCATCTGGTCGATGAAGAGCTTTCCATCGGCGATTACGTGCTCACCAACGGAGCCATCGCCGCCGCCGTGGTGGTGGATGCCGTGGTGCGCCTCATTCCCGGCGTGCTCGGCGACGAAGCCTCGGCGGTGGACGATTCCTTTGCCAGCGGCCTGCTCGAATTTCCCCAATACACCCGCCCGGTGGAATACCGCGGCTGGCGCGTGCCCGATGTCCTGCTCAGCGGCCATCACGGCGAGATCGCCAAATGGCGAAAAGCAAAGGCCCTGGAAAAAACTCAGCGCGTCCGACCGGATTTGCTTGATAAGTAAGTTTTTTATCGCAACTCATAGGGCGTGCCTAGTCCTTCCCCCGTATCGAGGCCGCCGTGGGTGACGTTTATCTGCTACCTGATCATCATGGGAGCAGCCGCCAGTCTTGCCATGATGATGGCGATGCTCGGTGATCCAGGGATTCAGCAAAACATAAATCCCCTGCTGCTGACCGGCATGCTCGTGAGTGGATTCGCCATTCCCCTCGCCCTCTCGCTAATTATGCTCCGGTGTAGCAACTGGGCCCGGATCGTTTACCTAACTGTTTATGGACCGATCGTCATTGGCATGATGGTTTATCAACCCGGTTGGATGACCTACCTGCCGCTGGGATTCTTCATCATTTCCGCGCTGCCGCTGCTCACCCGTAAAACCCGCTACTATTTCATCCACCGGGATTATCATGGCGAGCGGCGCAGAAGGGATTTCGAGAAAATGCTGACCCAGCAGCCTCGCAGCGATAAATACCGCTATTGAATCTTCGCGAGTCTCCGCCACTTTCCACCCCGCAGTTTAACCGGTAAAGAGATTGCACAGTGGCCCCCCGTTGTTTACGTGGTTACTACCCTGCGATGATTTTCCCGCTCCGTCCCGCCCTTCTCGCCTTTTTTGCCACCACGATCCTTGCCCAGGCGGGAGAACCCGCCCCCGCCCGCACCTTCTCCCATCCCGATCGGATTCGCTACGACGCCAGTTGCCTCACCATTGATGGCAGGGACGTGTTTATCTACAGCGGGGCATTCCATTACTTCCGCTGCCCCCGGGAATTGTGGGCGGATCGTTTTCAGAAGATCAAAGCTGCGGGCTTCAACTGCGTGGAAACCTACGCTGCGTGGAACTGGAGCGAACCGCAAATGCCCGCCGGCCCCGGCGATTTCTCCAAGGTCAACGTCTCCGATTTCGACGACTGGCTCACCATGGCCGAGCACTACGGCCTCTATGTCATCGTCCGGCCGGGCCCGTACATCTGCGCGGAATGGGCCACCGGCGGCTTCCCGCAATGGCTGCTGACGAAGAAACCGGAGCACCCGCTGCGCGGGCAGGGCTGGGTGCGCAGCGACGACCCGGTCTATCTCACCTGGAGCAAGCACTGGTACGACGCCGTGTGCCCGGTAATCGCCCGGCACCAGATCACCCGCAAGCAGCCGGGCGCGCCGGGGGTGATCCTCGTGCAGGTGGAGAACGAGTACAATTATGCCAGCTTCCCCGATGAGGTAAAAATCAACCAGCTCCGCGCGCTGGTCGGCTTTGCCCTCGCCGATGGCATCGAGGTCCCGCTCATCTCCTGCCTCACCAACCAGGTGCGCGGCTCCCGCGATCCCGCGCTGCGGCAGGTCTTCGATTGCACCAACTTCTACCCGCGCTGGAGCGTCGGCCCCGCGTTGAGCGACGGCATTGGCAAACTGCGCACGCAGCAGCCCGACGCCCCGCTGGCCACCACGGAGATGCAGGCCGGCTGGTTTGCGCAGATCGGCGGCATGCTCAGCGAACAGCAGGACGGCGTGAACGCGGCGCAGATCCAGAACATCACGCTCTACGCCATCCAGCAGGGCGATACGATGATCAACTATTACATGCTCTTCGGCGGCACGAATTTCGGCGACTGGGGCGCGCGCGACTTGATCACCAGCTACGACTACAACGCGCCGATCCGCGAGTGGGGCGGGGTGGGAGATCGCTACCAGCGCGTCTGGGCGATCGGCCATTTCCTGCGCGAGCATGGGGCGAGCATTGCGCGCTCCGAACTGGTGGACTGCAAGGCCGCCACCACCCAGAAGGACGTGGAAATCGCCGAGCGCAAGACCCGCGATGGCGGCCGCTATTTCTTCATTCGGACCAACGAGCATTCCGCCCCGCGCGAGGGCGAGGCCAAAGTGACGGATGCTTCCGGCGCGGAAATTTCCTTCCACTACGAGCTCGAGCCTTTCGGTTCGAAAATCTTCTACCTGCCACCCGGTGCCAGCAGCGCCAGCCAGGGGCAATGGCTGCCCAAATCCGCGCCAGAAATCGCGCGCCCGCAGGCACTCCCTGCCCCGGTGAAGATCGCCTCCGCGACCATGCGCGATGACGCCGGGCCCTCGCAATGGACTGCACTTTCCACCCACGAAACCCTCGCCCAGGCCGGTTACGGCGGCTCCGGCTTTATCTTCTATCGCACCAGCCTCGCACGCCCCGAGACCATGAGCATCGAACCCGTCTGCACGAAGGGGGATGCCGTCCTGGCCGCGGTCAACGGCACGGTGGCTCCCGTCGGTGGATCCTCTGCGGCGAAGTTCGAAGTCCCCGCCGGCCCCAGCACGGTGAAACTGCTTTATGAAAACCGGGGCTTCTTCAATTTCGGGAACGACATCGAGAGCTCCAGTGGAATCTCCGCGCTAAACCTGGTCAATGCCACCATTGATCGTGGCGTGTCCATGGGCGGCTGGAAGATGCAGTTCGTCAGCGATACGGCCAGCCATCCGGAAGTCCAGCCCGGGTATGATGACACCAACTGGCCGGAAACCAAAGTCGAAGCGGTCAAGGCCGCGCAGCTGCCCGCTGGGAAAACCGCCGTCTTCCGCACGCACATTCAGGCCGCCGCCGAGAGCCTCAAAAAATCCCGGTGGCAGCTCACCATTGGGCGGATTGACGACGAGGGCGAGGTCTTCCTCAACGGGACCAGTCTCGGCACGATAAATGACTGGGCCCACGCCCATTCCTTCGACGTGACGAAGCTGCTGCAGGCGGGCGACAACGTCGTTGCGGCGGTGGTAATCAACCACAACGGCACGGGCGGCCTCGGGGCTCCGGCGATTGCCGCGCTACCCGAGACCGTGGCCCTGCAAGCCTTCGGCCAGCCGGAAGGCGTCGAGCACTCCTGGTGGCAGCCGGGTTTGAACGATAAGGAGTGGAAATCGGTCTCCCTCGGCGACGCTACCGCCTCCAGCCATTTGCTCACCTGGTATCGGATGAATTTCGCTCTGCCCGCGCCCACCCCCGGCGTGTGGGTGCCTTGGCACCTGCATCTGGAGGCGAAAGGCAACGGCTTCCTCTATCTCAATGGGCACGCCCTCGGGCGCTATTGGGAGGCTGGTCCGCAACACGACTTCTTCCTGCCCGAATGCTGGCTCAACTTCGGCGCTGGAAAATCCAATATCCTCGCACTGGATCTCCGCCCCACCGAACACGGAGCCAAAATCGAAGCGGCCACGGTCGAGCCCTATTCAGGCTTTGCGGAGAAGCGGTAAAGCATTCACCGCGGAGGCGCGGAGGCGCGGAGAAAAAACCGGGCAGCTCCCGGGCTGCCCTTTTTTCCCCTCGTTACCAGGCTCCAGCCTGGTAACGCACCCTGTCCGCGAGGCTCCAGCCTCGTCCTTCGGGGTTCAGTCGTCTGTAACAAGCGCGCTATTTTCGCCCGGCGAGGAGCGTTCCCGCATGAGCCAGCGCGGAATCACTTTTCCCGCCCAGCATCCGCGCAATCTCCTCGACGCGCAGCTGGTCTTTGACCTCCACCAGATCGGAAATCGTGCGCCCGCCGGTGAAGTTCTTGCTCACCACAAACTGCGCGGCAGCCGCGGCGGCCACCTGCGGCAGGTGGGTGATGCAGAGCACCTGACGCCCCTCCCCGAGGGCGCGCATCTTGGCCGCAACGGCATGCGCGATTTCTCCGCCCACATTGGCGTCGATCTCATCGAAGACGAGCAGCGGAATCGCATCCTGTGCGGCCAGGGAAGTTTTCACCGCAAGCATCACGCGGGAAATTTCACCACTGGAGGCGATGGCCTTGAGGGGCTTCGCGGGCTCCCCCGGATTCGGGGCGAAAAGAAACTCCACCGTCTCGAAGCCAGTGGCTTGCGCCGCACTGGTCGGATGCAGGGTAATTTCAAAGCCGGATTTCTTGAAGCCCAGTTCGTGCAGTTGGGACTGAATATCCTTGGCGAGTTTCGGGGCGGCCTTGCGCCGTGCCGCGGTGAGCTTTTCCCCGAGGGCGCCCACTTCCTTCTGCGCGGCGGTGATCTCCCGGGCCAGCCGCTCCAGTTCGTCCCCGCGCGATTCGATTTTTCTCAGGCGTGTCGCGGCGTTCTCTCCAAAGGCCAGCACATCGGCCAGCGCGGGACCGTATTTGCGCTTGAGCGTTTCGAGCAACGACACTCGCTCCTCCAGTTGCGCCAGTTGCTCGCCATCGAGATCGAGCCGCGCGGTGTATTGCTGCAACGCATGGGCGACGTCTTCCAGGGCGGAAACCGCCTCGGCATGGCTCTGGGCCATCGCCGCCGTCTGCGGGTCGATTTTTTCCAGATCACGAAAGGCCCGCTGCACTTCGGAGAGCCCGGCCAGCAGCGAGTCATCCGCCTCCACCAGCCGCTGGAGGATGCGCTGGGAAACTTCCAGCAACCGGCGGCTGTTGGAAGCGACCGTATAACGGGAAAGCAACGCCTCCTCTTCCTCGGACTCAAAGGCGGCCGCCTCGATTTCACTCACCTGGTGCCGCAATAAATCCAGCTCCCGCTCCAGCGAGGCCTCGCTGGTGGAAAGCTCCGCATGCTCGGCCTGCAATCGCGTAAGCTGGCGATAGGCGGCGGTGTATTTTTCCCGCGCGGGATGGCTGCCGGCAAAGGAATCGAGCAGTTCAAGCTGGCGCGCGGCATCCAGCAGCGACTGGTGATCGTGCGGCCCATGGAGGTCCACCAGCGAATCGCCCAGATTTTTCAGCACGGAAAGCGGCGTCGCCGAGCAGTTCACAAACTGCCGGTTGCTGCCACTGGCGGTGAACACCCGCTTGATGATGAGCTGGCCGTCCGAGCACGGATCGACCCCCTGCTCGGCCAGCACCGCATCCACCTTGCGCGTGTCTTCCAGATGGAAGACCGCCTCGACACTGCACTGATCCGCCCCGGTGCGGATCAAGGATTTATCCGCCCGCTCGCCCAATACCAGCTTCAGCGCACCGAGAATGATCGACTTGCCCGAGCCGGTCTCCCCCGTGATGGCCACAAAGCCGGAGGGCAGCCCCCAGTCGAGCGTCTCGACGAGGGCTAGATTGCGAATGCTGAGGGAGGCGAGCATGGCGGGCGTTGCGGTCACGAAGCGATTATGCAAAGCTGCGCGACTGTTTCAACCATGGCGCAACTGACAATTACATTTCTAGGCACGGGAACTTCGATGGGGGTGCCGATTATTGGCTGCGAATGCGCCATCTGCCGCTCCACCGATCCAAGGGACAAGCGCACCCGCACTTCCATCTACGTCCAGACGCCCGAATGCGCCTGGGCCATCGACACCGGCCCGGATTTCCGCTTCCAGGCCCTGCGCGAAGGCATCACCAAAATGGATGCAGTCGTTTACACCCACTCGCACACCGATCACGTGATGGGCCTGGACGATCTGCGCCCCTATTGCTTCGAGCACGACCTGCCCATCTACGCGTCGCCGGAAACCATGGCCGATCTCCAGCGCATCTATCAATTTGCCTTCAGCGGCCTTTATAAATTTCCCGGCTACGTCCGGCCGGAGCCCCATGTCATCGAAGGTCCCTTCAACCTCGGCGGGACCACGCTGACTCCGATTCCCGTCAAGCACGGCCGCGCCCAGGTAAACGGCTATCTCCTGGAGCGGAACGGCGAAAAACTGGTCGCCTACCTGACCGACTGCAAGCAGGTGCTCGGCGAGGGCGAAGCGTTGATTGCCGGGGTGAAGGTGCTGATTGTCGATGCGTTGCGCCGCCTGGAGCACCCCACGCACATGAATGTCAAAGAAGCGCTCGCCCTGGCGGAACGGGTGCAGCCCGGGCAGACCTATTTCACCCACATCTGCCATGAACTCGGACACGAGGACACGCAGAAAACCCTGCCGCCCGGAGTGCTCATGGCCTGCGACGGATTGAAGATCGAGCTTTGATGAAAATGATGCGAACCTTAATCGGGACCCTGGTGCTTGCCCTCGTGGCAGCGACCACCACCGCGACGGCGGAAGACACGGCGGCGGTGGCCCGGGCCACCGCGACGGCGGTCGTTTACAACCAGCGCGACCCCTCCTCGGTGGAACTCGCCAACTACTACGCGCAGGCCCGCCAGATCCCGGCGCAAAATCTCGTCGGACTCGACTGCCCGCCCGATGAGGAAATCTCCCGCGAGGATTACGACCGCACCATCGCCCTCCCGCTCCGCAAAGCCTTCACCGACAACGGATGGTGGGAGGTCGTGCTGGACCCGCAGGGACACGGGCACGTGACCAAAAACCAGATCCGCTTCGTGGCGCTGATCCGCGGCGTTCCGCTCAAAATCAAGGCTTCCGCCGACGCGCCGGTCGCTCGCAACGAGCCCCCGGCCCTCTCCGCTCACAACGAAGCCGCCGTGGACTCCGAACTGGCCTGCCTGGGCTACTTCAACAGCATGATCAGCGGGCCGCTCGACAATATCTATTACAACAAGAACGCCTCAATCCTGGACGCCAATCTCGGGCCGCTGATGCTGGTGTGCCGCCTCGACGGGCCGGACGAAGCCACCGTGCGGCGGATGATTGACGACTCTATTGCGGTGGAAAAGACCGGGCTCAACGGCTTTTGTTATGCGGATGCACGGGGCATCACCTCCGGCGGATTCGCCGAGGGCGACCAATGGATCATCTCCGCCGCCACCACCGCCATGAAGGCGGGGATGCCGGTCGTGCTCGACAACGGCCCGGACACCTTCCCACAAAACTACCCCATGGAACACGCGGCGTTGTACTTTGGCTGGTACTCGTGGAACGCCGACGGCCCGTTTTTGGACCCGGCGATGAAGTTCGTCCCGGGAGCAGTCGCGGTGCATATCCACTCCTTCAGCGCCTCCACCCTCCGCAGCACCACGCAGAACTGGGTGGGCCCGTTGCTCGCCCATGGCGCCGCGGCCACGATTGGAAACGTCTATGAACCCTACCTGGAGCTGACCCCGCATCTCGACGTCTTTGCCGACCGGCTGCAAAAGGGCTACACCTTTGCGGAGAGCGCCTACATGTGCGAACGCGTCGTTTCGTGGATGACCACCTTTGTCGGCGACCCGCTCTATACGCCCTTCCCCGCCGGCGAGCTAAAGAGCGACGACCACGCCCGCGAATGGAAAGCTTATCGCGATGGCGCATTGCTCTGGCAGAAGAAAGGGGCCAAGGCGGGTGAGACCTCCCTGCAAGCCTCCGCGAAGCGTTTGAAGAGCGGCATCGTTTACGAAGGGCTCGGCCTGCTGGAAGCCGCCATGCACAACAACCAGGCCGCCTGCGACGCCTTCGAGCAGGCGCGCGCCTGCTACGACAGCGACAATGATCGCGTGCGCACGGCGTTGAATGAAATCAACATCCTCATCGCCATCAAACAGTCCAGGGAAGCGCTCACCCTCGCCCGCAACCAGATCGGGGAATATCCCAAGCTGCCCGCCGTCTCCGTGTTGCAGGCCATCGTGACCAAGCTTGCCCCACCGCCGCCCACTCCGGCAAAAACTCCGACGTCCAGCCCTGCCCCATGATGCGGCCCGGCGAGAGATACCGCGACTGGCTGGCCGGCGCGGAGCGGTTGCGGGAACACCTCCCGGTGGAGGTGCCGGAAGGCTCGGAGCTGGAATGGCAGGCGCGCTGGTTTGGTGGCGAGTTCGGCTGGAACTTCACCGCGGTTTCCGGCGAGTCCATTGAGATCATTCAGCCTGGCGTCTGGAACCGTGAGGCCGGGCCGGATTTTGCCGGGGCGGCGATTCGCGTCAACGGCGGCGAACCGCAACGCGGCTGCGTGGAGCTGGACCTCGATGTCCGCGACTGGGAGCGGCACGGGCACGCGCAGAATCCCGCCTACGAGCGCGTGTTGCTCCATCTCTTTTTGCGCCAGGGCGGGGAAACCTTTTTCACCCGCACCGCCGGGCATCGCCAGGTGCTGCAGGTGCAGCTTGATCCGGCCGCGCTCGCGGGAGCAAAGCCGCCCGCGCTCCTACCCGCCCGGCCCGGCCGTTGCGTCGCGCCCCTCGCCCAGTTATCCGACGAAAAAGTCCGGGAAATCCTCGAAGCCGCCGCCCTGCACCGGCTGATGAAGAAGGCCGCCCGTTTCGCCCGCCTGGAACCGGCGCACGGCAGCGATGAAGCGCTCTACCTCCTGCTCGCCGAAACGCTCGGCTACAAATCGAACAAGACCGCCTTCTTCCTGCTGGCACAGCGCGCGCCCTTGAAGCTCTTGCGCGCCGCGGAAAATCCCGCCGCCCTCCTTTTCGGCCTCAGCGGATTTCTTCCCACCGAACTGTCCCCGCTGGAACGCGAAACCCGCCAGTACCTGCGCACGGTGTGGGACGAGTGGTGGAAGCACCGCGTCGCCATGGAACGCCTCGTAGTGCCAAAGCCGGTCTGGAATCTCGCCGGCCACCGTCCGATGAACCACCCGCAACGCCGCGTCGCCGCCCTGGCGGCACTCGTCTCCGCCTGGTCACGTCTGCGGCCGCTGCTGGAAAAAGGCAGCGACGAGGCGCTGGAGAAATTCTTCGCCCAGTTGCGCGATGATTACTGGCAGCACCATTACACGCTCACCTCGAAAGCCGCCGCCCGCCCCATGGCCCTCGTCGGCGCGGAGCGCGTCCAGCAAATGCTCGCCAATGTGTTCTACCCGCTGCGCTGGCTCCGCGATCCCGCGTGCTGGGAATCTTATCTCGCGCTCAAAGCCTCGTCGGACAACCGCCGCTCGCTCACCGCGGAACTCCGCCTTTTCGGTGCGAAGGCCGATTCCCGCTGGCTGCAACGCGAGGCCTGGCAACAGGGCCTGTTGCAAATCTACGAGGATTTCTGCCAGCGCGACGCCAGCGACTGCACCCACTGTCATTTCCCCGAGCAACTCGCCCGGTGGTGATTCCATTTCCTGCTTCACAGGATTGAAAGGCGCAAAAGAACTTTCGTGGATATCCTGCGCACGTTCGCGCGGAATTCTGGGGAGCCCACGCGTCCCGCGTGGGGGTTCCGGCGTCCCGCCGGAATGAACTTTTGCCGACGTTTTTCCAGTCTTCATGCATCCAATGGGGCCGTCACCATCATGAGCCAGGTTCGCCAGCCTGCGAGACGCCGGCACCCCAAAAACATCGGCTCTCCATCCAATGGCACGGCTGATGCTAAAACTTTTGTAACTCAGAGATACGGGCAGCTTTACTCAGTCGAAAGGAGGTCTTTCACTGGCTAAAATGGGACAGAGGTGAGCAAAAGGAATCAAAAAACAAACCACCTATGATGCATTTGACACCACCACCTAAAGAAACGTTCATGAAAAAGTTCTCCCTTCTCGCCACCACTCTCTCGGTGGCCATCATCCTCCCCACCGCCAGTGCGCTGGCGCAAACTCCTTCCCCCTCGCCCTCGGCCAGTCCGGCCGCGGATTCGACCACCAGCAGTTCCACCGACCCGACGAGCAGCGATAACTCCTCGCTCCAGCAGATGGTGGTCACCGGCACCTATCTCAACGGGGCCGAGGCCGCGGGCTCCCTGCCGGTCAAAACCATCACCAGCGAGCAGATCAAACAATCCGGAGCCGCCGACCTTTCCGACCTGCTCAAAAAGATCCCGCAAAACGGCGGCGGCGCTTTCACCCCCACCGTCAATACCGGCCTCTCCTTCTCGCCCGGCGCCTCGGCCATTGCCCTGCGCGGGTTGAAGGAGGACGCGACCCTGGTGCTCGTGAACGGGATGCGCATGCCCTACTTTCCGCTGCCGCAAAATGGCACGGATAGCTTTGTGGATATCAACGGCATTCCCGCCGCCGCCATTGACCACATCGACGTGCTTAAAGAAGGTGCCTCCTCCCTTTACGGCACCGATGCCATCGCCGGCGTCGTCAACATCGTCCTCAAGGATGGCTACAATGGTGCGGACTTCGACACCTTCTATGGCAACACCACGCGCAACGACATGAGCACCGTGCGCGAGAGCATGGTCTCGGGCTATACCGGCGACAAGCTGAGCATCATGGTCTCGGCGGAGTATTTCCACCAAAACTCCGTTTCCACGCTGGACCGTCCCTTCTCGGCCAACACCGACCACACCAACTTCGGTCTCGATGACTTCCGTTCCGCGGCCTCCAACTACGTCTTCCTCGAACCCAACGAAGGCTATTTCACCGTGCCCAACGGCAGCAACAAGCATCTCACGGCGGCGGATCTGCGAGATGGGCTCACCGCCGACGGCGATTTCGTGAAAAAGCTGAACACCAACGCCTACAGCGAACTCATTCCCGAAACGGAACGCTACGGATTCTCCGGCGGCGGCACCTACAAGATCGTCGATCACATCTCCGTCAACGCGAATGTCCTCTACAACCATACGCGTGAAATTTCCCAGGTCGCCCCATCCCCGATCTACGATACCGACGGGGTTTTCATCCCGGCCAGCAATCCATTCAACCCGCTCGGCGAGGATATGCCCTTCTACTACCGCATGTTGCAGGCTGGGCCGCGCATCACCACCTCGGAAACCCAGGATTACCGCGTCTCGGGCGGCGTCAAATTCGACAACCTGCCCAATAACTGGCAGGTCGAACTCACCGCCATGACCAGTGAGAGCCGGAGCGTCATGCGCGGGGACAACTTCCTCTCCGTGAGCAAGACCCAGCGCGCGCTGGATGACACGAACCCCGACACCTCGCTCAATCTCTTCACCACCCGGATGGACAACAACCCCTCCACCATCGAGGGCATCAAGCAATCCACCCAGACCACCGGCGTCACCCGCCTGAGCGAGGCCATCTTCAATGCCCATGGCGATCTCTTCGATCTCCCCGCCGGCCCGGTCCAACTGGCCGTGGGCTCCGATTACTACGATGAAAACTACCGCCTCCAGCCCGACCAGCGCCTGCTCAATGGCGACATCGTCGGCGAGGGCGGAGCCTCCGGCTACGGCAAGCGCAACGTGAAGGGCGCCTACTACGAAATTAGCGTCCCGATTGTGAGCGAAGACTGGAACTGGATCGGCCTGAACGAGCTGGAATTTCACACCTCCGGCCGTCTCGATGAATACACCGATTTCGGCGACGTGTACAAGCCGAAGTTCTCCCTGCTCTACAAGCCATTCAAGCCGCTCTCGCTGCGGGCTTCTTATCAGGAGGGCTTCCGCGCTCCGTCCCTGCCGGAATTGTTCACCAGCGATGTGCATCAATTCGACACCATCGTGGATTCCTCCATCGGCCAGGCTTATGACGTGCCGATCACCGTCGGTGGCAATCCCGGGCTGAAGCCGGAAAAATCGTATTCCTACGACTTCGGCGGCACCCTGGATATTCCGTTCGTCAAAGGGCTCAGCTTCAGTGGCGACTGGTGGCACATCGACCAGCGCGACGTAGTCGCCCAGCCCACCACTCAGTTCATCGTCGATAACCCCGGCCTCTTTCCCGGTGCCATCAGCCGCGGGTCGGATGGCCGCATCACGAATGTGAACGAAGTCTATTCCAACCTCGGACACAACATCGTGCAGGGCGTGGACTTTGGGATGAACTACAAGCTGCCCACCAAGTTCGGCACCTTCGGCCTCGGCGTGGATGGCACCTACAACATCAGCAATCGCGAAAACTCCGCGCCGGGAACTCCGATTACCGAGTTTATCGGGACCTATCAAGAGCCGCGCACGAAGTTGAGCGGCTCGTTCACCTACGACTACAAGGGCTTCGAATTCGTCACCAATGTTTACTATACCGGTGACTACGGCGATCAGACCACTTACATCCGCAACGTCGGCGCCTGGACCACGGTGGATCTGCAGGCCAGCTACGAGTTCATGAAGGACGAGGCCGAAGACGGCCAGGGCGACGGCGATGGCAAGAGCATCGCCGATGGGAAGACGGCCAAGGACACGGCGATCCCCCAGAATGCCAGTGGCTGGAAAAAGTGGGTCAAGGGTCTGAAACTCACCGTCGGCGTGAACAACGTGGCGGACGAAAATCCCCCGTATGCCGATGCCACGGAAGGCTACGACACCGTCGAAGGCGATCCGACCGGCCGCTTCTATTACATCGAACTCGAAAAGAAATTCTAAGGCTTTTTAAGCTGCAGGGTGTGGTTGAAAGAAAGAGCTCCGCGAATCGTTCGCGGAGCTCTTTTGATTTTTGGAGCAGCAGCAAGGAGATGGGTCCGTAAAACCCGTGCAATTTCGCGAAAAGCGATGCTTCCTTTTTTGCGTTTTTCGCGGACCCAAAAATGCCCGTTCCCTAAACCAGCCGCAAATCACACGTCACCAGCCCGGGTTTCAATTTTCGGCAGGCCGTAGTCTTCCCAAAAGTCGGGACCAGACTGGAAGGCAGGAAGCGCTGTTGATCAACCGGCAGCGTAAAGGCATGGCGGACATCGTCCGCCACCAGTTCCACCCACAGCGGCATGTGCGGAGCCACCCCGGGATGCAGCGAAGGATACAGCGCCGTGCGCCGGTAGCGCAGTCCCACCCCCTGCTGCCGCCCGCCCAGCGTCTCCAGCGGCAATTCCCGCCCCTGCACGAAGATCCGGTACTTCTTCGCAAAGGCCGGGCTCACCGTGAACTCCAGCCGCTCCATCGAGGTATCGACAAACCGGCTCGTGGTGCCGCCCTCGTGCGGCGTCTCGCACAGCAGCGGCCAGCCTTCGCACGCCTTGCGAATCGAAAGCGTGGCGCTCTTTTGCGCAAAGCCCAGCATTTCCGGGAAACGCCAGTTCCAGATCTCGCGAAAGATTTTCTCCGGCAGGACAAAGCCCGCTTTTTTCAAATCGGCGAGCACCTTTGAAAAGTCCTGCCACAGCATCGTGGGCAGGAAATAGTGATCGTAAAGTCGCGGGCCATGCTCGAGGAGTGACTTGCGGAACGGCTTGTCCAGCAACATCGCCGCCAGCGATTTCCACAACAGCGCCACCGCGGACATCCATTCCGCCCGTGGCAGGCTTTCCACCGCGCGGAACTCCACCAGCCCGCGCGACCCGCCTTCGGCATTCACGTTCCAGAACTTGTCCACACTGATCTCGCTGCGATGCGTATTCCCCGAGGTGTCGGTGTGCAGGTGGCGCAACGTCTCGCTGATGAGATACCGGTGATCGCCCGCCGGCAGCGACTCCAGAAATTGATAGGCCATCTCCAGATCATAGAGCTCGCGCGTGGACTCATCGGGCCGCGGGGCCTGCGAGGAGGCCCCGACATACGTGCCCGTAAAAAGATACGACAGCGAAGGATGGTGCTGCCAGTAGCGCACAATCGAGGCCAGCCATTGCGGGCGCGTGAAAAACGGATGCTCCTCGAAACTCGGGCCGCCAAACAGCAAGTGGTTCCCCCCGCCCGTTCCGCCCTCGCTGCCATCGTAGTTCACCTTGTGCGAGCGCATTCCACAGGCGGTCGCCGCCCGTTCCAGCGCGGCCAGCCAGTGGTGATAGTCCTTCCATTCCGGACAGGGCGGCAGGTTGATCTCCAGCACCCCGGGATCGGGGGTGAGCGACAGCTTCTGCCACACGCCCGCTTCATCCGAAGGAACGTAGCCCTCGTAAACCGGTTCTGAAAAACCCGCCGCCGCCGCCGCCGTGGCAATGATGGAGAACAGCTTCACAAACGGGGCCTGCAACAGCGGCGGCAGGAAGATGTGCAGCGCGTGCTCCTTTGGCTCCAGCACCAGCGCGCGGCGCAGCGCCTCCGGCGGCAGTTCGTGCAACGGCAGCCGCAACCCCGCCGGCCCGGAGGCCGCGGTCAGCGGCAGCTTCGTCTTGGCAAACGGCCACGCCTCGCTGACCCAGCGCTCTTTTTGAAAATCAATCGGCAGCACCGCCACCCCGCCCTCGCCGCGCAGCCAATGGTCGGCAATCTTGCATTGCTTGCAGATCGCGCTCATCAACGCCTCCAGCGAGGCCGCCTTTTTCTTCGCGACTTTTACCGCTTTACCACCAAAGGACTGCTGGTCGCGCCGCCAGACCAGGTGCAGCGCCCAGCGCGGATTCACCTCGCCCGGATACGACTTCCCCGGCGAGTAAAACACCATGCCGTTCGGCACCAGGTCCGCGATCAGCGCCCGCGCCATTTTGTAGGCATAGTCCAGCTTGGTCGGCCCGACCGCCGTAATGCTCCACTCCCCGCCCACCGGCTCCAGCGGCACGTAACTCGGCTCTCCGCCGAGGGTGAGACAAATTCCTTTGCGAATGAAAAACTTCTCAACTTTTTCGGCCGGGCGGAACAATGGATTCATGATTGATATTGGATTTGCACGCGCGCCTGCATCGTGGACGCGACGTGATGATTGGAAAAATACCGGCCATCCAGCGGGGCAATGTCTTCGGGCGAAAGCCCGACCGCGGTGGCGACGTGGTTATGATTGCAAAAAACGCCGTTGGTGGGATCGAGCCCGATCCAGCCTGCGCCCGGGAGAAACACCTCCGTCCACGCATGCAAGGCCCCATCGGCGCGGCGCTCGGAGCTCTCCAGCTCACACACGTAGCCGCTCACCAGTCGCGTGGCAAAGCCCAGCGTGCGCAGCACCGCCGCATGCACCACCATGAAGTCCCGGCACGAGCCCGAGCGCAGTTGCAGCGTCTCCTCCACCGCGCGCGGCGGCCCGAGTTCCCGCCGCTCATAAGCAATGTGCCCGTGGAGCGCCTCGTTCAAGCCCACCAGCGTATTCACCACCGGCGCCCCGTGCGCCGCCGTCCAGAACGGCAGACTGCAGGGCTGGTCGATTTCCAGGCAGGGCGCCAGCAGCACGCGTTCGGCGGCGGTGTATTCCACCGGCAGATTGAGAGCGCGCTCCTCCAGCAGAAACGCAAAGGGATTGCGCCGCTCCACCTCGACTTCGAGGCGCAACGACACCCGCAATTCCGGCGACGCCTCGGGATAAAAGACCTTCGCGACCTCGCTGTCGAAAAGATCGCGTTGAAACAAAATGGTCGCCCCGGGATTGGTTTGAAAGCTGGAGCTCCGCAGTTGCAACGCGCGGCTCAGGCGGGGAAAGAGGCGGAAGGTGTGCGTCGAAAAGCTGACCGGCTCGTCGTAGCGATAATTGGCTTCTAAATGGATCCCCAGTTTCAAGTGCGGACTTTTTCCAGTTTTTCGGCGCGGCGTTTCATGAAAACTTTCACCTGCATGCGCTGGCCGCCGGAACCCTTGAAAGTTCCGCGCAGCGGCGAGGCATCGCCGGCATCCCGGCCATAGGAGACCGTGACGTAGCGTTCGTTCACCCACTGGCGATTGGTCGGGTCGAGTGCCACCCAGCGCATCCCGGGCACCAGCACCTCCACCCACGCGTGGGTCGCGATCGCGCCGATCAATTTCCCCGCGCCATCCGGCGCCGGATCGGTCTCGATGTAGCCGCACACATAGCGCGAGGGCAGGCCCGCCGTCCGCAAAACGCTCAGGGCCACGTGGGCGAAATCCTGGCACACGCCCTTCCCGCCCTTCCACACCTCGGCCAGCGTGGTCGAAAAATCGGTGGAGCCTTTCTTGTAAATAAAATGGTCGAAGATCGCCTGGTTGAGCCGGTCCAGCCCGGTGTAGAGGCTCGTGCCGCCGGAGAGATATTTCTTCGCCCACTGCACGGCGTTGCTGCCGATCTGCACGATCTCCGTGGGCTGCAAATACTCGAAGATCGCCGGCAGCGCCGAGGCGAAAATCTGCCGCGTTTCCTGCACGCTCAGTTCCAGGTTCTCCATCGGCAGTTGCATGGGAAAGGTCCGCACCATCATCCGGTTCACCACCGAGAGTTTGCGGTGCCGGTAGGGCAGCGAGAAGAAGTCCACCGTATTGCCGAAGTGATCGATGTAACGCGAGGTCGGCGTCTCCGGGTCGATCTGGATCCCGTGGTTCAACAGCCGCTGCGTGGGCAGGTCGGGCGGCGTCAGCCGGGCCTCGCCATAGGCCTCCGCCGCCGGCTGTCCGTACGTGTAAAGCGTTGAATGCGTGATCTCAAAATCCATGGGCCCGTTTCTCAAAATCCTTTCAAACTCGGCTGCACCGCCTGCGCAATGTTGGCCTGGTGGCTCAAGAAGCAATCCGTGATCAGGGTATGGATGGAAAGCGTTTTCGACAATAATTTGTTCAACGTCAGCGAAAGCCGCTCCGCCTGGTTGGCCGAGGCCACCCGCGTCGCATCCGGCGAGTCGTCCTCCGTCGTCTCCCGCACAAAGATCCGCCAGTCCGTGCCCGCGATTTCGTGCAGCAATTCCTCGATCGAAAGGAGCGCCTTTTGCGGGCTCGCCGCATCGTGCGGGGCGGATTCCGCCAGCAGCGTGGCGCAATGGCGCAGGCAGCGCGTCACCGAGCGCGGCGCCTGCTTGTTCTGCCACAGCAGCTCCAGCACCTGGATCGGCTCCGCGCGCATTTGATACACCCGGCGATACACGTCGCGCGTCACCAGCAGCCGCAGGAACGCCGAGAGCTCGATCTCCAGCCCGTGCGTCTCGCGCATGAACGATTTGCTGATCGAGACCACCGAGTTCGCCGTCACGATCCCCCGCTCCAGCATCTCGCCGATCTCGCAGAAGCGCCAGCCATCGTCGCCCAGCACGGTATTGTCCGCGATGGCGAAGAACTGGGGAATCAACCGCGTCACCGCCTCGGAAAGCTTGCGCGCCGTGCGGGCGCATTCGTGATCGTCGAGCTGCTCGCGATACTTCGTCTTTTGCAGGCGCGATTGCAGTTCGTTGAGCGTGGACCACGCCTCGGGGCTCAACGCGTCCTGCACGGATTCCGCATTGCGCATCGCGTTCTTGAACGTGCTCGCCACCGAGCCCACCTCGGGCGCCAGCATCAGGCGATAGCGGTCGAGCCGGTTCGTAATGCTGCGGCGGCTTTCTCCGCTCGATTTTTCCAAGGGTGGCAGCAGCCGGTTCCACATCGGGCGGTAGAGCTTGCGCTCGGCGGAGTTCAATTCCTCCGTCTCCAGCGTCTCGATCACGTTGATCAGGCTCGCCTGATGGTAGGCGCGCTCCAGGTAGCGTCCCATCCAGTAAAACGTTTCCGCCACGCGGCTGGTCACCTGCCGCATCGGCAGCGACCTTTCGGAGCCGGCCCGGCGGCGCGGGATATTCCACGAGACGTCCTCGCTCCCGATCACCCACGTGTCGCGGCTGCTCCACGTCTGCGAATCGTGGTGCAGGATGCGGGTGAGCGCCCCCGGGATGATTTGAAAATCGCTGCCCGCCCGCAAGGCAAAGACCAGATGGTCCTGCTCGCGTTCCACCTTCCGGCCTTGATGGAAGGCCGTCGTCAGCGCCGCGTCGCCTTTGCGCTGGGCGATGTAGCGGCTGTATTCCTTGCGAATCTCCTGCCGGATGTCGCCGCGCTGGCTCCAGCGCTCGGACAGGCTGGAAAGATCGTCCCCGCCAATCGAGCGAATGTGGTAGTCGTCGAAATTTTCCATCACCAGCTCGCGCTGGTCGATGTCGCCCAGCCAGTAGGTATGCACCGTCGGCAGGATCGGCTCCTGCCCGAGATAAAAGCGAATGATCTGCGACGCAAAATTCAACAGGCTGCGATCGTCGGCGAGCTGGCTGCCGATGGCGTTCATCAGCGTCACCGTGCCCTTGCGCAGGCAATGCACCAGCCCCGGCACGCCGAGCATCGAGCCGCTGCGGAAAACCAGCGGGTCAATCCACGCATCGGCCACCCGGTTGTAGATTACATCCACCCGTTTCAGCCCCTGCACGGTCTTCAGGTAAACACAATCGTCGAGCACCAGCAGGTCGCCGCCCTGCACCAGCGGAATGCCCATGCGCCGCGAGAGAAAGCTGTGCTCGGAATACACCGCGCTGTCCACGCCCGAGGTGAGCATCACCACCGAGGGCTCGCCGGTCGCCCGTTCGGCCACTCCGCGCAGTTCCTCCAAAATCATCTGCGGCGTCTCCGCCAGCGAACGTACCGCCACATCCTCGAAAAGTTCGGGCATCACCCGCGCCAGTGCCCGCCGGTTCTGCATCATGTAGGAAAGCCCCGAGGCCCGGCTAAAGTGGTGGTGCTTGACCTCGATCACGCCCTTGCAGTTGCGCCGCAGGCAAATCCCGGAGAGATGCAAAAAATAATTCCGCGGCTTCGGCAGTCCCACCACCGCAAACTGGTAGTGCGGGCTCCCCAGCACCGGGTGAATCGGGATCGCCTGCGAGTGCAGGATTTCCCGGGGCCCATACAGGTCCTGGAGAAATAGCTCGAACGCTTGCAGCCGCTGGCGCACCCCCCGGCTGATCGTGTCCCATTCCTCCGGGGTAAAGATTTGCGGCAACGGATCGCACTCCCAGTTTTCCCCGCTGCTCGCCTCGAAGCTCACCGCCATCTCGCGCAGGGTCGCCTCCATGCGCTCGCCCAGATTGCGGAGCTCATTGGGCTTCAGCCGGTCCATCCGCTCCAGCACGCCACGATAAGGCTCACGCACAGTGCCACCGGCATCGAAAATCTCGTGCCAGCGCCCTTTTGCCTGCTGAGTGGAGAATTCGGCTGAAATACTCACTGGCAAAAGACTTCCCGGCCCGTCTCTCCGCGTCAAACTGAATCTGTTCTTTTGTAATATTTCCGTAACAACCATTCCGCCCGCCAACCCCACTGGACGTTTTCGTTTCGCTCGCTTTATTTAACCAATGAGACTGGATCGTTTTACCGCCAAAATGCAGGAGGCCCTTCAGTCCGCGCAAGGTCTGGCCTCCGATCACGGACACTCCGAAATCACCCCCGAACACCTCCTCCTCGCCCTCTTGGACCAGAGTGAAGGGGTCACCCGCCCCCTGGTGGAGAAAATGGGCGTCTCCGCGCCGACCCTGCGTGATTTTTTAAACCTCGAACTGAACAAGCGGCCCAAGGTGCAGGGCAGCGCCGCCCAGCCCGGCCTGAGCCGGGATCTCGTCTCCACCCTCGACTCCGCCGAACAGGAAATGAAGCGGATGAAAGACGAATACCTCTCCGCCGAGCACTTCCTGCTCGCGCTCTCTGACGGCCAGGGCGCCACCGCCGGCATCCTGCGCAAGAGCGGCATCACCCGCGACAAGTTGATGCAGGCCCTCCAGCAGGTGCGTGGTTCCCAGCGCGTGACCGATCAGAATCCCGAGGGCAAATACCAGACCCTCGAGAAATACGGCCGCGATCTCACCGAGGCCGCCCGCAAGGGCAAGATCGACCCCGTGATCGGTCGCGACGATGAAATCCGCCGCGTCATGCAGGTGCTCTCCCGCCGCACGAAGAACAACCCCGTCCTCATCGGCGAGCCCGGCACCGGCAAGACTGCCATCGTCGAGGGCCTCGCCCGCCGCATCGTCAGCGGCGACGTGCCGGAGTCGCTCAAGAACAAGCGCATCATCTCGATGGACATTGGCTCCATGATCGCCGGGGCAAAATTCCGTGGCGAGTTCGAGGACCGTCTCAAGGCGTTTCTCAAGGAGGTCACCGATTCGCAAGGCGAGATCGTCCTCTTCATCGACGAACTCCACACCATCGTCGGCGCGGGAGCCAGCGAAGGCGCGGTGGATGCCAGTAACATGCTCAAGCCCCAGCTTGCCCGCGGCGAGCTCCGCACTATCGGCGCGACCACCCTCGACGAGTATCGCAAATACATCGAAAAAGACCCCGCGCTCGAACGCCGCTTCCAGCCCGTGCTGGTCGATGAGCCCAGCGTCGAGGACGCCATCGCGATCCTGCGCGGGCTCAAGGAACGCTACGAGGTGCATCACGGCGTGCGCATCCAGGATGCCGCGCTCGTCGCCGCCGCCATTCTTTCCCACCGCTACATCAGCGACCGTTTCCTGCCCGACAAGGCGGTGGACCTCATCGACGAAGCCGCCTCGCGCCTCAAGATCGAGCTCGATTCCATGCCCACCGAAATCGACCAGATCGAGCGCCAGATCATGCAGCTCGAGATGGAACGCCAGGCGCTCAAGAAGGAAAAAGACACCGCCAGCAAGGATCGCCTCGACCGTCTCGAAAAGGAACTCGCCGAGCTCAAGGAAAAGTCCTCCGCCATGAAAGCCGAGTGGCAGAAGGAAAAAGGCGACCTCGACGAACAGCGCAAGTGGAAGGAACAACTCGAAACCCTGCGCACCGAGCTGGAACAGGCCCAGCGCCGCGGCGACCTCGCCCGCGCCAGCGAGATCCAGTATGGCCGCATCCCCGATCTCGAGAAGAAGATCGCCGAGGCCACCACCGCCGAAGGCAAAAAAGGCACCATGCTTAAGGAGGAGGTCACCGAGGAGGACATCGCCGAGGTGGTCAGCTCGTGGACGGGCATCCCCGTCTCCAACCTGCGCGAGGGCGAGCGCGAAAAGCTCATCCACATGGAGGAACGCCTCGCGAAGCGCGTGATCGGCCAGCGCCCGGCCATCGAAGCCGTGTCCAACGCCGTGCGCCGCGCCCGCGCCGGCTTGCAGGATGAAAACCGCCCCATCGGCTCCTTCATTTTCCTCGGCCCCACCGGCGTCGGCAAGACCGAGCTCTCCCGCGCCCTCGCCGAGTTTCTCTTCGACGACGAGCACGCCATGATCCGCCTCGACATGAGCGAATACATGGAGAAGCACACCGTCGCCCGCCTCATCGGCGCGCCTCCCGGCTACGTCGGCTACGAAGAGGGCGGCCAGCTCAGCGAAGCCGTCCGCCGCAAGCCCTATAGCGTGGTGCTTTTCGACGAGATCGAGAAAGCGCACCCCGATGTCTTCAACGTCCTGCTGCAAGTGCTCGACGATGGCCGCATCACCGACGGCCAGGGCCGCACCGTCGATTTCAAGAACACCGTCATCATCATGACCTCGAACATCGGCTCGCAATACATCCTTGAGAACACGAACGCCGAGCAGCGCGAAGCCCGCGTCTTGGAAGCCCTGCGCGGTCATTTCCGCCCCGAGTTCCTCAACCGCGTGGACGAGATCATCATCTTCGACCGCCTCAGCGACGAAGACCTCACCCACATCGTGGACATCCAGCTCGCCCGCCTCTTCAAGCGCCTGGAAGCGCAGAAGCTCACCCTCACGCTTACCGACGCCGCGAAGAAACAACTCGCCCGCGACGGCTACGACCCCGTCTACGGCGCCCGCCCCTTGAAACGCGCCATCCAGCGCGAACTCCTCGACCCGCTCAGCCGCGAACTCCTCGCCGGGAACTTCCCCGAAGGCTCCCAAATCACCGCGGACGAGGCGGACGGCAAACTGGTGTTTACGAAATGATGAGAAAAGTTCTTTGTTTTCCGATGCAGCTCATTTGACTCCCACCGCAGTGATCACCCCCGCATCCACTGCTGACGCATCGGTGGCGGAGACCACTTTAACCAGGACATTATTCAGCAAGCCGGGATTGGCTCCTTTTCCCGTGAGTTTCATCTGCAAAAAGAAAACGCCATTCGGGGCCAGCGTTGCGGTTTGGAATGTCCCGGTCACAATCTGACTGGTTACATCAGTGGTGCCAGCAAAGTATTTGATCCGAACTTTTTGATTTCCAGCCCCGGCGGTCAGGACGAAGGAATCGTTTTCCGTCCCATCGTTTTGAATTTCCAACGTGACGGTTTCACTTTGTTTGCCTTTAAGATCCGATTCGTACCATTCATACCACTGGCTGGTCATGTTATAATCGTTGTCTCCCGCCGTTCCGTAATACTGAGTGGCGACAATGACATCGGGCTGGTAACTCAAAGGCTGGCCGACCACCACCCGGCTCGAATCCGCAATGTAGAGGTCTCCATTCGCCCCGATGGCAATCCCTTCCGGGGAATCGAATTGGGCTTCCTTGCCCACTCCATCTCCGATCAAATTCTCATCCGATGCCATTCCACCAAGGGTGTGGAGATCGCCCGCCGCGGTGATTTCGGTAACGAGTTGGACACTGGTAATGAAGAGATTCCCGGAGGCATCCACCAGCAGATGGCGGGGATCAAAAATATAGCTCCCAAACGGGCCGGCGCTATTGACTGTTACGGTGGAGACCACCCCATCGGGAGTAATTTTTCGGATCACATTGTTATTGGCGTCGGCAACAAAGACATTCCCGTTTCCATCCACGGCCAGTCCGCTCGGCCAGTCGAACTGGACGGCGCTGCCAGTGCCATCCACCTTCCCCTCCACTCCCTCGTCTCCTGCCAGCAGGCTTACGGTCTTCTCTCCGACGACTTTAAAAACGGCCTCTCCAGCCCCCACATAAAGAGTCCCGGTTCCATCCACCGCCACCGAGGAAAGTGGCGACGGAAAGGTCAAGGGTTGATCGGATTCGTCTTTCAAGGTCGTGACCTGGCCATCCGGCGAAATCTTGCGAATTCTCTGGTTGCCGCTATCTGCGACGTAAATATTTCCGTGACTGTCCATTACCAAATCACCCGGCTCATTGAACCGCGCATCCGTGCCCGACCCATCGGTAATCCCTGAGCTGTCCGCCTTCCCGGCAAAGGTGATGGTCGTCCCGTCTGGGGCGATCTTTCGCACCGCATTTTCATTGATGACGTAGCTACTTCCGTCTCCGTCCACCGCAAGTCCCAATGGCGAATTAAAGGTCGCGTTTGCGGCACTCCCGTCCGCACTGCCTTCGATTGAAACGCTTCCCGCCACCGTCGTCACCGTCCCGTCCAGGGCGACTCTCCTCAACGTGGAATCCTCCCCCACATACAGGGCGCCATCATTCCCCATGCACACGGAGTATGGAGCCGCGAAATGAGCGCCGCTTCCCACTCCATCCTTTTCGTCCTGCATCCAGGCTTCACCCGCGACCGTGCTCACCACTCCATCCGGAGTAACTTTTCGGATCGTCTCACTGCCCAAATCGGCCACATATACATTCCCCGCTGCATCGCAAGCCAGCCCGGTCGGATTGGAGAAAAGCGCCCCGCTCCCCATCCCATCCTGATAGCCGCCCGACGAAGGATCCCCCGCCAGGGTCGTAACCACTCCCGCCGGAGTAATCTTTCGGATACACGTATATCCATCCGCGACATACAAATTCCCCTGCTGATCCATGGCAATCGCAGTCGGAAAGGAAAACCGCGCGGTCGCCCTCGTCCCATCCACCGGATCGGTGACTCCGGACTTCCCGGCAAAGGTGGTTACTTTTCCCGCCGGAGTAATTTTTCGAATCGTCGCGTTGTCCGAATCGGTGACATAGAGGTTGTCTGCTTTGTCCACCACGATCCCGCTTGGCAGGTTAAAGCGAGCCTTCGCACCTTTTCCGTCTTTGTCGCCAATCACCACCGCCATCCCCGCAAAAACCGTCGTTTCTCCATCGCTCGTAATTTTGGAAATCGTCTCGTTATCGTTATTGGCGACATACACGTTTCCTTTGGAATCGGTCGCAACTCCCACCGGATCATTGAAAAGCGGCGCGGCCAGACTTCCATCCGCCACCGCCATGCCAGCCAGTGTCGTCACCTTCCCGTCCGGGGTCATTTTCTTGATCGTGTTGGTGTAATAATTGGAAAGGTAAAAATTCCCTGCCTTGTCCGTTCCCAGCCCCAGCACCCCGTCAAAATGAGCGGCGCTTCCGGTTCCATCGCTGATTCCCTCCCCGCCCGCATTTCCCGCGAGAGTGGTCCATTGATAAGCCTGGCCAAATGCCCGTGGAAATAGAGCGAGCCATCCCATCAGAATCACCGCAACGGTTGATTGCAATGCTGTCCTTGATCCCGCCCTGTTTGTTTTCAACATCATATCCGGTTTACTCTCAAAAATCCCTGCTTTGCCCCCACTTTTCTCCCTACTTCGCCAATAACTTGCGCGGAAGTAATAATATTACTCTACCGAACTCAAGCCCATTCCTCCACGCCCTCAAAAAATCTCAGTATCCCCGCGGCGGTTCGGGATAAGTGGTCAGCACGTAAAAATCGCCGCCGCCACTCCGTTCCAGCACCACTGCCGCATCCGTGCAGGAAACCTCTTCCCCGTCGCGCAGGATCGCCCGCCCGATCACCTGCGTTCCATGGTATTGCAGCGCGAGGTTGTGCTCACCGCCCCGTTGCAACCAGCGTTGCACGCGATCATTCATCTGCTGCAACGCCTCGGCCACCGTCTGCTCGGCCACCGCACGGTCGGTATAGGTCGAGGCCGCGCTGATCTCGTGCTCGTGTCGCAACCGCTCGCGCAGTTGGTCATCCGTCCGACCGACGTGCTTGCGCAACGTGTGCCCGCCCATCGCCTCGTCGTGCTGTAGGTCGTGGCCGGTGGAAACTGCAGTCGTCGATGAAAAATGTGGGACTGCATGATTCCCCGGCTGCTCCCGCTGCCACGCGGCATAGCCGATGATCAGCAGCGCAAACAGCGTCGAAAGAATCTTGGAAAACGAGCGGTTCATTTCCGGTGCCCTTTATTCCTTCGTGAGCTCCGCATAGGTCGTCACTTCCCGCTCCCTCGCCGCCACTCCCGCCAGTTTCATGATTTGCTGCCAGACCGCGGAATAGTCGATTTCCGGCGGATGAATCCCCAGGCGCATCAACGGTTTTTTGCGTAACATGCGGAAGAGCGTTGCATTCCAGGCCCGGCTCATCATTCGCCGCCAGGCGGCGCGGGTGCTGTACACCAGTGATTGCGAGGCGATCTCGCGGTCGTTCGCCAGATCGTAAAATACGCGTAAACGGGTCGTATGCCGCAATCCCGCCGCTTTCAGCACCGCAAAAGCCGCGTCGCTCAGCAGCCACGAGGGAGCCACAAAGCCGCAGGGATTCAAGCCCGCGCGGCGAAAATCCGCCAGCGCCCGGCTCACCAGGCTCTCCGCCTCATAGGTGCCGAGGTCGTAGAACTCCCCCTCGCCCGCCGTGTAAAATTGCGTCGTCACCTTGTCGGCCACGCCTTCCCCGCGCTTCTTCTCGCGCAGGTGGTAGTAGCCGTGGATCACCATTTCGTGCCCCTCCGCCTCGCGTTGCCGCAGCCATTCGCAAAAATCGGGATAGGCCAGAAAATGCCCACGGTGATGATGATCGGGCACCACCAGCAGCGAGGTGCGTGTCACCCCCACCGTCGCCAGCTCCGCCAGAATGCGCTCCACCGCCGGCCACGTCTGCGGCGACACATCATGAATGGAGACAACGAGGGAGGGGTTCATGGATTTCCGGCCTCAGGCCACCTCTCTTTTACGAAAATTACGCGCCCCTGCAAAGAACGCCGCCAGCCCGAGACACGCCACGGAAAACACCTCGCCATGCTGTGTGTAAAAAGTCGTCCACGCCGTCTGCGGCACCTGCACCACGCCGGAGAGAATCCCCTGTGCAAACGTCGTGCCATCCGCGCCCAGCAGGGTCTGGCGGATGTTGCCGTATTCATCCACCCAGCAGGTCACGCCGGTATTGGCGCACCGCAGGAGCGGACGCCGGTTCTCCACCGCGCGGAAAATTGCATTTGCAAGGTGCTGCTCCGATTCCGCCGATTTTTTGAACCAGCCGTCATTGGTGATCGTCACCAGCAACTGCGCCCCGCGCTGCACGAACAAATGATCCAGCCGCCCAATCGTGTCCTCGAAACAAATCAACGGCGCGACCTTCACCCCATTGCTCATCGTAAACACCACCGGCTCCTTGCCCGCATTAAAATCGCCCGGCACGATGTCCCCCACAATCCACGCAAACAGCGGAAAACTGTGCCGGAACGGGATGTATTCGCCAAACGGCACCAGGTGCATCTTGTGGTAAATCTCGTAGTTGCTCGCGTGATCTTTCAGCAGCACCGCCGCGTTGAAATCGCCCTGCGGCGTGTTCAGATCCAGCGTCCCGAGCAGAAAATCGCCCGGCCCCTGCGCCGCGAGATTTTTCACGAAATCAAAGCTGTCCCGGCTGTCGAAAATACTGTCCGGCGTCGCCGCCTCGGGCCAGAGCAGCAACTGCGGCTGCAGCGCCTGCGCGGCCAGCGTCAGGTCGTGATAGCGCTGGTAAATGCTCTGCGCAAAGGCGTCGTCCCACTTTTCATCCTGCGGAATGTTCGCCTGGATCGCCGCGAAGCTCACCGGCCTCTCCAACTGATGAATGCGCATCGTATGAATGCCGTAGGCAAACATCCCCACGATCAACGACATCGTCGCGCTGAAGTCCCAGTGCGGTCGCAGCCGGATCCGCCCCACCTCGGCCATCACCCGGCGGACGGTGATCACCGCGATCACATTCGTAAACACGATCGCAAAGGTCAGCCCGCCCACGCCGGTAATATCCACAATCTGGATCAGCGGCACGCTCTCGTGTAGCGTCACCCCCAGGTTGTTCCAGCCAAAGCCGGTGAAGAGCCAGCCCCGCAGCCATTCCAGCCCGGTCCACGCCGCCGCCAGTTCCAGCGCCACCAGCAGGTTATAGCGCGATTGGAGAAAGGTCGGCCGCGTCTCCGGCGGGCGGCTCGTCAGCACCTTCACCGTTTGCTGGCGGCGAAATTCCGCGTCCCCGCTCCGCCCCGCCAGCCAGCTCCACGGCGCGACAAAGAGCGCAATATAAAGCGGCAGCGTCGCCCACCCCGCCACCGTCACCGTGGTGATCCACAGGAATGCCATCCAGAAATACACCAGCCCGGTCACATACCCGAGCCCCAGCCGGTAGAGCCAGCGCCGCTTCTGCGGTTGCGGGCCAAACCACACCGCCGCGAGCAACGGCCCCAGCGCGATCCAGACCAGCCAGCTTTGATTCCACGGCGCATAGGCCAGCGCCAGCATCACGCCGCTCGCCACCGCCGCCAGCCACGGCCAGAGCCGCGCCAGCTTGTTGGATTTTCGATTTTGGACTTTAGAAGGCTCCATTCGTGAAGAGCAGAGACTCTTATTCCAAAATCCAAATTCCAAAATCTAAATTTAGACCCCGCTCCCGAATTTTTGCTCCCCAGCAGCGTCCCATCCTTTTTCGGGCTCCTCCCAAAAACGATGTCACCCTGAGTGCAGCGCAGCGAAACCGAAGGGCCTCAATCTATTTCTGCGCAGGGAAAGCAGGATGGCTTCTCGTCGAGCCGTCGCGCTCCCCGCCCCAGATAAAAGGATCCGCGAAAAACGCTGAAATTCGCAAAATGCGGAGCCTCCCTTTTTCGCGTCCTATCCTTTTTCTGGCTCCTCCCAAAAACGATGTCACCCTGAGTGCAGCGCAGCGTAACCGAAGGGCCTCAATCTATTTCTGCGCAAGGAAAGCAGGATGGCTTCTCGCCGAGCCGTCGCGCTCCCAGACCCAGATAAAAGGATCCGCGAAAAGCGCTGAAATTCGCGAAATGCGGAGCCTACCTTTTCAGCGTCCCATCCTTTTTCGGGCTCCTCCCAAAAACGATGTCACCCTGAGTGCAGCGCAGCGAAACCGAAGGGCCTCCATCTATTTCTGCGCGGGGAAAACGGGATGGCTTCTCGTCGAGCCGTCGCGCTCCCCGCCCCAGATAAAAGGGTCCGCGAAAAACGCTAAAATTCGCGAAATGCAAAGCTCCCTTTTTCGCGTCTTTCGCGGACCAAAAAAGTTCTCCCCAGCCTGGATTACTCCCGGCGCACGCGACGGCTCTTCTTTTGCTGCGGCTGCGGATCGAGCGCCTCTTTCAACTCCTTCGAGTAACCGGAGTTGACCCGGAACTCGACCCGCTTCAGGTCTTCCACCGTGTGAAACGAATTGCGGTCGGAATCCACGTAGCCCATCACAATCAACCCCTTCAGCGTATCCATCAGCTCGGCCTCCTCCAGGTCACCCACTTTTTCCAGGAGCTGCTCTCCGTTCATGCCAGAGCCGCTCAGGCCGAGTGCCTTGATGATCGAGATTTCACCGCCGTCGAGATTGATGTCCATGGTCGTTATATTACTGGGTTCCGAGGCGTGCCGCGGCATCCGCCTGCAGCCACTTCCACAAGGAATCGAGCCACGCGTTCACTTCGGCCTTGATTGCTTTGAGCGATTCCGCGTCAAAGCTGCCGCCACCTTCCGGCTGACGGCTGGCAAACATGTAGTACTTGATCTTCGGCTCGGTGCCGGAAGGGCGCACCGCCACGCGGGTGCCGTCGGCCAGCTCGAACATCAGCATCTTCTCCTTCGGAATCTCCGCCCCTTCCACGTCGTGGAAGGTCTGCTTCGCAAAATCCTTGATCCCGGTCACGTGCACGCCTTCGATCTCCGCCGGCGGCTTCGCGCCATAGCTCGCGATCAATTCCTGGATCTGCGCCGCGCCCGAGGCACCTTCCAGCGTGAGCGAGCCGTTCTTTTCCAAGTAGTATCCGTATTCCGCGTAAATTTCGTCGAGCAGCGCCGGGAGCGTGAGCCCGCGCGACTTCGCATAGGCCGCCACTTCGGCGAACATCACCACCGCCCCGTTGCCGTCCTTGTCGCGCACGAAATCCGCGCCGCTGTAGCCATAGCTTTCCTCGCCGCCAAAGACGTAGAAGCTGGAATGCGCCAGCCGCAGCGCGCGCGTTTCCTGTTCATCCTTCGCCACGTAACCAGCGCGCAGCGTGTCGGGAATCGCATTCTGGTATCGGCCCAGTTTTTCTCCGATGTATTTGAATCCCGTCAGCGTCTCCACACAACGCATCCCCGATTTCACCGCGATCGCCTTCTGCAAATCGGTGGTCACGAAAGTCTTGATAATCACGCAATTCGCCGCCGTCGCCGGCGTAATCACGCCAAGCTCGATGTATTTCTTCGTGCGATAGTAAGCCATCAGCGAGCCGATCTGGTTGCCCGTGAAAAGCTGCAGCTTGCCATCGTCGCCACGGGCCGCGATGCCCATGCGATCACAATCGGGATCGGTCGCCAGCACCAGATCCGCGCCTTCCGCATCCGCCTGCGCGACCGCCAGCGCCAGGGCCTCGGCATTCTCCGGGTTCGGCGATTTCACCGTCGGGAACCGGCCATCCGGCTGGTCCTGCGCCGCCACCGTCGTAAAGTTGAAGCCCAGCTTCTTGAGCATCGGCACCGTAATCGCCGCGCCCACTCCGTGCAGCGTGGTGAAGACCATCTTCAGCTCCTTCTGCGCCGCCACCATCTTCGGATCGAGCACCAGCGTTTCGAGACGCGCCATGTAGGCAGCATCCACCTCCTCACCCAGCACCGTCAGCGTGCCCTGCCCGCTCTCCGGCAGCGGCGTGTAGCTGTCCGAGGCAATCGCGTTCACCTTGGCGATGATCCCGCTCGCGTGCGGCTCCACCACCTGCGCGCCGTCGCCGAAGTAGCACTTGTATCCGTTGTCATGCGGCGGATTGTGGCTCGCAGTGATCACGATCCCCGCGCTCGCCCCCGTGTAGCGCACGGCAAAGGAAAGCTCCGGCGTCGAGCGCGGCGCGGAGAAGAGGCAGGCATCGCAGCCATTTTCCACCGCCACCTTCGCGGTCAGCTCGGCAAACTCGCGGGAGAAATGCCGCGTGTCGTGCGCGATCGCGATCTTCGGCTTGCCCGGCTTGTTCTCCTTCGCAAACCACTCCTTCAAATAAGCCACCAGCCCCTGCGTCGCCCGGCTGATGTTGTAGTAGTTCATCGAGTTCGTGCCGATGCACGGAAACTCCGGTCGGCCCAGCGCGGCCACCGTCCCGGTCTCCACGCCCGTCACCACCCGCCCGATGCTGCGTCCGCGCAAGCCACCGGTGCCAAAGGCCAGGGTGCGGAAAAAGCGGTCGTTCAATTCCGCCCATTCCCCGGCGTTGGTCAGCTCCGTCACCGCCGCCCCGGCCAGCGGCGAGGTGCTGGTCGCCAGCAATTGCTGGATGTTCTTCAAACTGCTTTCAAGCAGGGAGCCTGCTTGCACGGCTGCGGAAAGTTTTTCGGTAAGATCGCTCATTTAGGACATGGATTTTAGAGCGGCCTTCCCGCAGATTACAAATCTATGTTGGAAAACTTTCTGCGCGCCCTGCACTTTCGCGAAACCATCCGCTCCGCCACTCCCGGGGCCGAAACCGACGCCCTCCGCCTCGTGGATGGTTCCGGCGACGGCTTCGACGACCTCGAGGTGGACGATTTCGCCGGTCGCTGGCTCGTGCAGACCCGTATTTCCGGCTTCCCCGAGTGGCTGAAAAAGGCCGACGCCCGCTCCATCTACTGGAAAAAACTCGGCGACAAGACCTCCCCGATCTGGATCGCCGGGGAAAAAATCGCCGAGCCCTTCGTCGCCCGTGAGAGCGGCCTCCAGTATTGGATCGACTTCAGCGCCGGCTATTCCCAGGGCATTTTCCTCGACCAGCGGCTCAACCGCGCCCACCTGCGCCGCATTGCGGCCGATAAAACCGTCCTCAACTGCTTCGCCTACACTTGCGCCTTCGGCGTCAGCGCCGCCATGGGCGGGGCCAAAACCGTCAACCTCGACCTCTCCCGCAACTACCTCGACTGGGGCCGCCGCAACTACGCCCTCAACGGCCTCGACCCCGCCGCCCACGAATTTCTCCAGGGCGACGTCTTCGACTGGCTCAAGCGCCTCGCCAAAAAAGGCCGCAAATTCGACGTCGTCATCCTCGATCCCCCCACCTTCTCCCGCGACGACAAAGGCCGCATCTTCCGCGTCGAAAACGACTTCCCCGAGCTCGTCCGCTCCGCCTGCAAACTCCTCAATCCCGGCGGCACCCTCTTCAGCTCCACCAACCAGCGCAGCCTCTGGCTCGAATCCTTCCGCGCCCTCATCGAAGAAGGTCTCCCCAACCCCCAACAAGCCACCCTCGAAAGCTCCCCCATGCCGCCAGATTTCCGCGGAGAGCAATACCTCAAATGCGTGTGGGCTGGAATGAGTGATTAAGCGAAACGGCTCAAATCATCTTCCTTGCCGCCCCAGTTTCCTTAATATCCATCCGCATGAAAGTGCGAATTTTATACTTCGTCCTGGGGGTGGCTTTCTCCGCCTTGCTCGCGGCGATCTTGCTCTACTTTGATCTGCAACATCGTCTCCGGGACGATGTGGAAAAACTCTACGCCCTCGCCGGGATTCATACGACGGTCCCAACCATCCTCACCGAAAAAGATCTCATCGGCACCTGGAAAAGATATGGTCCATACGGCGACACCACCGAGATCATACGAAAAGCCAATCATACCTTCACGGCGGTCCATCACCACGAAGTGAGCACGACGAAATCCAGCGGTTTCTGGGCCTACGATCAACCGGATCGCGCAATGTTTGGAGCCTATGCAGAATCCGACCGCGCAGGAGGTATTTACCTGCGCGTCGTCGCTCCACAAAGCTCGAGCTCTTTTTCCGATCTTTACACCGAAGGGTTCGGGGCTCTTGAGGAGAAGCAGTAAACCCCGCGTATAGTCCAAGCGAGATCCATGCTGAAATCGATCCTTCTCAAACGGCAAAAATTCGTGCTCCGGCTTTTGGAACCGACTGATGTCGAAGCGTATGTGACCCTCTTCAATCAACTGGGCGAAGAAACCATCCGTTGCCGCTTTGGGCACTTGATTGCCAATCTCACCCCCGCGACCGCCGGACCTTTCCTCGGCGACAACACGCCGCAGGCGCGGGCGGTGGCGGTTTTCAACGAGGAGCAGGATCGCATCGCAGCCATCGGTCGCTGCTATCTCGATCCAAAAACGAAGGATGCGGAGATTGCCATCGTCGTCGCGGAAGCGATGCGACGCCTCGGCCTCGGAAGCCTGCTCTTACAGGAATTGATCGAACTCGCCACGCGCGAAGGCAGCAAAACCGTCAGCGCCTACATCGCCACCAAAAACGCGCC
>Ga0157374_10000075_pt1 | contig 99227 bp, 89 predicted proteins | sample M25metaG_FD_115308 | JGI IMG/M metagenome (GOLD analysis project Ga0157374, IMG submission 115308) | Miscanthus rhizosphere microbial communities from Kellogg Biological Station, Michigan, USA - M2-5 metaG | ecosystem: Host-associated > Plants > Roots > Rhizosphere > Soil | place: USA: Michigan...
ATTGCGCCTGGGTGGAGTTCTACGGGACTTAACACCAAAGTTCAGGAAGGACAGCACTCCCGTGACTACACACGGCAGAGAAACGCAGGTGTGCTGGAGGACGAAGGACGGATGGCGCTTGGTATACGTCCACCACTCGGGCAGGCCCTTCTTGGGACAACGTCGCGGCTTCTGCGAAAATGCTCGAAGCTACTGCTGGATTCACGACTCACGGCAATGAGCGAGTGAAGTTACTGATCTCGCGAAGGACATCTGCCTCATTAGATTGGAAAACATAATGGTTAGCATTGTGCAGGCGTACAACCCTAGCCGAGGGCAAACCAGTTTCGAACGCCTTCACTTGTGCTTCAGTCCAAATCGCGTCAATACGTTCCGCAGTGACACGCGATGACCACTCGCGTGTGAATTCTGAACTGAGATCATGCGGAGAAGCAAAGATCGCCAGGATCGGAGAATTGATCCTTTTGTATTTGTGCTCACCCACAATAATTGCTTGGGCGACGGGGGAAAATTTCGGTGCAGGGGATTCTGATTCCCGGATATTGGCGGTTTCCTGCTCGCGTAAACGCAGCTCCTGCTCGAAACGGGGGAGCGCGGTGAGCAGAGTCGAATACGCATGTTTTCGGCCCTGCACCTCACGTCCGGGGATCAATTGGTCCAATTCTTTTCGAAGTTCGATTGAGTCGAGAATGAGGTCTCCCCGAGAATGGTCGTAAAAAGCGTAGCTATAACCCGCATCGAGATACACCAGACCACCGACCTTCTTCGGAAACCGGCTTCCAATCGAACTCAGCTCCTCACCAGCAATGGAATGCCCCACAATGACAGGTAGTTTGAGATGTAGTGAATCCATGACAGCGAGAACGTCGTCGCCAAGCCGGTCAGAGGAATAGTTCGCCTCAGTAGTGTCTGCAATAGTGGAATTTCCAAAGCCACGCCGCGTTATTCCGTACACACGATAATTCGTAGCGAGCTTGGGCGCGAACTTGTCGAACACATGAGCAGTGTTACCCAAGCCAGCGAGCAGGACAAGCGAACGTCCGGATCCTCCCCAATCCAAAACTTCCAATCGAACACCTTCCTCGACTTCTACGTAGCGCACTGTGTGCGGCGAAGAGTCGGTCCGGGCCGGTTCGAGTCCCGTGCTTACAGTTTCTGTTTTGACATTTAGGGTTTTAGTTCGAGTTGACACAGCTGATTGCGAGGTCACTTCTCTTGGCCGGAAGACAGGCGACTGCAGCTCCGTCTGCGACCTAAAAACTGCACTCTTCTCAGACACGTGGCCAGCAGGTGCGCGTTCGTCTGAACGTTGCAGATCCGTTTCCTCGGTGGGCCAGATCGGTGGCCTGGGCGACGATTCAAACTCATCAGCTGCAGCTTGGAACTCGACGCCTCTGAACGGAATGCGTACAGTGTGCGTCCAATTGTACTGAAATGCGAAACAGAGTATCCAAACACTAAATGCAGTAAGTATCGCGCCTTGGATCAGGTTGCGCATCTGTGGCCGGCAGCTGTTCAGACTTTCGAACACCGGGGCGGGTCCCCGGTCGCCGCCAATAGCAACCTCTCTGCTCTCTTCTCTGCATTGTTCGCGGACGGTCCATTGCCTCAATAATGAAATGAAGGCATCTGCAATGAGGGCGATACGGGTACGCCAACAGGGGACACAATCAAAAATGGATGACATTTCGTCGCCAAAGCGCCTACGGAAAGGAGCCGGATGGCAACTGACGAGATAGCGGTAGATAGAGCGTAGCATCACGCTCTCCTTGGTTTGACTGGCTGAAGGCGCCACTTCGCCTCGCGAACGACATCTTCAAGCCTGCTCACTTCGCAGGCAAGAACATGACGACCAAGAACACTCAAACGATAGTACCTTCTCCTCGGGTCGTCATCTCCGGCGCGGTGCCCAAGTTCCTCTATCAAATTCTTCGCAATTAGCTTTTGCAGATTATCGTAGAGTGTTCCCGGGCCTAATTTGCACTTACCTTCCGATTGACGAGATACCTCCTGCATGATTGCGTACCCGTGCAGGTCTTGACCTGCCAATGCGAGCAGAATTTGCAAAGTAGCGGGCGAGAGTGGCAAAAACTCGATGGGGTGTTCCTTCATAGATCGGATTTCGGTATATCGGATTCCGAGCTATATGTCAAGCCAGGCGGGCGTACCCTTGTCCGTGGTGTTCCCGATCGGGAACATCCTTAGTCTGCAGGTGCAAAAATCAATTAAAGATACCGATCGGGAACTTTTAACTTGATTTCTCCTTTTGCCGGCTTACAATGATACCGATCGGGAACAAAATGAGACAGATCACAGACGCAAAATCCCTCGGGATTCTGATTAGGCAAGTGCGCAAGTCCCAGAGTCTCACACAGGAACAACTCGCGGCCGCATGCGGCCTGGGCCGGCGCTTCGTCGTCGAACTCGAACGCGGCAAGGCGACCTCGCATATCGGGAAGATCATGCAAGTCCTCACCGCGCTCGGCCTAAGCGTGCACCTCGCCGACAGGAAAGGTGACCTCTGATGGCCCGGATTCTCGATGTCTGGTTCCATGGAAACAAGGCCGGCCAACTTCACCAGGAGGACGGCGGGCGCCTTCAGTTCGTCTACGCTGCCGATTACCTGAAATCTGAACAGCCGTGGCCCCTGTCGGTGTCGATGCCTCCTGGCGCCGCGCCGTTCGAGGACCGTATCGCAAGGCCATTCTTCTCAGGACTGCTGCCCGAAGATTTAATCCGTAGAAAAGTCGCGAAACTGTTGGGCGTCTCTGAGAAAAACCCGTTCTCGATGCTCGAAGCCATCGGCGGCGAATGCGCTGGCGCGCTCTCCCTATACGCCCAAGGGACACCGCCGCACAAGGAAAATCCTGATGACATCAACATGTTGGACGAGCAACATCTGGACGAGATCTTCGAAGAACTCAAGCGCCGCCCTCTGTTTGCCGGCGAAGATGGCATTCGGCTCTCTCTTGCGGGAGCGCAGGACAAGCTCGCCGTCCGGATGATCGGAGACAAGCTTGCGCTCATGCGGGGCGGTGCTCCCACCACCCACATCCTAAAAACACTGATTTCCGATAGGCACGCCGTGACGGACAGCGTCCACAACGAACTCTTCTGCCTGATGCTTGCCGCGCGCTGCGGTCTCTCTGTTCCTCACGCAGAGATGCGGCGCACGCCCAGGCAGCCATACTTACTTGTGAAGCGATACGACAGAACATCTCAGGACAACGCCCCCGTCCGCCTGCACCAGGAAGATTTCTGTCAGGCGCTCTCCGTTCCTCCGGAAAACAAATATGAGCGGGAAGGCGGCCCTGGGATATCGGCCTGTCTGGATGCAATCCAGAAACACAGCGTCGAACCCCTGCCCGACCGGATCGAGTTTTTGAACATCGTGATATTCAACTATCTCATCGGCAACGCCGACGCACACGGCAAGAATTTCTCTCTCCTGTACGACAAAGGAAGACCGCGCCTTGCCCCCGCCTATGACCTCCTGAGCACTGCGGTCTACCCGGAACTCGCCAGGAAAATGGCAATGAAAATCGGCGGGAAGTACGAACCTGACGAAGTTTACCTGCGCCACTGGCACCGCCTCGTACCTGATACTGCCGGCGCGAGAAACGCAGTCGAAAAAAACCTGGCCGAAATGGCCGAAACAACACTCGATCAGGCGACGAAACTCCACGACGAATTGAAGAAGGAGAATATAACGTCGCCTATCCTCGATTCCATCGTCGCGCTCATTAAAAAGAGAAGCGCAAGGTTGAGGCAATAAAGCCGGATGCGGCGATCGAAAACCGTCAGCTATCGGTCCGCTATGGTCCTGCTTTGCGCAGTCGAGTTGTCAGCAATGGTGTGTCGCAACGATGCCAGTCAATACCCGTCGCGTGTCACTCCGGAACTGTAAGAGAGACAGAGATCCCGGAAGGTGGTGGTTGAACGGTTGTCGCCTAGGATACGCGCATCCCATGACTCCGTAACTCAAAGATTCTCATGGGTCGTCTCAGGTCTGCTCGTGTCTCGAAAGTGCTTGAAAAGTCTGGGAAGAAGAGCGATTACGAATCGGCTGCTCTACCAACTGAGCTACGTCGGCCTCAATGACTTACGGGGATTTTGTTGCATATCTGTATCCCATTTTCCGGGACCATCGGCGTCAACGACAACGGAAAAACGAAACTTGACTGTCGATAGGGGGCAGGTCATCCAGAATAACACTTCGAACCTGATGTCATAAATCTCAGTGCACTTGCTTTCGAGGGACGCAGAATTCTGGATCGCCGCTGACATACCCAAGGGTTAGATCATAGCAAGCGCATTCGGATTGCAACCAGTACAAGAGCGCGGCGCCGGTACGTCAGTTGACTTCCCAGTACACCGCGTAGCGCTTGTCATAAAGGCTGTTCAGCGGAACTAGCGTGACATTTTTCCGCTGTCCCGACGTCCGGAATGTCAGCGGCTTATCTGCCGCCATGATCCACGAACTCGGGTGGGAACCTGAAGCCTTAAAACTTGGAATCTCGAGATCAGGCACAGGAGGCGTCCTGTTCGTCGGCCCCAGCGGCGAGCCGTGCTGCTCGGGAATTGGCGCTCCCACTCGCAAGTTTGGTCCAATGATGTGGGCTTCGGTCAGACCCTCCGCGCCCAGGTCTCCAGCGAGGACCAGAGGTCCATACAGAAAGGCCTGCATTTGAGGATCATCCGGCATGACTTCCACATGTAAGTGCGTGGGGAGCCGCATCTCCACCTTGTCTCCGCGTTCCCACACTCGCCTGAGAGTCAGGTAGGAGCCGGGCGCCGCCGAGGCATCGAGCACTTTATTGTTCAGCTTCACAGTCGGCGACGATTGCAGCCAACCCGGAATGCGAAGACGCAAGGCGATATGCTCCGGCCTTTCCGCCGTCACGGTCAGTGTGACGTCCTCCGCCTCTGGGTAGCGGGTTTCTTGCCGGAGCGTGAACCCTTTGTCTGCCCAATCCAGCTGCGACGGAATGAAAAGGTTCACATACAGCCCCTCCTGATCCCACCAGTAAATGCTGTTGTTCAGCTTTGAATACTCCTCAATGCCTGTACCCGTGCAACACCAAAACGTCTGATCCTCCGTGTTGAAGGTCTTCCAAGCGCCCGGAGCCAGCGAGAGATAATACTGCGTGTATCCAAGCTTGGGCCGGATCGTGCCAATACGATGGTTGAGCAGCAAGCGTTCATAGTAATCAAACATGGTGGACGACGGATTCCAGCTATAGAGGTATCGCGTCAGCTTCAGCATGTTGTAAGCGCAACAGCATTCGGCCGTGTTTACGCTCTGCTTCAACTCGGCAGCCAAGCGCCGCGGAGGAGCGAGCCAGGCTTCTGCATTGCCCGTCCCCGCCGTGACATAGGAACGAGCTGTCATGACCTCGTAAAAGAAATACTCTGCTAAATCGCGAAATCGACTCTCGCCCGAGATCTCGTATCTTCGCGCGGCCGCAATCACCTGCGGGATATGAGTGTTGACGTGCAATCCCTGCAACTCATCCCGCCGCGCTGCCAGCGGATTGATGAAGCGTTTCTTCTGGAAGCGATCGCCCAATTTTGCCCAGCGATCGTCGTTCGTCTCTGCCGCGAGATGGTAAAAACTTTCCGCGATACCGCCAAACTCGATTGTGAGGATCTGCTGCATGTGCGATTCCGTCTTTGAGGCCGTCCACTCGTCCGCCCATGCCGCCACGCCCTCGAGCACTTGCAGCGCCTGTTGGTTCCCGGCCAGTCGGTACATATCAAACATTCCGGCTGCGATTTTGTGAATCGTATAGAAAGGAGCCCAGACCCTTTCGCCTTTTTCGAGTCGGTCCCACCACGTTGTCGGAAAGGCGCTAAGATATTTGCCCCCCAGCTTCTCCTGGCACTTCGCCATCTCAGCGACCATGTAATTGCCCTTGGCTCTGGATTCCTGATCTCCCATCGCTGCCAGTTGCGCGCTGGCGCTAAGGAAGTGGCCGACGAAATGACCACGAAGTTCGCTCGATCGTTGACCGTTGTCGGGCTGTTCCCAACCCCCGAGCGGTCTCGCCGACCCCGGCGGCAGTCCTGCATTCGCGCGGAAGGTATAGAGGAGGCGGTCCGCCGCGAGTCGCGCCATATAGTCGCGGTTCCACTCCTGGGAATCGAAGTACACACTATTAGGGAGCAGACGAACCTGACTCATTGGGAAGGGCTGTGCCCTCGGGACGACATCTCGACGAGTGAACTCAAGCGGTCCGTCAAATGCGGGAGTGTCCGGCACCAACGGTCGCTGGAACGATCCTGGAGCCGGTCGTGTCGGGGCGGCATTCGGCGTCTCCTGGGCAACTAGCCCCGTAGCCGCGCCGGCTAAGCACAGAGCGCCGAAATGACGCCGGGTTAAAGTATTTCCATTTGTCTCCTGGCTCATGCGTTTCGCCTCAAATCAGAAGTTCAGTCGTAAGACTATTATCACAGCTGACCTCGGTGCATGATCGAGCAGCTGCAGGCCTTCGAAGTTCAGTTTCCACCAGTGACGCGCCATGCACAATCTAAAGCACCTGGACTGTCGGCGGGTTCTCTCTGCGTAACTCAGTCTGGGGCAGCAGAATTTGATCCATCACACTGGGAGCTTTCGCTGGAGCACCATTCTATAGACTGCCGGTAACCGCGAGTGAAGGGGAGAGCAGACTACCGTTCTTTTGCGTCAAATCTCCACACCTGCATTCCGGCCGTTACCTACGTAATTGTCTTCAGTAATCACGCCCCTCCCGACAAGGCGCAAACCTCCTATTATGAACAAGATTTGCGTGTCAGCAACATATTCCCGAAACTCGCGTTTGTATATGCGAGGTTCACGTGAACATTGGCTGCGCAGTTTCGCCACTCGATCCCAATCGCCCCGTCCTGCTCAACAGGCGGTACTGGGCCAGAGGAGAGAACATGCGTACTACTCGATTGATCCGCTTCGCGTTTTTTGCGCTGATGCTCGTCGTTATTCCGGCTTCCTCGTTTGCCGGAGTATTTGTCTCTGTGACGGTTGCGCCCCCGGTGCTGCCGGTTTACGCGCAGCCTCCCTGTCCAGGAGATGGCTACATTTGGACGCCCGGCTATTGGGCATGGGGTCCGGATGGCTACTACTGGGTTCCCGGAACCTGGGTGATGGCGCCTGAACCTGGCTTGCTTTGGACGCCGGGATACTGGGGGTGGTCAACCGGGTACTACGTCTGGCATCCCGGATATTGGGGACCGCACGTCGGCTTCTATGGTGGCGTGAACTACGGCTTCGGATATTTCGGTGCCGGCTACGCTGGCGGATATTGGCGGGGCCGCACCTTTTTCTATAACCGCAGGGTGACCAATGTGACCATCACTAATGTTCACATCTATAACAAGACGGTTGTAAATAACGTCACCGTGCACCGGGTCAGTTACAACGGTGGCGCAGGCGGAATCAATGTGCATCCCCGTCCTGAAGAGGAACGCGCATTTCGCGAGCGCCGCTTCAACGGAACGAACCTGCAGGCGCAGCATGAGCACGCTGCCGCAGGCAATCGCGCTTCCTGGGCCTCTGTCAATCATGGGCGCCCTGAAGTTGCGGCCACGCCGCGGCCCAGCGAGTTTCATGGACGGGGCGGGATGCCATCACATCCGCAACCACAGTACCGAGGGGACAATCACGGAATGGACCGCGACTCGCCTCATCCGATGGCGCACAACATAGACCGTCCAGCTCGCCCCCAAGATGATCACAGCAACCGCGGAGCACAGCCGTACAACGCACCGCGGCCCGAGAGCCACGGTCGGCCTGAACTTCGCCCCAGCGGTTATCACGAACATCCGAATGGGCCGAATGCTGGTCCGCACTCCGGCGCGCCCGGCCAGGGGCGAGGAGAAGACCGAGGCAAAGGCCGTGACCGACATTGAGGCGTCGCGCAGCACCTCACCACTGAACCCAGAGCGCGTGTCTTAGCAATGGAAACGGCCTCCCTCGCGCGAGGCCGTTTCCGTATCTGAGCAAAAACGGTAACCCGGCGCAGCTTACCCTTGGTTGCCCAATCTGAAAAAACGCAAGTCTCATTTCATCATTTCCACGCGGTGTATACCTTTGCTGGCGAGCAAATTCCCATGCTAGTTGAGAACCGTGATGTGACAAAGGGATGACAACCGTGCTGCGAAGACTACATAGGATTGGCTTCGTTGGTCCTACAGGAGATCACATTGCTCGATAGACAGGCGATCCAGGTCCCGGGGCTTAAGGCTATCGGGCCCTACTCTCAGGCAGTACGGGCAGCGGGGTTGCTGTTCGTCGCTGGTCAGCCGGGCGTGAACCCGTCGAGCGGCGAAGTGGCTGGCTCTGCCTTCGAGGCGCAAGCGGCGCAGGCGTTCAAGAATCTTGAAACCGTTCTTCGCGCTGGCGGCAGTCGACTGGATCTAGTGGTGAACACCACCGTACTCGTGACGGATATCGCCAACTTCGCTGAACTGAATCGCCTTTTTGCTGAATTCTTTCCGAACGATCCCCCCGCACGGATGGTGATGCAGGTCCCGCTCCCGAAAGGATTGTTGATTTCGATCGGGTGTGTAGCGACTGCTGAGGAGTGATTCTGCCCAAAATGGCTGCTCGAGCTTCGGTCCGAATCGGCGAAAATGTCGGGTTCTCATCGTATTCCGATTGCACTCTACTGAGAGCCGTCGCCACCAGATCACCGAGTTGTTCAGCGCTAAATTCATTGCCTTCCAAATTTGCCACGAGACGCCCCGCTTCGATCGATAATCGCGGTGTGTAGGGAATGATCCATCTCATCGGGGAAATGATCTTCGCCAAAAGATCGCACACGCGGCGGATCGCTGATTCCGATCCGGTGAGAAAATGCCAGGCATTTGGATCGGCGTTCCACCTGCGCGCGTATTTTGCCATAGCTTCAGGCGAGTCGTGAACCGGATCGAAGGTCACAGTCAACAACACGAGGTTTGTCTTGAGATGGTTTTTGAATCGCTTTTGAAGTTCGCCAAAGTTGTTTGAGCTGCGAAGGCAAAAGTTCGGCAGGGCACAGCGTGTGTAAACGAAGTTCAAAGCACTTTCGTGCGCATTGTACTCATCCCCCAGCTTCCGCAACATCGTGCCACCCAAGGAATAAGCCCAGTTCTTGTAGCAACATTTTCCAGGCTGGCTCCTCGGCAAGAAGAAGGTGATTGGTGCTGGGTAAGGAAACGTAGCGGGAGTGGGGGATTTCCGCGGCCAACGTTCGGCCCTGCTCGGGCGCGACGACATGATCGCGGTCGCAATGTATCACCAGCGTTGGGACTCGCACCTCTCGCAACAGCCCACGGACGTCGATGCCGGAATCGACATCCATAAGCCGCGCGGCATTTTCAGCCGAGGTCGACATCCGCTGCAGATCGTCAAACCAGTTCTCGTGTACAGGACTGGCGTTCGGGATAAAGCGGTTGGTGAACATTCTGCAGAATGCGGGGTTTTGAAGTCCCCAGCCCACCCGCGTCAGACTGATCAGTGCACGCCGAGCCTCGAGTTGCTCCGGACTGCCGTAATGATAGAGTCCCATGGGGAAGGCGCCATAGAGCACTAGTTTGCTTACCCGTTCAGGATGCTTCACCGTGTAGGCAATGGCAATTGCACCGCCTCTTGAAATTCCGAGCAGAGCAAAGCGGTCGAGCCCCGCGGCATCCACCACCGTCTCTAGATCGCGGACCCAGGTGTCAAAACTCACATCAGGAACATCACGCTGGGACATGCCATTGCCACGTTCATCGTACCGGATCACGCGATGATGTTTACTGAGTTCTGTCCACCAGTGCTGCCAGATTGGGCTTCCCCATTCAAAATCGAGATGGGTGAGCCAGTTGGAGGCCTTTACCAGTGGAGGCCCGTCGCCAGTGCTCGCCCATGCCAGGCGCACGCCATCCTGAGTAATCGAAAACCTTATGTCCTGGCGAGGTAGTGGACTGATGGACAGGTCCCTCCCTCTTACATCTTCCAGCTCTGTTGAACTCGCGATGCTCTTAACTGGTGCAACAAAGCGGTAGCCAACTCGGGGTATGGTCTCGATGTACGACTGTCCGGTGGCACCTTCGCCCAGTGCCTTACGCAACATAGAGACATTCTTGTTGAGATTGTTCTCCTCGACGACCGCATCCGGCCACACCCGCCGTAAGAGATCTTCTTTCCTGAGCAGCCGACCAGCATTTTCAACCAGTATGCAGAGGGTCTCGAAGGCCTTTAGCTGGAGGGGAACCTCCACGCCATCGCGCAGCAACCGATGCTCGGTGGCATCCAGCTGGAAAGGGCCGAATTGATAGTAGACCGAAGCTTCTGACATAGGGTTCAGGAAAAAGTAACAGAAAAGCCAGAGTGCCGAAAGGACTTGCGAAAAGGCGAGAGTGCTTAATGCAGAAGAGCATCGGGGGCTTCTAGGGTCTCGGATGCGATTGGAAAAATCACGCAGGAGAAAACCAGCAATGCCGAAACTACTTCCCGACCAAAGCTTCTATCCCTCGCCGAAGATGGCCATACAAGCCCCTTCGGAAAAGTTTGCTTATGTTGCTCTACTGAATGGGGATCCCGGTTCTCCAGACGCGATGGCAGTCGTGGACCTTGATCCGGCATCGAAGACATACAGCAAAATCGTCAACCAGGTCAAGATGCCGAATCCCGGCGATGAGCTGCACCACTTCGGGTGGAATGCGTGTAGTTCCTGCCTGTGCCCGTATGCCGCGCATCCGCACATGGAGCGACGTTTCCTCGTCGTGCCGGGATTGCGCTCCTCGCGCATCCACATTCTCGATACCAAGCCGGATCCGCGGGAACCCAAGCTAGTCAAAGTAATCGAGCCAGAAGAGGTCAAGGCGCGGTCGGGCTACAGCCGGGCGCATACATCCCACTGCGGTCCCGATGGCATTTACATGAACGCTCTTGGATCGGTTGAAGGCAAGGGGCCGGGTGGAATCTTCGTTCTCGATCCCCAGACCTTTGAAGTCAAGGGAGCGTGGGAGGTGGATCGCGGCCCGCAATACCTGGCGTATGACTTCTGGTGGCATTTAGGACACGACACCATGATAACCAGCGAATGGGGAACGCCCGATATGGTGGAAAACGGCGTGAATCCAGAATTGCTGCTCGCCGGCAAGTACGGCCACGCTCTGCATGTGTGGGACCTCCATAAGAGACGCCACCGACAAGTTCTGGAGATGGGGCCGGAGTACCAGATGGCGCTCGAACTTCGTCCCGCCCATGATCCAACTGAAGCCTACGGTTTTGTCGGCGTAGTTACGTCACTAAAAGATCTTTCATCGTCGATTTGGCTGTGGCATCACGAGGGTTCTAAAGGCAACGGCGCTTGGAAAATTCGCAAGGTGATCGATATTCCTGCCGAAGCCGCCGATCCCGAAATGCTGCCGCCGCTTTTGAAGGGATTCAAAGCGGTTCCACCCTTGGTGACCGACATCAATCTTTCGCTCGATGACCGGTTTCTCTACGTTTCGTGCTGGGGCTCGGGCGAGCTTCGTCAGTACGACGTTTCCGATCCGTTTAACCCAGTGCTGACAGGATCGGTAGCGCTCGGCGGCATAGTGCGGCGTCAAGCCCATCCGAGCCAGCCCGATCAGAAGCTGAATGGCGGCCCGCAAATGGTCGAGATCAGCCGAGATGGGAAGCGGGTGTTCGTGACGAACTCACTCTACCGCAGCTGGGATGAGCAGTTCTATCCCGATGGAATCCGAGGCTGGTTGACCATGCTCGATGCCGAGCCGGCTGGCGGCATACGAACCGATAACGGTTTCTTGCTCCAGACCGAAGGTTTCCGTCCCCACCAGGTTCGTCTGCAAGGCGGAGATGCGTCGTCGGATTCTTACTGCTTTGCGTGAGGCTTGAAATCATGAATGAGACGACCATGTCGTGGGCTGTACTGCTCGGCCTCGGGGCATTTCATGGCCTCAACCCGGGCATGGGGTGGCTGTTCGCGGTGGCGCTGGGAATGCAGGAGCGCCGCCGCACTGCCGTACTCGCCGCCCTTTTGCCGTTGGGGCTCGGCCATGCTCTGGCCGTCGGGGTTGCCGTCGGGGTTGCCGTTATTGCTGGAGTTGTCATTCCCATCCATTGGCTTCATTGGATACTTGCCGGGACACTGATCTCTCTTGGCGTAAGCCGACTGTTTTGGCATCGACACCCGCGGTGGGCAAGCATGCGGGTAAATTTTGGTGCCCTCAGTTTCTGGTCCTTCCTGATGGCGTCGGCACACGGGGCCGGCTTGATGGTCGTACCACTATTCCTGAGTATGCCAACCGAAGGCGCCCACTGTCACGCGATGGCGGGGGCAACCATGACTCCCATGAGTGCGCTGCTCGCGACGATCATCCATGCGCTCGGGTATCTGTTGGTGACAGCAATCATTGCAGTAATCGTCTTCGAAAAAGTGGGAGTCGGTATTTTGCGAAAAGCTTGGTTCAACCTCGATCTGGTATGGGCGACGACTTTGCTCGGCACCGGTGTGCTTTGTGTTTTTCTGTAGCAATGACTCGTTTGACTCCGAACTTCGATAAAACGTCGTGAAGTTGGGAGTAGATAAGAACAGTCAATGTGGTCGCTGTGACGAAGCTACGAAGGTTTGTTGCAAAAGAAGCTTGGCAGCATCCGCAATTGTGAGCTCGTCCGGTACGCTTGCGAAGTCGCTATGCGCTTCCGTTTGCTGCACCGAAATGCTTTTGAGCATCAGGGCTTTTCCCCGCATGTTGACGACGAGTTCCGTGACTTCCCAGTCTCCCGGAGCGATTTCCCCCCGCTGGACCTTGAACTGTCCGCCTTTTTCGAGGTGCCCCAGCAGTCCGCCGCCAAATTTGACGTCATCCATGAGCTGTCCGCTAATGCTAATCAGGCGTTTCTGGCGGCCGTCTACCCAAATCTCGCCTGCCATCTGGTGCAGAACTTTGTCCTCGCGCGATGACGGCCGAAATTGCAAACTCGGCCTGAACGTCAGACGAATCGCGTTTTCCTTCTGTCCGGCGTATTCGAAAACAAATGCGTTGGGTATGTCCTGTAGGAACGTGGTCGATTGTTGCGCTTCTTTTTGGCGGGCCTGTTCGATTTTCCGTTGTTCCTCCGGACTATGGGCGAGGCGCAGAATCCGCTCTGCTTCAGCATTCTCCTGCTGTCGAGTCAAAGGTCGTCCGGAGACCATGAGCAATCTGTCGAGAGACCCGGATTTGGTCTCGACCACAGCTCTGCTTTCCTGCTTACCATCTACCTGCTTCTGCGACCGGTAACGCCAACGCAAAGTGGAACCCGCCGTGGGATGCAGTTCGTTATAGATGACTTGTTTGACCAGGTCAGCTGGCGAGAGCTGGTTTGGTTGCGGCTGAGCCGCCACAAAGGAGCTTGCACTCAGAATGGCGGCGGCAGTGAGCAGTGATCGTGAGTAGGGGTGAATAGTCACGCTTCTCGCTCTTCCGACATCAAGGCTAGGGAAAGAACGCCCGGGTGAGCAATCGGGAGTAATAGGTAACAAGGATTAGAAGAACGTGGAGTTTCTTAGCAAACGAGACCTGACCCCAGCTTTTCTATCCAGATTTGGCAAGCCTCCTGTGGATGCCTGACTCACCTAGAAAATCTAGGGGTTTAGAGGGAAAATCTGGGGGTTTAGAGGCCAGCAGCAATCTCGGGCGGAGAAGGTACTTTCGTCTTGCCACCTGAAATCCCGTTCACTCAGCAGTTTGGCAAGGGGAGGGAAGCGGAGCCTCTTCTCAAAGTGTGTCTCACCACAAGTCTGTCTATTCACGAGACTTCCGCGGCAGGTATCCCATCCGTTCCGGCAGATTGGGTTGAATTCATCGAGTGCGTTCGATCCACATGTCCGTCGGCGGACGCTGCGGCGGCTCTGTTACAAACCCCTTTCGAGGAGATTCCGGACGGAAAGATCGCTGAGGGTGCGGGGGGATCGATCCAAAGTCGGAGAAAAGGGCTCTACTTTGCCTATTGTCCGCCGAATCCGTGTCCGGGCAGGCTGCGGATGGTGATTCCTAGGCAGATGAGCACAAGGGCGAAATAGAGACTGATTGCAAGACTCGGGCGAGGAGGGAGATCCTTGGTGAACACGCGATAACCTGCTCCAATAGCCACCAGGAAGAAAATACCTTCGCCGAGTATGAGCCATAGAGCAAGACACAGGGTCAGCAGACCGATACGCTCCAACTTGCCGAGCGCCTGTGCGGCCTGACCGCCGTCAAGGGCCCACACCGGAATTAGGTTCAAAATGTTGAGGGCCGCACCGGAGCGCGCCAGTGCTGCCCAAAGGCCGTTACCCGTCTTCCACCACATCAATGTGCAGCCAACGGCAGCAAGCGCCCCGGCCAGCGGTCCGGCCAAACTGATGGCCGCTTTCGTTTGCGTGGAGACACCCATGCCTCGCCATCGGACATAGGCGCCCAAGCCGGGTAGAAATACCGGCATGTCAGCAGGAAGACCACGCCGCTTAATGTCAATGAAGTGGCCTAATTCGTGAACGAGAATCAGGACGGCGAATCCCAATCCGAAATTGATTCCATAGAGCGCCGAGTAAACGAACAAAAACGAGGCGAAGCTCAAAAGGAATTTCAATTTGAATAACGCCAGGAGTAATCCCTTGCTCTTGGCAAGAAGAATTGCGATCGGCCCGACGGGTCCGAGCTTTTGCGTCCACTTATTGTCGTTTTGAGGTGCCTGGATCTGGTCTGCAGCATCGTCGAGGGATTTGGCATGATCGAGAATCCAAGCCACCTGTTTCGATTGTTGCGGCAGAAGCGGCAAGCACGAAAGCCAGGACTCCCGAGCCTTCCTCAAATCTCCGCTTGATTCGAGGCTTCTTGCCTCCGCGGCGATTCCCTCTAGTTCGCTTGCATACACCAAAGTGTGACACTTCCCACAGGCCAAGGATCCGAGTGTAAGTTCAGATGAACAACGCTGACAAATTCGCACGAGTTCAGGACGAGTGGCAGACACGATAATTCTACGAGGTGGAAGCGGCTTTGACGGCGTTCTCAAAGGGGCCGTGGATTTGCGTCTCGGTCCCCGCGCAGAGTCGCCAAGCAATACGTATGCCGACGGCCAAGATGACTAGCCCGATCAGGCCTCCTACGGGATTTTCAGCAAGCTCAAGGAAAGGCGACGCCAGTCCGATGAGGCTCAGGCGAAGCAGCGCTTCTGTCAAGCTCATGGACGGACGTCTCGAACTTCCTGCGGCCTCACTGGATGGTTGCGTTTGAACTGAACCAGAGTTTGCTTGTTGCTGCTGAACCTGTTGATGGTTTTGCGGGTCCCGATGACTTCGAGCATAGGAGATGATGACCGGAACGGCCGCCAGCGACACGGCTGCATAGGTCAATACCACAGCAGTGATTTGATATTTTCGGCCGCCCGCACCCCGCGAGCCCAAGTTGATACCCTTACCCACAATGTAGCCGACCGCGAGCGAAACGTAGCCGATGATCCACCCAGTCACAATTTCAAATGTTGCGTAAAGGATTAACCCGAGTACCGCTGCTCCGATTCCGAAAATCAGCCCGCGCACGTACCGACTGTGACTGTCCTTCGGCAATTCGAACTGAGCACGCTCGGCGCAACCGGGACACGCCATGGCATTGTTGATCCGGTAGTACCTGGTCCCGATCTGCTGATGGCAAAACTGACAGAGTTCGGTACCTGGTACGCCAGCGTATTCTGCAATTCCAAATTGGGGCGGCGGGGTCGACATAGTGCCGCGAAGAATAACATGGAAAATCCAGAGCTGGAAGTGGTTTTTCGGAACCGAATAAAGCTGTGTGGCAACCCAGTTATGGAGTCTCGGAACACACCAGCAAACAAAAAGTGCGGAGCACCTACGAAAGTCGGTGCTCCCGCTCTACTGTAAGTTCTTGAATTGATTCTGAAGAGGACCCCCGCCCAACTCGAAAACCACGGCTCTATCCAGCTGAGCTATCGCTGACTTCATTATCCCGCGGTCCGTTGCCGTGAGCATCATCTCTCAATTTTCCGGGCGGCATGCCGGAGAGCTGTCGCCTCACGGAACGGGCGCTGTTACTTGATTTGAGTAGGGACTCTGTTGCCCAGCAGCATTCAAGGCGGCTACCACGTAGTAGTACGTCGTTCCTGAGTTTACGGAGGTATCGGTAAAGTTTAGGCCCGTGGCATTCGATAACACGGCATAGTAGCCGCCCGACACGGTGGAGCGATAAACCTGATAACCCGTGACTCCGGTACTAGTGCTAGCTTTCCAGTTCAGCTGAACTGAATGCTGTGCTGTTGTCTTAGTAGTCGTGCAGCCGTAATCCATGCTGGTTGCCCATGAATGCGAGGTGTCAGAAGCGACGATTTTGAAGTGATAGGTCGTTCCGGCTGTCAGGCCTGAGATTACCTGAGTTGCGGTACGTGAGTACTGGGCGGTGTTGGTCGTAGATTTTGTGTAGGATCCGGCTGCTAGGCCATAGGTAATGTGTGCAGTTGTGGGAACAGCGGTTGTCCAAGTTACAGAGCAGCTACTGGTCGTAGGGTTCTGGGCTAGGTTGCTGAACCAGGTTTGGGCACATGCAGGAAGGCTGAGGCAGAGGATCAGGGCAAGTCTCGATACCGGGGACACGTATGACTCCAAATTGGAATGTAAATGTGACAGGCAGCCAAGAGGTTTGCACGAAGTCGTCGCAGAAGCTTGGTTGGCCGGGCGCGCTGGAGTGATTTATATCGTGCAGCTTTTAGAGTTTGCAAAATAGGAAGGGCAGGGCTTGTTCGATTTCGGAGTTCCCGAAGTCTATTCAGGATCCTCTTTTCTCCCAAAAGTTGTAGAAACGACGCAAAATTGCCAAGCTCTAAATACAACTCCTTCCAGATCGAAGCACTCCCAGTCTACTGTGTCGGGAAGTCCCAATCGGGAACTGAAGTTGGGGAATCGGGCTAGCCAAAAGGAGAGGACTTTTGGTCGTTTGTATGCCTGAGAGTTTCCTGTGAGTGCGAGGAAGAATCAGCCTCCGATCCGTCTGCTCATTGCAGAGGCCAATGCAATGCTTTGCGAGCTGCTTCGCGGAGCGCTGCGACGGCGGCGTGCCTTCCGAGTGGTCGGATGCGAGGTTACCGTTCGCGAGTTTCTAGCAACTGCGCAAAACGAAACCATCGATGTGGTTCTCGTAGGCGCCCACTTGCAGGATGGGACCGGGAGCGGCTTGCACGCGATACAACTATTGCGGGCAGCCAGGCCTGACGTACGCGCAATCGTCCTTTTGCAACGCTTCGAAACGAATCTGGTCGCGGAGTCGTTCCGTGTCGGAGCGAGGGGAGTGTTCTTCAGGTCTCAACATCATCTCGATGTGCTCTTGAAATGCATCTCCCGGGTTCATGCGGGACAGATTTGGGCGAGTACCTCGGACCTTGAGCAGATGGTGGAAGCGCTTCGGCAACATCGCCCACTCTCACTCACCAATGCCCAGGGAATGAAGTTATTGAGCAAACAGGAGAGTAAAATTGCCCGCTTGATTTCAGAAGGCATGCCGAACCGGGAGATCGCGACCCAGTTGGGTCTCAGTGGGCATACGGTCAAGAATTACCTTTTCAAGATCTTCGACAAGCTCGGTATTTCTAACCGCGTCGAGCTTGCCCTCTATGTAGCTAGCCACGACAATGCGGTAGAGTTTGAAGCCGAAGAAGCCTCGCAAAGCTCAGAGCTGAAAGAGGTAGGCTGACGAGGGCAGTAATCTGCCAAAAAAATCTTCGCTAATCGGTGACCTCAAGTTCCTTGTCGGCAAGGGGAATCCAAGTCATCTGCTTTCCCCTGCTTGCGTTTCCCGCCGAAGCACCTTCGATACGTACCCCCGATTCGCCCTCCCGTGACCTTCAATACAGCAACGGGTTTTGTCATGCTTCCAAGATGCGAAAATCCTTTCTCACCGTTCTCATTCCTCTACTTTCATCGCTCTTGGCGACAGGAGCGAGCAAGCGTGTCCAGGTAGCCATAACACCAACCGCCGCAACCGTTCCCTCAGCTGGCAGTCAGCAGTTTTCGGCCAGCGTCTCCGGCACCTCTAACCAGGCCGTGACGTGGTCTGCCTCTGCAGGAACGGTCAGTAGTAACGGTTCGTTTATAGCGCCGGCAGTAACTCAGAACACGATCGTCTACGTTAAAGCGACAAGCATCGTTGATCTAAGGAAGGCGGCAACCGCATCAGTCACTGTGACTGCTGCCTCAATGCCGACGACTCAACACATCGTTGACCTCGGTTGGAATAATGCCTCCTCCGCCAACATCAGTGGCTACAACGTTTATCGAGGGACAAATTCCTCCGGACCTTATGGCAAGATCAACAGCGTTGGCTTGGTCGCGTCTACGCTGTACACAGACGCAAGTGTCAAAAGTGGGCAGACGTACTATTACGTGGTTACGGCGGTCGACAGTTCTGGCGCGGAGAGTGGATATTCCAATGTGTCGCAAGCGGTCGTGCCATCTCCGTAGCATTCGGCGCAAAAAAAACCCAAGCTACGGAGAAGCTTGGGTTTTTGGTTCAGGATTTTGGCGCTCGCGGGTTTGCTTACTCGCGAGTGCCCTTAGGCTTCACGAATTCGATCAGAGTGCTTGCGGCCATCGCAGCGCCTTCGCCCACTTTCTGCGCGAACGCCCTTCAATGCTGTGTGGAAGTCGACCAGCGCGGTTGTGGCGTTCAGTAGTTCGCTGGATTGTTCTTCAGGGTCAGGCAAATCTCTGTCCAAAAGACTCTTATCTCGGGAATATTTCTCAGCCGCTTCATGAATGATGGCGGCAGGGATCGTCCTCTGGTTCAGCTCATAGCCCCTGATTAGGGCAGTTTCGCAGAGGAGATTGATCATCCGCGGAATCCCACAAGAGTGACGGGCGATCGCAATCAGGGCCTCATTCGTAAAGACGGCGCTGGACTGTCCATTCTCACGCGCGAGCCCGATCCTCCAGGCAATGTATTTGCTTGCTTCTTCTTCGTCGAGCATCTGCAGGCGATAGCAATGTCCTCTGATTCGATCCAGCAATTCGCGCAGGGTTTCTTGCTGAACGATTTGCTCTATCTGCAGACGGCCGATCAGGACGATCTGTAGCTGGGAGTTCCTTAGGGGCGATGCGGCCAAAAATTGGATTTCCTTCCAACTGTCCATGGAGAGGTCTTCCGCCTCATCGACGAGCAGGATTCGTCCTTGGGGGACGCCGCAGTCTGCAGCGTGATGCGACTGTGTGGCTTTGATTCCCCGGTTCTGTGCGGTAGGTTCCGAGCACTGAGAGCCCAAGTGCGATAGATCGGAAGCCCGCAAATGGCCGCCCGACGCACATTCAGGCGACATTTTGGCGGTCATCAGAATGTCGGCAAGGCAGAGGGATACGAGGCTCTTGCCAATTCCCGGCGGGCCACTCAAAAGCATCACCCTTTCGCCTTGCGCAAGCCCCGAGTACAGCTTTGCCAGGGCACCAGAATGCGTGGATGTAAAGCACAAGACGGAAGGGCTCGGAGAGGCTTCAAACGGAGCCTGTTTGAAGTTGTAGAAGCGGATGTAGGGGTGGGAAGCGGCGCGCGTTGAAGGGAAGGAAGAAGTTCCTCTCCGAGCCTTGTTCAGGCACTCATCGGTCGTAAATGAAGAAGGACCGCCCGTTATGACCGGGCGGGTTGTTTCGCTTGCTGGCTGAAGATCATGAAGGACCTCCCGCACAATCTCAGCGCCAACCTGTGTCCCAGCCGTCGCCGTCAGGAGAAGGAGAGCATTGAAGCAGATAGTGTTGATCTCACGCGGCACGCCATGGCTGGCTGCCCAGATAGATTCGAGTGCAGCCGGGGTGAAGAGTGGTTGCCCTTGGTAGCCCGCAACCCCAAGTCGGTGCTCGATGTAGCCCATGGTTTCGCCCAGGTCGAGGGCCACGAGGGTTTTGATCATCGAGATTCGCTGCGAAAGCTGAGCCAGCCCAGGCAAGGCTAGTTTTTCGGCCAATTCAGGCTGTCCGGCTAGAACGATCTGCAGCAGTTTATCGGAAGCGGTTTCAAAGTTTGATAGCAAACGTACAACTTCCAAGACACTTGAATTGAGTGTCTGGCCTTCATCGATCACGATGATGGTTCGACGGCCGAGTCTGCGCTCGCGCACTAGAAGGCGGTTAATACCCTGTTGTACGTGCACCAGATCCTGGTCGTTCACTTCGGTCCCGAGTTCGAGCGCCAGGTAACGTAAGAAGCTTCGCGCATTTCCCTGCAATTGAAACAAGAAAGCCGTATGGGCTACGCGGCGGAAATGCGCCAAGATATCGAAGAGTACGGTCGTCTTACCCATGCCTGGAGGAGCTATCAAGGCTTGGAAACCGAGGCCACACTCCAGGCCGAGGATCATCGATGCTCGTGCCTCGGCGTGACTCCGGCTTGGGTATAAATATTTCGGATTAGGTGTAAATCCGAATGGATTCTCTTGAACGCCGATGCGTTGGAAGAGAATTTCGGCAATACCGGCTTCATCTGGAGGCCGTACCTCTCGGGAAGCATTCTCGCGCTTCCCCGGTTCCGGGTATGGGGAGATCGAGCCAAGCGTTATGAGCTTTGCCATGATGCTGATGCTTTCGACGGGTGCCGCAGAATACGCGCTCAGGCTGCGCCGTAGCTTTTCCACACTGCGGGGATGGTTTTGATCAGAATCTCCAGGTCCAACCGCAGGGACCAACGGTCTATGTAGAGAAGGTCAAGTTTCATCCACTTGTCGAATGGAACCGAACTCCTTCCATTGATTTGCCACAAACAGGTAATGCCAGGCCTGACGCTGAAGCGCCGCCTGTGCCAATCCTCACTGAACCCCTCGTAATCCCTTACCGGCAGTGGCCGCGGACCCACGAGGCTCATGTCTCCTTTGAGTACGTTGAACAATTGAGGAAGCTCATCGATGCTGTTTTTTCGCAGAAACTTGCCTAAAGCCGTGACGCGCGGGTCGTTCTTGATTTTGAAGACGGGTCCGGACGCCTCGTTCAGATGTTCGATGTCGACAATTTTCTCCTCTGCATCTTTGGCCATACTCCGGAACTTAAACAGTTTGAACCTGCGCTTGTTGTATCCCAGTCGGGATTGAACAAAGAAAACGGGCCCGCTTGAAGTGAGCTTTATCAGGAGTGCAACGATGCCGAACAGTGGCGCAAGACCGACCAATAAGATCGAGGAAATACACACATCAAGGACTCGCTTCGCGACGAAGGGCCAGCCCTCGCTGATACCGATATAGTTGGTGGTGAGGGAGGCACCCTCGAACTCTTCACCTCGGACCTGCGCAAGCTTCAGATCGAAGATGTTCGACAGAACGCGAGTAGTAATCCCTTGTTCTTCACAGATGGAGGCAACACGCGCGGCGTGCCGGTGCAGTGAAGCAACGGGTAGGGCAAGAATGACTTCGTCGACAACCGTCTTTCTAAGCACATTTGATAGGCTGTTGAAATCAGAAACCACCGTGTAGCCGCTAGCCGCGACTGCTTCCGCTCCAACCCAGTTATTGTCCACAAAGCCGGTGATGTGATATCCGAGCTCCGGCCTGGCTTCCAGTTTTCTTGCAAAATCCAGCGCGCGTGAGTTGGTGCCGACGATCAGCACATGCCGTAAGTTTCGTCCTCGAAGACGAACCCGCTCCAATACGGAACGTAGAATGAAACGTTGCAGGACCACGCCCGTGGTCACGGTGACCCAGAACAGGGCAAGAAAACGGGGTGACATCATCCTTATATGAAAGGTCAGGGTAGCCATCGTAAAAAAGAATGTGCCGAGACTGGTGGCGCGGATTGAATCGATCAAATCTGCCTGGCGTCCCAGCATTCGCCGGGAGTTGTAAAGACCAAACATCGAAAAGGTCGTATGCCAAAGCGCCACGAGGGCGAAGAACACGATGAAATTCTGCACCTTGATCCGCATCGTGAGAAAGCCCGATATCCCGATGACGCTCTTGTCGGGGACTACCAAATACAGGACTAGCAAGATGGAGCCGAGCATTACGCCGATGTCGGACAGCTTCAAGGCGCTCACCAGAAATCTAGTTCGATTTGTTCTCATAAACGTTTGCCCAGAAGAAACGTTAGTAGTTAGGTGGCAGTCGAAGGGTGGCGACGGTTTATGGTCGCCCAATGTGAAAGCTGGAGTTTCTGGTGGCAACGCGAATCTGGCTATCAGTCTGCGGCCCCGTAGGGGAGGAAACACCGTTAGGCTTGCTGCGGTGCGACAACGCTGTCCCAAGGAGCTTGAGAGACCAACCGAAGGAGTGTATTACGGCCGGCATGGGGTCATTGACGCGCCAGTATGCATCCACGACCTTTAAACCTCGGGTGTTGAAATGTTGGGGCGTGTTGCGACGCAGTGCACGCCAATGTGACCAGCTGTTTTGCCATACCTTGGGAACATGATTCGTGGGGACCGGAGGCAATGGCAACCCAGCCTCGTGGAGATAGGCGATCAATGGGATATTGATGCCGTGAATGGTTGCCACTTCCTCCTGGGCATCGACGCGACCTACGGTTGGCTCGATCATTACGAAGCGGCCGGTCTGAGCGTCTTGCTTGAATTCCATTCCTCCGATTCCCACGAACGAGACCTGGTCAAAGAAGGCCTCGGTCAACGAAACCAGCGCATCTGCTACCTCCGGAGCCGCGGTACAGCTAGCGGTAAGCCCGACATCCGGAGGCCAAATGCTGATTTTCCGTCCGACAAAGGAGCATAGCGTTGAACCGTCGGCGGAACGATATAGGAGGCAAAAGTACAGATCGGTGTCTGACCCGTCGACCCATTCCTGCACTACCAGCTCGGGCACAGCGCCCAGGATCAGACGACACTTGGCCTTTGCCTCTTCAACGGTGTCCACCTTGTAGCCGCGTGCGAAATGCGCAATAACATAGGCCGCGGTCTTGGTTGTAGGCTTGACCACAGCTGGAAAACGCAAATCCGCCAGCTTGTCCATATTGTCCGCGCTTCGTATCCTGACGCAGCGCGGAACGAGGAATCCCAGCGACTCTGCCAAGTCTTGAAATGTCCTCTTTTGCGACAAGAATGTAAGACAGCTATGGCTGGGCAGCGTGAATCGAAACTTCGACGCGAGCTCAGACCGATATTGAGAAACTGTCAGCATCGCCTCATCACTTGTCAAAAACAGGACCGCGGGGGTGGAGAATGTGCTTGCCAGCGTCAACAAGTCCCTTATCAAAGACGGTCCAGCCAGCTGAGAAACCAAAACCTTGCGCGCGAAGCGCGTATGCATGGCCGGCGCATAGGGAGTGATGTCAACCAGGATGACCGGCACATTAGCTTGACTCAGGCTGCGCACCATTCCGAGTCCGCAAGCGCCCGCCGCACCGACCACGACAGCAGGAGTTCTTTTTTTATCGAAGCTCATTACGAGGAGACGTCTTTGACAAGTGCCAGGCTAGCCGACGCGCCGCGTATCGCGCACCGAGAGCAAATCGCATTAAAGGGCCGAACGTCAGGGAAGAGGCCAGGCCCACGAAATAGAGTTCTGGGATCGAGGACTCGAAATTGGCGGAAAGTACCGGCTCGGAATCGAACGACTCAAGCTGAGCACGAAGGTGTTCATTGAGAAAAGCGATCTTGCCAAGATCGACTTTGTAGCCGGTTGCCGCGATAACGTGGTCCGTTGTGAGCTGATGCTTTTCCCCGTTTATACCTACCATCACTAGGGACACCCGACTATCACGCCGTTGCGCGCTGACTGGAGTCAGTCCGTAGGAGAGAGGCAGTTTCTCGACCACGTCTCTCACCGGCCACGCTCCGGATGGGCCAAGCCAGGTGCGAACGAGCTTAAGCCGACTTTCCGGTGGCAGGAGGCGAAACAGCATAGGTGCATATTCGTAGAAGCGATTACGCCACCCAGGTCCCAAACCACATTTTGGGTACCACCTTTTCCATAACGGCCGATGTGCGGCCATTGTCCATCGCAAAGAGAAACGGCGGGTGAGAATCTGGACTTCTGCTCCGGCTTTATGGAGAGCGGCGGCAGCATCGAGAGCGGACGCGCCGCCGCCGAGTACCGTTACTTCATTCCCCTTAAACCTGCTGAAATCGCGGTGCTCGGAACTGTGCGAAAGTAATTCCGAAGGCAAGCCCGAAAGAACGCTTGGCACAAATGGGAAGTAAGATATTCCAACGGCAACCACGACCCGTCGAGTGACGACGGTTTCATTGTCATCAAGGCGAATCAGGAATTCACCATCGCGTAGCCGGGTAACGTCAACTACTTGTTTTTGTTCGAGGTCAGGAACGAACCGTTGCTGAAAAGCAAGCCCATAATCAATAAAGGTGCTGAGGGGTACAGGTAAGGGCGTATCGTTGTAGGCAATGCCCTTCTGATTGCAAAAATGCTTCAGCGTAAAATTCCCGTCAGGATCATAAAGACTTGACGCAAATCCCTCGGATTTGAGGAACATGCCGGCGGGCATGCACGTCTTCCAGCTATGCATGGGACTCCCAAACATGCGAAAGTCGATGCCTTTCGCTCGCAGATGAGCGGCAATCGATAAGGCATATGGGCCGGCGCCAATGATTGCCACATCGCACGAGGGGCTCATCGTGAGAATTGTTGGGTGAGAACATTTTCGCGGGGATGAAATAGTGCTAGACGACGACACGTGGCGGTGTCCTCCTTTCAGTAGATGCTTACGTCCTCTCCATGCGGTTCCTGGGCGCGGATCCTTCTAAGCTTTGCTTCCCCAGCTCCTCCGAAAAATGCGCAGCACTTGAAGTTGTACGATTCGCTCGAGGTAGCGAAAGCCGGCGGCCTCGAGTTCTTGCCGCTCTTCCGGATGAGGGGTTAGGTAATACGCGGAGTGGGTTTCATGGCCGTTGGCTCCGTGAATGAGCTGGCGGAGAACACAGAGGAACTGGGGCGACTCACGCAAGAAGGACGCCGACCAAAAGCATTCAATTACAAGAGGGTTGGGTCGATGCTCGCGGGATGCGCTCATCACCGAACTGGTGAACGCGGGTTGACGCGTTTGCCATGCCAGATAAACGGGGTGACCATCCAATCGCGCCAGATGGGCGCGATCGCCTCCTTCCAGACGTTTGCGCCAAGAGTGCAAGTCAGTCCAGCGAAACTCGTCTGGAAACGACAGCGAAAGCAGGGCCAAATCACTGAGATCGGCCTGGCTGACCTCCACTTTTTGAGCAGAACCGAGATCTGCAATCTCGGGCGGGAAATCGTGCGGGTCGATCGAAAAGACCAGGGCTGCATCCCTCGAATAGATTGTATTTGTCAGGAAAGATTTGAGTGCGAGCAGACTGTACCCGCTCAATCCGCAACGCAGAAACAAGCGCCGTTGACGCGAAATGAAATCAGCAGCAGCTAGCCAGGCTTTTTTGGTCAGCCCATAAAACTGGGGGTACTCCTTCAAACGTTCCCGAATACGTCGCCCCCCGCCACGAACAAGAACGCGCGCACGCCGGGCCCGGGTGGCCAGGCCCAGGGATTGGCGCTCGGCGTAAAGTTCGAAGTTGTTCCGAATGACATTTGCGAAGCGATGCTTGTAGCTCTCTCCCCCGACAGTGAAATCGAACTCACGAAGTCCTGCTCGATGGGCGTATTGCAGCAGGTTTCGAACCAGAACCTCTCCCGGTGCGCACTGCCACAAGTTCACATCGAAACTTGTCTGATACCAAATGAACTTCTCTTGGAGTTGAAAGCCGAAATGATAGGCAACAGGCTTACCTTCTAGTTCAAGCACCGAAAATCTAAGATCGCGACATGGGTTGAGCTGGTCGACGAGAGTGCTGTAGAACGCACGTTCCCTGGGGTTTTGAAAATGGCTGTGTTGTCCCAGAAGAGCTCGACGGGCAATCTGCTGCTCAAAGAATCTTGGCAGGTGTTGATGAATCTCGAGACGCGATTCGATGTGCCTGAACTTCAACCGTCCTTCGCGCCGAAGCTTCTTTTCGTGGCGGCAAAGGCTTTGTTTTCGCGCTGCCCTAAGGAATATGTCTGGATCGCTCCCAGCCACAATGGCTGGGCATGGATAGGCAAAGGTTAATGCGAGATTTTGCCTTAGTGGTTGGGGAAGGGAAAGGAAATGTCGAACGATCCTGGAATCGGAACTCAAGTTGCGCAGCAAGCAACTTGCCGAATATCCCAACATTTTTAGGAGTTCTCTGATTGCAATGTTGAGTACGGCTGGCGCATGGTGTTCCTCGCAAAGGACATCGTTGTAGTCGCCTTCGGCGAGGAACTGGATTCTTTTCCCGTCATTTGCGAGCGGCAGAATCCCGAGGACAGTCCCACCGTTGCGCACAATCAATGAACACAGAGACAAACCCGACCCGAACGTCTTCCAGAAAGCGCGAACCCAGTCGAACTTCTGGAAAATCCCGGATCGCGAACTCTGCCACAAGCGTTCCCAATGCTCTGAGAGATCTTCCAGTTGGGCGAAATCGCTAAGTAGTTCGCATCTCAAATCGGAGCCAGCTGGCATGTTGGGGCAGCTTAAATTGGTTCTTGGCGCGACAGGCAGTGGTCGCACCGATTCCGTCGGTGTTACCTGGACAGATGAGCTCATCGTAGTAGCCTTGACGAAATTACGCGGCAGTCCGCTGAATGTTGGTGACGCCCGGATAGAGAGCTGAATTGCGGGACGGCACTAAGTAATGTTTTTTGATGAAATGCATCATGCTTCGTGCGTGGAGGAAACTCTCTCGGCAAAACAGCTTTGAGTCGCTCCTCGCCATATGGTGGTGAACGACGGTCGTGCGTGGTACGTAGTAAACCTTCCACCCACCCATCGCCACTCGTAGACACAAATCGATGTCTTCACAGTAGAGGGGAAACCCGTCATCCAATACTTTCCGCCCGGGGATCGCCTCACGGCGGATTAAGAGGCACGCCCCCAGCATCCAATCCACCTCCATGTCCCGTTCGTGCGGTTCAGAGGCCATCAAGTGCCTGATTCCCCTCTTTTCGGCGGGCACGACTAATCGGATTGCAGTACGGCGGAGAAGCGTAGACCATGCGGTTGGAAAGCGCCTGCATGAAAACTGCAAGGATCCGTCCGGGAACACCAGTTTAGGCCCGCACACCCCACAGGCGGGCCGAGCTTGCATGAAATCCACGAGCACGCTGACGGAATCCGGTTGCAGTTCGGTGTCGGGGTTCAACATCAAGAAATATTGGCTAGAGCCTGCGGCAAACGCCAGGTTGTTGTTTTCAGCAAACGAGCAACGCTTGCTCTGGCGGATGAGTTGCACCCAGGGATAGCTGCTTCGTACGAGGTCAGCCGATCCATCATTTGAACAGTTGTCAACCACAACTACCTCGACCTTTACATGCTGGTCTCTCCGTCGTGCAATCGAATCGAGACAGGCAGGGATAAGCCGCCGGTGATTGTGGGTGACGATCCCGATGAGCACAGAAGTGGAGTCCCTATTGATCTTGATCATCTTGTTCTCGTTTGTAAGGGAGTCGACCGCGCGCAGTAGCTCTTGATTGCGGTAATCGCGGCGATGGGAACTTTAATGAGGAAATCCCACCGAGTGTTTTTTGTTAGCGGAGGCTAATGAGTCGGGAGAGAGAGGAAGTTCCTCTAGGACATTCCGAGTAAATGCCGTTTGGGCGGCCGGGATGCTCCTCGTGTCGGTGACGGAGCATTGAATAGCCCGAAGGTTCCGATAAAACGATTCAAACTCAAATCGCTCGAGGAAAGCTTTTCTTGCTCGCGATGCCAGGCGCAGGCGAAGACCCGGGTCGCTGAGCAACCGTTCCAAGGCAGACGCCATTTGCTGAGCATCTCCGGGTTGAACCAAGAAACCCGTTACCCCGTCCTCGATCTGCTCCGTCGTACCCCCACAGCTGGTTGCCACAATCGGGATTCCCATGGCCATAGACTCGATCACAACCCCGCTGAAGGCTTCGGGCATGACCGAAGCCTGGACCGAGATATCTAGGGCCGCGTACGCAGCTTTCACATCATGGATGTCTCCAGTGCAGATGACCCGGTCGCTGAGGTCTAGTTCTTGGCTGAGACGTTGCAGCTGCTCCAGATGTGCTTCGTTTCCGGGAAAAACTCCACCCACCAAAACAAAGCGAACGTCAGGGAAGCGGGGTTTTAGGACTGCCGCGGCCCGAAGCAACACATCCTGACCTTTTCGGCCCAGCTTTATCCTGCTGATTGAACCAATCAGGAGGTTGCCGTCAAGGCCGTGTCGTTGACGAAATTCTTTCCCGTGCTCCGATGAGACATCTGAAAATTCAACAGCCGGAAATCCATTATGCAGAACCTGCACCTTCCTTTTTGCGGCGGAACAGGTGAACTGCGAGGCGACGGCTCCAGAGACGCAAACAACTCGGTCTGCAACGAAGCACAAGTAGCGTTGGTACCACGACCAAAGCCGAGGGAAATCGGCGAAGATCTCCCGGACATGCCAGAGGTGGGGAATTCGCCGCAGTTTTGCGACTACTCCCGGTGTAAGAATGAGGGAGTTGTTGGTGTGAATGATGTCGGGATGAAATCTGGAAACCAGTCGCCAGAATTCGGGGATGGACCTGAGAAACGACCAGAGCAGAGTTAGCAGACCTCGTGGACCTCGGCATCGACGGCGGGTAATCGACGTCAGTCGAGGGCAGATCTCCACCTGAATACTGCTTTCCATCAGCAGCGAACAAAGCGGGCCGTCTTGTGGTACAACCACCAGCACTTGATGGCCTTCTTTTACCAGACGAGAGGTGAGCCGTAGCAACGAGCGACTCGCACCGTAAAGATCTGGCGGGTCTTGTGCAAAGATAATCCGCATGATGTCAAGCGAGACTGGGAACCATTTCCAGCTGAGAGGCCTGCGCGGAGGTGCACCATCGATTGCGCCAACGAAAGTAGGTATACAGCAGCCAAGCCCGATGTAGGGCGCGGTAGCTTTCAAACGTACGGCAGCGGTGTTCGTCCACCTCCACCATCTGTCGAAGTGCAGTTGTGTTTAGTTCCGCGGCAGAGTCTGTCGCATACGAAGTGAGTTCGCGACGAAGTTCCTGCCAGAATATCGGTCCCATCCAATCCCGCACCGGCAAGGTGAAGCCGTGTTTGGGGGCGCTGAGAACAGGTTCAGGAATCCGCCCTTTGAGGGCGTGGCGCAACACAAACTTCCCCAAAAGGCCGTTCATTTTTAAATGCGCTGGAAGAGAAAGCGCATAACTTGCAAACCTGGAATCTAGAAACGGAGCTCGTACCTCCAACGACTCAGCCATGGACATACGATCGACCTTCATGAGGATGTCCTGAGGGAACGATGTACGAAGCTGGTGAAGTGAAAGCGCAAGGAGTGGATCGTTCGCGGCAAACCAAGTTCTCCTAGAGTCGTTGCGATTCTCATTTAATTGTTCGGCAGTTGGCCGCGACCACTCAGTTCCTTCCACTAAGCTCAGGACCTGCTCGTCCGTGAAAACCCCGTCGGATATGTAGGCGAGGAGGCCCTCCTTCAGGCTTGCATTGAGCTTGAGAGCCCGCGAGGCTGATTCCCACCTTCCAGAATCGGGTAGGAGAGTGCTAACAATCGACGAAAGAATTGCTCCTGCACGGCCACCACCCCAACGAGCGAAACGACGAAGACGCACGAAGGAGGGATAGCCGCATAGTAGTTCGTCGCCACCATCACCGGAAAGAACGACTTTAAAGCGTCGTCGAGCCGCACGAGAAACAATCCGAGTCGGGATGGCGCTGGTGTCGGCGAAGGGCTGACCATAATGAAGCAGCAATTCCTCGACCAGTGCCGGTGAGAACGCGGCAGTGTTTGCCTGCTCTTCGTGAAGCGTGATTCCAAGAGACCTCGCTGTGGCTCGCGACAACGGGCGCTCGTCGTGGCGGGTATGTTGAAAGCCGACGGTGACCGCTTCAATGTCTGGTCTGGTCCGAGAAGCAGCTTGTGCTACGGCGGCTGAGTCGATCCCTCCGCTCAGGAATAGACCCAGCGGGACGTCCGCTACCAAACGATCTCGAACGCTTTCATCCAGGAGTTCAAGCAGCTTCGTGGCGCATCGATTGAGCGGACCCACCTCGTCATCTACGCATGGAGGCGGAGCCCAATAAGCGCCACAGCTTTCTGTTCCTGTTTCAGTTCTCCGCAACCAGTAGGCGGGTTTTAGTTCTTCAATGTGCTCGATTGCAGTGGTTCCTGGGTATGGAAAACCGTGCCGCAGAATCCCCGTCAGGCCTCTCGCGGAAGCTTGTCGCCCACAGGATCGAACGCTGAGTAATGGCGAGATTTCACTGCAGAATGCAAAATCTCCGTCACGACGATCGATAAACAGCGGCTTCTCCCCGAAGCGATCGCGCGCCAGCCAAATCTCATTACGTTGCCCGTCCAGAGCGGCGAAAGCGAACATCCCCTCGATAGCTTCGAGCGTTTTCAGAACTCCTCGCTGCGAAATTAGCTCCACCAGAACCTCTGTATCTGTTTTGGTCCGTAGAGTTGTTCCCGCACGAAGAAGATCTTCGCGCAATCGCAGGAAGTTATAGATCTCACCGTTGAACACGAGAACCCATCGAGAATCACGGCTAAAAACGGGTTGATTGCCACGTTCCGGATCAAGGATCGCCAGCCTAACCATACCCATGTGCCAGGGCCCGCTTCGCGTTTGGCCGCGATCATCGGGCCCACGGTAATGGAGCATATCGAGCATGGAATCGAGCATGAGAACACCATCATCCTTGGTTCGAACGTGTAAACCTGCGATTCCACACATGACGACGCTCCGTAAAAGGAGTAATGGGATTAGAAGGGTTTCTGTTCTTGATATTTCGTGGTGGCGAGGCTAAACACGTCTGTGTTCGTGGCCGGAACTAGTCGCTTGCGCGAGGCCGTCTGCATAACTCGTTCAAGTTTGCGCCATGCACCTTGATCTTCGATTTCCCAGCTGTGCAGGTACAGATGCGCGACCCCGCCATGGGCCTCTACCCAGTCCATAGCTTTGTCAAAGTGGAGTTCCCAATCTCTTGCCATGCTATGAATCCGGAAAAAGTCAATGAGTCCCTTGTAGTTGCTTCCGAGGACCGCATGCCGCAAATGCACAGCAGCAGAATGCGGAAATGCTTCGGTGCTGACGCCCGCTTCAAAGGGATCACGTGGCAAGAAGTTAAGGTTGTAACGGCAGGTTCGAGCGCCGACGAAGCCAGCTTTTTTTATCAAATTACGTATGCGGTGATTGTATTTTCCGCGGGGATAGCAGAACGAGTGGATCGTTCGCCCCAAAACATCCTCAAGCCAGTCTTTGCACCCTCGGATTTCTCCCCACGCTCGTTCTCCATCGAGCGGTGGTAGAGGATGATGGCTAAGAGTATGACCACCGATATCAAAGGCAGTTCCCAGTTCTCTGATCTGCGGTATGGTCATAACCGGCCGCTCGGGATTCGACCGAGGAATATAGAACGTGGCTTTCAAGCCGAATTTCCAAAGGAGCTCGGCCGTCGAAAAATCCAACACATGTCCATCATCAATGCTGATCGTGAGAAGTGGCTGCTGCTCTAGTGAGGAGCACAGACCCGTCTCGTGCAATTGAATCCGATCTTGTGCCCGGGGGTGAACATCACGCACGTTATGGTTTCCCCCGAGGGTGCTGCTGAAGTCGCGAGGCATGGAATGAAGGTCTCGGCTCCCGGAAGGTACTTAGGCTGATTGCTCCAGAGCAAGGACACGAGGGTTTCAAAACCGTCGTAATCTCCTCATGGAGTCATGAGCGCTCTAAACTTGGCCCCAGTTCCATTCGCTGTTCGCTGAAAGGGGAGTGACCGCCGCCGCTATTTGCCACTTCTTCCAAAATGTACTTCCGTTTGCCGTGGTCGACAGGGCGGGGCGTCCATGACCTTTGCCAGACGTTCTGCGTTAAAAAATTTGCTAGGTTATTGGGGATTTATATCTATGAATATGAAGCTGTTAAAGGCGACATCGGCAATATTGCTCCTGCCGTCGTTCGCCTTGGGTCAAAGCGCGATTCCAGCAACGCAATTTGGGATGCACGACAACAACTATATGTATGGCTCGCCCTATCCAACCGTGAAGTTTGGATCCTTTCGTCTATGGGATCTCGCTGGCATGACACGTTGGCGGGACCTGGAAACTTCGCGTGGTGTATATAACTGGGGAAATCTGGACAATTTCATAAGCTTGCTGAATTCGCACGGCGTAACCGACATCATCTACACCTTCGGGTATACGCCTTCCTGGGCTGGCCCTGCGGCAACATTGCCCCCGAGCAATAATCAGGACTTTCTGGACTTCATAAGTGCGCTGGCGACGCGCTATAAGGGCAAGATCACCCATTACGAAACCTGGAATGAGCCCTATTCTTCCACGTTCTGGACTGGCACTATGGGGCAATTGGCCCAGCTGCAAAAAGACGTCTACACCACGGTGAAGGCAATTGACCCGAATGCGACCGTGCACACCCCGGTTTTAGGGTCTTCTTCGACATCGGGAGACTGCAGCAACTCCTCGGCTTCCTATGGAACGGGCGCATTTTTTTCCGCGAATGGAACGGCGAATTTCGATGTCGTTGACTTGCACTTGTATCCCTACCCCTTATCCGCGGGCCCCGCACCGGAGACGGTTGGGGTCATGATTGCGAATGCAAAGTGCAGCATGAACAGCAGCGGAATCGGGAGTAAGCCAATATGGAACACTGAGTTTAGCTGGTCGATGAATAGTTATTTGCCAAGCTCGACAGATCAAGTAGCTTTTGTTGGCAGGTCGCATCTCTACTTCTGGTCCCAAGGGATTCCTCGCTCGTACTGGTATGCGTATGACAATCAGTCAGAGGGAACGTTGGTCAACACGGGTACCGGAGCGCTTACTCCCGCTGGGGTCGCCTATCAGCAGGTTTATAACTGGATGTCTGGAGCGACGATGACGAGTAAGTGCGCCCTTTCCAACTCCATTTGGACCTGTGGACTAACATTGGCTAACGGACATCCTGCATTGGCAGTGTGGCTGAATGTGTTCAAGTCCAGCACAACCCAATCCTATACCCCGCCTAGTCAGTACGATGTTTATCGTGACCTCGCGGGAAATACGTCATCGGTGAGTGGTGCGGTTGCGATAGGAGAACGGCCAGTTCTCTTTGAAGATACAAGCGCCAGCACCACCGCTGCACCCAGTGCGCCAACCGGCCTAACGGCAGTTGCCCACTAACCGATTCAGTGGCGGGATTGACACCCTGGGTTTCAATCCCGCGCTGCCGCTCGCAGTCTCGCAGGTTGCAACCCGATGCCGGGAAACTTCACTGATAACGTCCGGTTGCAAGCTTCCAGCTGACACGCCACATTTTTGCTAGTAGCCTCAAAGCACGAACTTTTGGAACATCGGCTAGGTCCGTGCCATAGCGGCTGCAGACTCGTCTATATTCGTCCTCGCTTTCTCTGCCCAGTCTTAGCGTCTTGGTCTGAGGATGATATCGGGCCTTGGAAAGCACTCGCCTCACGTGGCGCGGGCGAGTGTGCTCGGCGAAACGCGCCCACAGGTCGCCATCCATGCAAAGATCAAATGTCTCATCAAGGCCGTTCACCTTGTCATAGAGTTGACGTCTCCAGAATGCAGAGGGTTGAGGAATGTAGTTGTAGTCATACTTCCAAATGAACCAGTTAAAAGGAATCTCTTTTCTAGTTCCCAGAACCTCGCCGCCGGGACCGATTATCTGCAAATCTCCATACATAAAATCCGCATCCGGGTGTTCACGGAAATAGTCCAGGACGAACCGCACGGTGCTTAATTCCAGGAGGTCATCGGAACAAAGCCATCCCAGAATGTCGCCGGTGGCATGCACAAAACCTTTCTTTAGGGCTTGGGTTTGTCCGCCGTCTGGTTCACTCACCACAAAGGAGTAATACTCCACATATTTGTTGATGATTTCGGTGGAGCCGTCGGTGGACCCACCGTCAATTACGATAATTTCCAATTCTCCAGGTCTTAGTCCTTCCTGATTGACAAGGCTCTCGAGCGCGTCCCTGACAAACGCAGCTTGATTGTAGGAACAGACAACGATCGAGAGCTTCGGGGACGGTTGCCCCAAGGCCATTGCTTGCGGACTGGTCCGGCCTGAAGTCGCGACATTCAAAACTGGATAGAAGTCATTGCGAGTCAAAGGGAAACTCCAGACGTAGGTGCGAATGAAAGTGGTCTATGGGCTTCGGTCGATTGTTGATACCAGTCAATGGTCTCTCTTAAGCCCTCCTGCAGGTCTGTTCTGGCTTCGAACCCAAACTCCTGCTTCGCGCGTGTCGTGTCCAAACGTCGTCTCGGTTGCCCGTCAGGCTTGGAGTTGTCCCAGTCGATGGCTCCTTCAAAACCAATTTCGGACGCGATCAGAGAAGCTAAATTACGAATCGTTACTTCTTTACCGGACCCGAGGTTGACGGGCTGAGGCTGGTTGTACGACTCGGCTCCCAGAACAATCCCTTCGGCTGCGTCCTCCACATAAAGGAACTCGCGAGATGCATTGCCAGTCCCCCAGGCGACAATCCGATTCTCATGGAGCTCTTTGGCTTCCGCGCACTTTCGGATCAACGCCGGGATGACATGGGACATTTCCGGGTCAAAATTGTCCCCTGGACCGTATAGATTCGTTGGGATCAAGTAGATTGCATTCAAGCCATATTGCTGCCTGTATGCTTGCGCTTGCACCAGCAGCATTTTCTTTGCCAGCCCGTAGGGTGCGTTCGTGTCCTCGGGATAACCATCCCAGATGTGCTCTTCCTTGAAAGGCACGGGGGTAAACTTCGGATAGGAGCAGACGGTTCCGATGCACACAAACTTATCAACGTGGAAACGCGCGGCGCAGTCAAGAAGCTGAATTCCCATCATCGCGTTATCAAAGAAGAAGCGCGCGGGATGTTTTTGGTTCCCGCCAATTCCGCCCACCTTGGCCGCGAGGTGAATCACAAGGCTCGGACGAACTTGTTCAAACAGAGCCTCAACGTGCTCGCGGTTACGCAGATCGTAATTCTTGCTCCGGGGAACAAAGATTTCATCACAGTGCCTCTGGCGAAGCTTCTCGACAACACGCGAACCCACAAATCCCGCCCCGCCGGTGACCAGCACGCGGGCGCGAGGCCAGAAAGAAGTAGTGTTAGACATGTGGTTGCTCCATGGCAGCTCCTTCAAGGGACTGCAAAAGGCTGGACACAGACGCTTGCCATTTATGCCAGTCTGCAAACCGTGATTGCAGGACCCGAACTCCTTCTCCGATGGGTTGTAGGCCGGTCGCCTCCAAATCCGCGTCGACCATGATGCGAACTAAGTCGGAAAACTTGATCGTCGCACTCCAAGGCAATCGGCGTCTCGCCTTGCCGGGGTCGGCAACCAGGCTGTCCACTTCGGTCGGGCGCACGTATTTCGGGTCAAACGCAACATGTTCGCGCCAGTCTAGACTCGCGTAGTCGAATGCTTCTTGCACAAATTGTTTGACGGAATGTGCTTCTCCGGTTCCTATCACATAGTCGTCGGAATGGTCCTGCTGAAGCATTAACCACATCGCTTCGATGTATTCGGGGGCGTAACCCCAATCTCTTTTGGCATCCAGATTCCCGAGGTAAAGTTTTTTTTGTTTGCCGCACAGGATTTGCGCGATCGCTCGGGTAATTTTGCGGGTGACAAATGTGCCGCCGCGACGTGGACTCTCGTGATTGAACAAAATGCCGTTGCACGCGAACAAGCCGTACGCATCTCGGTAATTCCGTGTCATCCAATAGGCATACACCTTGGCGCTCCCATACGGGCTTCTCGGCCGAAGCGGAGTCCCCTCATTTTGGGGAGGGGGTGAACTTCCAAACATTTCGGAAGAGCTCGCCTGGTAAAACCTGGCCTTGATTCCGCTGCGCCGGATCGCCTCCAAAATACGTGTCGTTCCCAGTCCTGTGGTGTCCCCGGTGTACTCTGGGATGTCAAAGCTCACGCGCACGTGGCTTTGTGCTCCCAGATGATAGATCTCGTTGGGCTGCACGTCATAGATCAGGTTGGTAAGTTGCTCGCCTGAGCAGAGATCGCCGTAATGCAGGAATAGGCGAGCACCTGGCTTGTGCGGGTCCTCATACACATGATCCAGACGGCTCGTGTTGAACGAACTCGCTCGTCGGATAATCCCGTGGACCTCATACTCTCTCGACAGCAAGAACTCTGTGAGATAAGAACCGTCTTGACCAGTAACTCCTGTCACCAAAGCACGTATCACTTGGGACCTCCTTGCGCCGCGATGTAGAGAAAATTAGCCAGGTCAGAATGCGAATGCATATTGAGATACGACGCGTGAAAGTTTTTCGATTAGCCCGCAATAGTTGGTTCGCAATACGGACCAATCTCTGATTGAGCGTCCTCGACTCGCGTTCCACATAGTCTGGTTGTAACGCGAGGGACAATGAAGAGATAAGGGAGAGCGGTAAGGCTCAAATAGGCAAGGAGTGTGGCCCAGGGCATTGCATCAGCGCCCCAGCGTTGCACGAAACCGATCTTGGCGGCCAATGCGCAGATGGCAAAGGCAGCCGCAATGATGACCTGCGGTCGAATGACGCTAGCACCATTCAGGAACATGGCAATGGAGTTTCCCACCGAATCAACGACCGCCCAACACGCCAGTCCGGCCAAAAGGACCGTATCGACATGAATGCTATTGCCTAACCAGCGGTGGATGAGCTGTGGAGCAAGGAGGAACATGAAAACTGCCGCCAGTGAGGCGAGACAGAATGCGCCTAGAGAAGACCGAACTAAGGTCGTCTTCACCCAACGCCGGTCTCCTCTTGCAATGGCTTCTCCATACGCCGGCCATAGTGGTCCAACCAGAGTCATGATTCCAATGGAGATGAGTGCAAATAGCTTTTGGGGTACGGAATACTGCGCAACCGCCTCAGGGCCTTCGATGTGAGCGATGATCAGATTGTCTGACTGGTAGGCAAGAGCGACCGCTACCTGTAAAACAAAAAACAAACACGCAAGTTGGCCAAGCCGTCGCATTGCGCTCCATGAGGCCAACTTGAACGCCGGAATCAACTCGGGGCGCACCTTTCCAAAAAACCAGATTCCATTTACGAGTTTTGCAAGCAAAGGGGCTCCGCAAAATGCGAGTACAAGTGCTGGCAATCCCTGTCGCAAATGAATGGCGAGCAACAACCCGAGCAGGCCCAAGACGCTTCCCGCGATCTGCCACAAATTGCTGAGAAATCCCAACTGAAGCCCCAATTGCACTCGCTGTATTAGTCCCAAACAGACATCGAACGCGAAACACACTGCGAAAATTGCGACCGCGGGCTGGATTTCCGAAAGTGCCAGGGCTGAACGCAACTGAAGGAATGGTCCCAATTGAAAGTAGCGATAACCGCCTATGGTGATCGTCAGGATCACGATCGAAATTGAACCGAGCAGCAGCATGCCGCTGGATATATATCTGCGCATGGCTCGGACGTCGTCCCTTCCGCTTGCTTCTGCCACTGCGTTGAGAAGCCCGTTGCCGATCCCAAAGTCGGCAAAAGCTAAGAACATTTGCAGCGAGCTGATGGTCATCCAGAGTCCGAATCGTTCGCTACCCAGGTACGACAACGCGATCCGTATCGTCACGAGCGTCGTCGCGACGCCAATCATTCGAGCCAAGACCGATGCTATCGCCGTGTATGCGGCGTTTCGCTGCCGCTTGCTGGCGCGCTGATTGGAGGTCATGCGATGCGCGCGAAAAAGGGAATCATTCACGAGAGCACCCATTTCACGGTCTCAGCCGGATGCCCCGGAACGCCAGACGAGAGTGACGAGTAAATTTCTAGAGTGTGTTTGGCACAGTGCTCCCAAGAGAACTGAGCAGCACGCCTTCTGCCGCGTGACCGGAGATTATCGCCTGCATCGTTTGAATTAACGACTTTCTCGATGGCCAGTTGCATGTTGTCCGAATCGTAGGGATCAAAGTATTGCGCTGCATCCCCTGCCACTTCCGTCATGGAACTCGTGCCGCTGCAAACGACCGGACACTCGCAGGCCATCGCCTCGACAATAGGAATTCCGAAACCCTCGTACAGCGATGGATAAACCAGACATGTAGCGGAAGAATAAAGGTGGCAAAGCAACTCGTCGGTTCCCGTCATTCGAAGCACATGGCCTTGTAACCCCAAAGCCTTCATCTCGCGATTCTCCTCAGGTGTAAACCGTGGACCACCGAAGCAAATCAGATCGAGTTCTCGCTTCAGTGTGGAGGAGCTTGCGTAGGCCTTCAGCAGCCCGTCAAAGTTCTTGTAGCCGGCTCGCACACCGACGTAAAGGATGTAAGGCCGGTTATTCGCAGGTTGCGTTCTGGACCGTGGTTTGCAGACGGAGAGCGAACTCCCAAGATGAACGACGGACACCTTACCTGGGTGGACACCCAGAATCTCAATCACGTCCTTTCTCGTATTCTGAGAGACACAAATAATGTGGTCCGACCGTCGCGCGGAGGCGGCCTTGAAACGAGCCGTGGTGTCATGGTGCGGCATGAGTTCCGGAAATCTTTCATGAATCATGTCGTGTATGGTTACGACAACCTGACTTGAGGGCGGAGCAACGCTGCGTTCGCCATAGTAGGTTTCATGCAGAATGTCGGGAGGATCTTGTGCCAGGTGCCTTCGGACGATTTCCTCATTCAACGCCTGCCTAAGTCTCTGGGTTTTGGGGATGGCGGGTGTAAAGACGCCGAACACTTGCGAGACATTTTTGGCGAATACATTGATGTGAAGCGGCGCGTAAATCTTTACCTCGCAGTCCTGGATGCGGCCTATTCTTGTCGCAATCTCAGAGAAGTAACGAGAGATTCCGCCGTAGCGCTGACCGCAAAAGATTCGATGGTCGTAGGCAATCTTCATTTGAAGGTGTTTGACCATTTCAGGCGGTTGAGGGCACCACATATCGCGAACCCATGGCGCGCTCAGTTTGATGTCCGACGGTGATGGGGTATGAACGATATTGCAATGGTTGCGCGAGAAGAGCGAACAAGGCGGTTAACGAAAACAGGGTGGGCGCCTCGGAGTACGACTGCAGCAGACTTCCCATGCTGTTGAAACACAAGAACAAGACGAGCCATCCGAAGGTGAGATGTTTCGCACGGCTGTCATAGGACTTCAAGTCCAGGCATGTTCGTAGGCTAGTGAGCCAGAAAAGCAGACATAGCCCTAGTCCTATCGCACCGGTCGCGAGTAGTTCATCGAGAAAACCGTTGTGAGCGACAACGGCAGGCCATCCGGCTGCGTGATAGATCTCATAGAACCGGTCAGGGTTCCAGAAAGCACCGAAACCATGGCCCGCGAGCGGGCGGTCGGTAAAGTACGACCAGAGGGTTTGCCAAAGAGGAATTCGACCATCGAGTGTAAGCAGATCGTCCACTCCATTGCCCACTGTGAGATAAGGAAGCCACTCCGACAACCGCTCGGTGATGACATTCACCGTCGAAAGGAACAATCGACCGCCGGTGGCCAAATCGAGTTGGCCTACGAGCAAAATCAACCCAACTAAACCCGGTCCAGTGGCGCTCGCGCGCTTAGAGCGAAGATAGAAGACGAGGAGAGATGCAGCCATGGTTCCCACGAGCATGCTGCGCCCTTTCAGGAGCAGGAGCACGAATATCAACAAAGAGAGGGATGCAACCTGTTTCGCGCGGGCATTTTCGTAAATGACCAAGGCGGCAACGAAGCCATAAGCAACCGGATAGATATAGAACTGCGCCGCGGTGTCGCCTTTCAGGTTCCAATCAGGACTGAGGAGGTCAGCCAAATTCTGGTTCCATAGCCGGGATGCGACCAATACACAGATTGCCAGCCAGCTCGCGTAAACGGCATGTCTGGCTAAGGTCAGGACTCCCTTTCCGGTTCGCGAGTAGAATCCGGCACCGAGGCCTACCACGCCGATGACTAATAGCACAAACTGACCAAGCCGACGAATGCTAAGACTGGGGGCGTCACTCCACAAAATGGTCAGGCCGCTCCACGCCAGGTAGGCGCCAAGGAAGTACAAAGGTAGCCGTACCTCCTTTCTACTTCGAAGCAGCCGAATCGCAGCCGGCAAGTAGATTGCGCCTAGCGCGGCAAAAGAGACGTCGATCACCTGGTTGAGACGTGACCCTTGAGCGGTAGCGTCGGCGGAAGTTTGTAGCTGTTCCGTAACTTCTTGGGGTGCCATCAAGGGGTAAAGGGACGCGATCCACCACACTCCAAGTGCCAGGCATGTAAGCCAATACCGACTCGGGCTCTCGAGTCGCAGCGGCAGATAAATTGATGGAGAATAGGAACGTGCGGTGCGCATTTCGGGGAGATCAACAATAAAGATGATGTGAGTGGTTCAGATCCTTTTATATATAACCTCTGGAATCGGGTAGTCACGTTGATTGAGCACGGTGCCTAAGACTTTCACCCCCGCAGCTTCGAGTTCCGCAATTGCAAGGCGAGCTACTGCCCGAGGCGTGTGCCCTGCCTTCAAAACGAGTACCGCACCGTCTGTGAGCACGGCAAGGTTCCACTGATTGGACCCGACCACCAACGGGGGAGTGTCGATTAGAACGTAGTCAAACTGGCTCTGCAGATCCAACAAATGGGATTGAAGCCGTGGGCGGGAGGACACGGGATAGTCGGCCTGGTTGCCGTCTCCCGGGACCACCCAGAGATTGTTTCTTACCTGTCGGGCGAAACTGTGTAATGGGAGGTCATTCGCCAGCTCGTTACTTGTGAGCACACCACCGAGTCCAGGACTGTCGCCGAGACTGAAATGTGCTCGAAGGCCCAAGGAGTTTTTGGTTGCATCAAGCAGGCAAACACTTCCCGCGTCTTGTGAGGCAAGAACTTCCGCACTGTGGATGGTTACACAAGTACATCCCACGCCAGAGCCAGTCCCGGTGAATGCCACCCGGCGAGAAGTGCATGCTGTACCAGAAAGAAACAAGCGGTGCACTAGCTTGCCGAGCTCTGCGTGAGCACGGGTTTCGAGGTTCGGCTCGGGCAGAGCTTGTGCCTGAGTCTTTGGCTCCCGTGAATACACGGAAGCGGGCTTCCAGTTGCCGTTCTTCAGTTGCTCTAGCAGTTCAAAATTCTTACTCATCAGGTGGACCTGTTTCGCGTAGATATAGCGTTTGAAGAAAGCAAATGGTCCAAGGGCACAGTCGCCAGAACGGGAACCTGCAATGATTCCTCGAGCTGTCTCGGCGTGCGAAACGTATTGTCGATGTGTTGCAGGATGACAATCATCCCGGCGGCGAGCACGAAAGCGAGCATTGCTCCCACCAAAAGATAGAACGATCGTGAGGTGGTGGGCAGAACCGAACGTGTGGCCGGCTCTATTACGGTGACGTTCAAAATGCGCTTTTTGTCCAACGCGCTAGCGATGCGTGCATCTTCGCGTTTCCGGACATAAAGAAGGTAACTGCCCTCAGCTGATTTCGCACTTCTCTGTAACGCTTCATATCGCAATTGCTGGCTATCCAGGTTGCGGGCGAGGCGATCATAACTATGCACAATGCCGTCGGTTTTCTCAGCGCGCGAATGCAGGGCCGCCAGCTCAGTCTCGGCTTTCTTCAACTCGGAATCGACCCATTGACGAATGGGGTTCACATCGGTGGTCTTGTCCCGCAAGGGAGAACTTTCCGCAGACGAAAGAGTGGCTTTTGTATTGGCGATTTCCTGGTCTAGTTCCTGCACTGGTGGATAGCTCGGACGGAACTTGGAGAGAAGATCGGTGCGCCTAAGCTCCAACTTCAGCAGGGTGGCCTTCAAATCCTGAAGCAATTGGGGGTTGTCAGAATCTCGAAGTTGGGTAGTCACTCGCAACGGGGTGTTCGCCGCCTGCTTTTTCAGGGTTCGAATTCGTTCTTGGGTCTCGGCAATTGCAGAGTTTGTTTGCTGCAAGGACGCACTAAATTCGTTCTCGCGTTGCAAGATGGCATCGCGCTGCGTGCCCGGCGCGACTGATCCATCTACTTGGGTAAATCGCTCCAGTTCTTCGTTTGCTTTTGCCAGATCCTGCTGATAACGCTCTACTTGCTGATCGAAGAACTCCAACTGGTTCGAAAGGCTGTGAGCTGTCACATGTTTGTCAAGATAGTAAGCGAGCACGGTGCTTAGGACCTTTGCAGACGTCTCCGGGGAAGGCGACGTATACCTGAGGGACAGGACATTCGTCTTGCGAACTACCGCGGCTCTGAGCCGGGAACGGAGACGCAAAACCGCGAGGGCAACGTTGCGGTCGGCACTAGCCCCATTGCGTGGGCGTTTTTCGAGGCCGCAGGCCAACACTACCCCCCTGAGAAGGTCATCGTTTTGAATCAACTCCAGTTCTGAGTTGAGCTCCTCCGCGCTAATGCTCCGGTCCGGAGATTGGATTTGTTCGGTTCCCGGGGTGACCAACGGATCCGAGCGCTCGTGTTTCACGAGCACCTTCGCTTCTGACGCGTATTCCGGAGGCCGCGTGATCGCCGCGAGCACCGCGAGCACACAGATTGCACTGAAGCAACCTATCAGCAGGTTGCTGTGGCGAAACGCTGTCGATAGCAGATCGCGTGTGTTCCAAGGCGAAAAGGGTCGATTCCCTCCAACCAGGATCAATGCGTCTTGCGTGTTCTTTTCTTCTAATTGGTTGCCCACCATAGATGCTCCTGATTGACGACCAGAGGCATGGGTCAAGAGGCGGAGATGATTAGTAATTAATGCCGATACCGAGCCCGGTTGCAGGGATGTAGCGTCGGATCTTTGAAACTTTGCTTTGCGGCACGATGATCATATCGCCAGGTTTGAGGTGAAGATCCTCGCTGAGGTTTTTCTGATTCAGCATTTTCTTGACATCTAGAATTCTGCCTTCCATCCAATCGCTGGAAACTTTTCTAAAAAGCAATACTTGCGAGTGTTTGGCACTATCGGTGAGACCGCCGGCAATTGCAATTCCTTCTACCAGGGTCGTGTCGGCACGCAATTCGTATTTCCCTGGGTGTTGAACTTGCCCGCTGGCGATGAAGTACGGCTTTTCAAAGTCTTTAAGAGACACAATGATCGAGGGCTTGTTCAAGATCTTGTCGTAGGCGCCCAATATGGCAGCCGTGAGTTCTGGGACCGTTTTGCCGGCAATGTGCAGGTCACCTGCTCCTCGCAAATTGATAAACCCATCCGGCAAAACCGTGATCGTCTGGTTGAATTCTGGAGTGAAAGCGAACTCGAGACTAAATGTATCTCCGGGGCGTAATTGATACCGTGGATACCGCTGCTGAAAGGTGGGGGAGTGCGATGTGGCCGGGTTGTCGGTGCCTGTGAGTTGCAATTCTTGTTGTGGGGTTGGTGGATCCGTTCCCGCCATGCATGCTCCGGCAAGCAATGCGACGCAGATGGCCGCTTTTGTGAGTTGCCGCACACTATGAATTCTGTACGGCACAGTAAGCGTGAAGTCCGGAAAGTGAGAGATTGTTTTCGGGATACGCATGAATGCCTGCCAAGAACTTGCTGATCGTTTATGGTTTCAGCATCGAAGGCGCCTCAAAGCGCTTCGATGTCGTAGCCTTCGATGCTGATCGCAAGGGATCGCTGGATACCCTCGATGGAAATTACCAGGCCTTTTTGGCCATTGTTGGCACTGAGCACACCTTCGACGCCATCGAGCGATCCGCCTCGGATCCGTACTCGTTGCCCGATTTTTAGAAAAGGATGTGCCATGCAAGGTGCGTGACTGTCAAGAAGCCGCTGGACGGTTTCAATTTCAGACGCGGGAATCGGTACCGGCTCTCCCGCCATCGTGACTAGGCCGGCAACCCCTCGCGCAAACAGAACGAACCGCTGCACGGCGGGTGACATTGCGGCGTAGGTGAATAGGTAACCGGGGAACAAGGGAAGTTCTATGGTTTTCTTTCGATCGCTCCAGCGATGGACTTCCCTGAATGTCGGGAAAAAAGTCTTTATTCCTCGCTGGGCTAACTGACTGGTTACAACTCGCTCGTGACGCGACATAGTGCGGACTGCATACCAATTTTCGCTGCTGGAAGTAATGTTTTGCTCGTTGCTCAAGATTGAGCAAGTACCCATAGCTTCGCCCTCCGGGTCACAGCCGTGCAGTGCCACGCAAAAAGCATGACAGGGCTTAAGTTATTTAGGTCCGAGGAAACCTGCAAGAACCCAAACTTCTCTGAGGCTGGCTGAACCTCTGGAATAGAGGCAACGGCTCCTAGTTGTTTATCTCTCAATTAGGAGAAGGATTTCTCTAACTGGGCAGAAGAACATTGGCTGACTCCCACTCATTGTCTGCTCAGACGAGTTTGTCTTTTGCGTGTGTACCTCAGGTTGGAAAATGCACCTCTCAAGAGCACGATGGCCTGCAAATGGTTGGGACAGAGGAGAAAAGCCAGCTTAGAAAATTGGCTCGTTGAGCGCGGGAGGCGCTCGAGGCGCGCGCTCGGGAAAGTAGGCGAGAGATCTTTAGCAGAATGAGACCAAGACCGTGTGCTGGTGCATGAGCAACCTAATCCTGTTGTAAGAACGGCCACCTAGTGCGGGCTTCTGTCCCACCTCTAGGGACGGGATGGATCGCCAACTCCAACCACAATGCGGAGACTAAGCAGTGGAAAAAAACGGGTGAAAATGGTCGGAAGCTGCGATGAGGGCACTGCGAGTTATGACAGTTTCGGCTTTGCGAGAGAGAAAGGAGACTTTTTGTATCTCAGGTTTGGGGGTTCGATTCAGGGTATGTCACTTCAGGTTGTTGGCTACGAAATTGAAGAGGTGGATCGCCGAAATCACGTGCGTTCTCACCGCGAGATTTCAAGCGTTAAGGTTGAGGTGCGAGAGCCGCCGATTCGTGTTCTGGTCGCTAACCGCACCGAAATTGAGAGCGAACTGCTGGCCGACGCAATCAACAAAAATCGAAGGTTTGTAGCAGTGGGGTGGGGTGTACAGCATGCCGAGATCTCTTCCCTTGCTGGGAACACTCATCCTGATGTCTTACTGATTACCCCGAAGTTGGATGACAAACCAAGCGCAGGGTTGGAGCTCATGGGAGATCTTCGGATGTGGCGTCCCGCGTTGAAAGTGGTGGTCCTGCTCGAGTCACACGAGAAGGATGTTGTTGTCCAGTCGTTTCGTCTTGGCGCTCGGGGAATCTTCTCGAAGGACTCGCCATTGAGAATGTTGATCAAATGCATAGTCCGCGTACATGAAGGACAGATTTGGGCTACGAATGAGCATTTCAGCATTATTGTAGAGGCCTTGTCGGCGGCCCACACCGGCTGTTCGTTCCGAAATAAGCCGTCCAGGCACTCTCCTCGGGACTTCAGATAGCAAATTCTCTTGCGCAAAGGAATTCAAACGACCGGATTGGAGGCGAATCCCCATGGTTCACTCCGGTTGGAAGGAAATTTCGGATTATCTGCACTGCGGTACGCGCACCGCGCAACGCTGGGAAAACCGTGCATTGCCGGTTCACCGCCCAGTTCGAGGCAAGCGCAGCCATGTCGTCGGGGTGGATAAGGGGTCCCGAGCTATTGAAGCGTGTACCTGGCGTGGTTGCCTCGAATGCTAAAGCGCAAAAATTGCGCAGAGAGGCCCGCACTGCCCGTGTCGAACTTCGTGCCCGGGTGCAGACCCTCAGACAGGAAATGTCGACTTTGCTGCGCAACGCTATCACGGTTCCGGCATTACAAAATGAGCCTGTGACGAAGAACGAGCCAACTCGCCCCTTCCCTCAGGTTCTTGATGCGAGGCGTGCTAACAGCCGAGAGTGGGGCCGCGTTTTCCGACCGCGAAATGCAATGACTTAATGACTTGCTTGGCCTGGGTTAGCTGTGCCCGCCTCAGGTAGAACAGCCCCACCATCTGGGAGTCGGCCGACGGTGAAGGCAGATGGACGGCAAGTAGAAACCTTGGTCCTGCCGATCTTGGTGCTATGGATCGCGAGCCGATTCCACCCTGCCAAGTTGGGTTGAGCTCGGCTTGATGTATCTCTGGTCCAATTTGAGAACATCCTTCCTCGATTTTCCATCGAGAGCTTCCGATATTGGCCAATGGACTCCCGTGATGTCAGCCAGCGTAGGCGCAAGATCGGCCACCTGAACCGCTTCTGCAATACGTTCGGCTTTGACGATCCACCCCGCTAGCACTAATGGAACGTGAGTGTCGTAAGGCCACGGATCTCCGTGTGATGCTCCGGTGGGATTGGAGGAAAACAACGTCCATTGGCTGGGCAGATAGTAAACGTCGCCGCTACGCGTGGGGAACGCGCTATTTCTAAGAATCGGTCCGATCCATCCCAGGGGAGAGTTTAAGTGAGCCACATCATAAAACCCATCGATGCCCGGGACGTTCTTTACCTGCTTGGTCAGTGCCCGACTCGCAGCCGCAAGGGAAATTTTGTGCCGCGCGAGTTCAGCGCGATCGAAATACAGCATCGTGTCGGTTTGTTGAGCAAACCAATGCATCTCGCCTGTAATTTTGAAAGTTGCGTTGAGCTGTGATTGGATCGATTCCAGCGCTGCAGAAAACGGCAAGCGCCGAGCCGTCTTGTTCCCTCTCAGCTGCAATTCAGCTTCGGGAGCGGGTTCAACACCGTGATCAGCCGACAACACCCATAAGATGTTGTCTGCACCCAATCGCAGGTTGAGAACCTCCATCAGGTGACCTAAGGTTCGATCCAGTCGAATCTGCTCGTCTGCTATCTCGGGGCTGTCGGGCCCATAGGCATGTCCGACCGCATCATTTGACGAAAACCCGATCGCCAATAGATCCGGAGCACCGGCTTGATTCTCTCCCAGATGATTGGCCTTGATTGCATGCTCGGCTAAGGCTTCGAGCACCTCGTCACCATACGGTGATCCATAGACCGCGTCGTTGAGCATCGGGCCTGAATCCTTAGGCATGGTATGCGGGAATTGCCCATCAACTTGACCGGTGTGGTACGCAGGGGAGTCACTCGCCAGGAGCGGCGCCCATTTCTGGCCCGCATAAGAATCGACCATGTGCCTGCCATTGAATTCCTGGGCCCAGGCGGGGACTTGATCGCCATAGTAGCGGCTGGTAGTAAAGTTGCCGGTCTGATGCGAGAACCACAAAACCGCCTGCGGGTGATGCCCTGCCAGGGCAATTGCCGACCGGTCTTTTAGAGAAATGGAAATTACGCGGGCACCGGGGTAGGACGACTGCAACCAATCGGCGAAATTTTCTCCCAAGATGTTTTTTGGAGAGACTGCGGTTCCGGTTTCACCTAGCAATGGCGAGTTGGCGTCTTCCACGCAGTACGTCATTCGCCCAGTTCCTCGGTCGTACCACTCATTGGCCACGATTCCGGTACGGGCGGGATTTCGACCGGACAGCAAGACCGAATGCCCCACACATGTCTCTGTCGGCGTGTGCTGGTAATTTGCGTTGACGAAGTTCACTCCCTGAGTGTTGAAAAAATGGAGTCCACCCGTCTCATAGGCGCCGAAACGTTCGAGATAATCGCCTCGCATTTGATCGACGATAACCACGACGATCAGTTTAGGATGCTGTCCCTGGAGGGGAAGAAGGAATGCAAGCAGAATCGGCAATACGAGAATACAGAACTTTTTCCGCATTTATGGCCATTCTCCGATTGTGACTGAAACTCTTGAAGCGCTATCTACTGGCCCTGAGGTCAGTGCTTGGCGAGAGGAACCGTTTGCCAGACTCGATCCCATTCTAGATCGGCGGAATTTTATACCACCATGACCATGAACGTCCTAATAACCGATTTGCCTGAGCTACGTCAAAACTGCATACGAGGGAACGAATGCTGACCGATTTGCGTGACGCTGTCCGGCAGTTGAGAAAGGCCCCAAGCTTTACCGCCACAGGTTTGATCACCCTGGCACTCGGGATCGGGGCCACGACAGCAATCTTTACCTTGGTTCACCAAGTGATGTTGAAATCACTGCCGGTGGCTAAGCCCGGCCAACTGTGGCGGATCGGAGACAAGGTTCGCTGCTGCAATTGGGGCGGATACACACAGGGAGAAGACGGTGATTTCGCCCTGTTCTCTTGGGAAGCGTACAAGCATTTTCGTGCCCATACGCCGGAGTTCGAAGAGCTTGCCGCTTTACAGGCGGGCAATGCGGCCCTTGGCGTGCGTAGAGTGGGATCAAAGTCACCGGTGGACACACGCAATGGGGAGTATGTATCCGGGAATTTTTTCAGAACATTTGGAGTGCAGCCGTGGATCGGGCGTTTATTGACCGACCAGGACGATGAGGAGGGTTCGCAGCCTGTCGCGGTGATGAGCTACCGCATCTGGCATGACAAGTACGGATCCGATCCTTCTGTGGTCGGTGCTGGTTATCTAATCAACGGACGTTCGTTCACGGTGATCGGTGTGGCTGCGCCCGGATTCTTTGGCGCGAAGCTGGCTGGTTGGGGCATGCCGGACTTTTGGCTGCCACTGACCGCCGAACCGTTGATCGATGGAGAGACGGCGCGGCTGAAGCGGCCAAACACCAACTTCCTAGACTTGATCGGAAGGGTCCGCGTCGGGGTGGATCCCAAATCGCTGGAAGCAAAGCTGAAGGTGGAATTTTATGACTGGCTGGCGAGTCACGTTCCCGATATGGAGCCGGGCGAGAAGCAGCTCTGGCAAAAGCAAACGCTGCATCTTGTTCCCGGAGGCGCGGGCGTGGCCGCCTTGCGGGATCAGTATCAAGATGGACTGAAGCTTCTCCTAGTGGCTGCTGGATGTGTACTGCTGGTTGCGTGTGGCAATGTGGCGAATCTCATGCTGGCGCGCGGGTTGAAGGATCGCGCGCAAACCTCGATACGGCTGGCGCTCGGCGCCCCGCGAAAGCGGCTTGTTCGCAAGTCTTTGGTCGAAAGCATCATGCTGGCAGCAATCGGTGGGGCATTGGGCATAGGTGTGGCATATGGCGGAACAAGGGTGATTCTGCATCTCGTGTTCCAGGCTGGCGGTGCCAACGATTACGTGCCAATCAGCGCGAATCCGTCTTTACCTGTGCTGCTCTTCACGCTGGGCATGTCGGTTTTAACTGGGGTACTCTTCGGGATCGCGCCGGCATGGATGACTTCGCATGCTGACCCAATCGAGGCGCTTCGTGGGGCAAACCGTTCGGTGGCGGGCGGTCGCTCGTGGGCGCAGAGATCACTGGTAATCGCGCAGGCAGCGATGTCCCTCGTGCTGCTCTCGGCGGCCACTTTGCTCGGACAGAGCCTGCGGAACTTACAGCACCAGAAATTCGGATTCGAGACGCAGGGCCGCTTTATCGCGTGGATCGATCCCCAACTGGGGAATTACAAGCAGGAGCAAATGGAGCCAATGCTCCGGGAAATCGACGATCGCTTGCAGCAGATCCCCGGCGTGCGAATGGCCGCAACCTCGCTCTATGCGCCAATGTCTGGTGATAGTTGGAATAACGGCATTCGGATAGCAGGCCAGCCTGAGCCAGCGGCAAAAGACGATACATCGGCGGGATTCGTCCGCGTAATGCCGGGGTTTTTCGATGCTTTGGGTGCCAAAATCGTATTAGGCCGACCCATCACGGAGGAGGATACCTCAGCGACCAGAAAAGTAGCAGTGGTCAATGAGGCGTTTGCGAAGAGATTCTTCAAGAATCAGAACCCGATCGGACTCCATTTCGGGCCCGACAAGATGAAGTATTCCTCCCTGTTTGAAATCGTTGGTGTCGTGGGAGACATGCGCTATATGACCTACGACTACAAGGATCCTGTGCGGCCGATGTACTGGCTGCCAGAGGCGCAAAGTGTGGAGTATGACGATCCCGCATACGTGGGCGGCGAAATCTGGTCTCATTATTTAAACGACATCGTGATTTGGGCGCCGGGTAACCCGCCGGGAATCGAGGAGCGCGTGCGCAAAACGCTCGCGACCATCGATCCCAATCTAGTTCTCTATCGCGTAGACCCTTATAGCAAAGTTGTGAACGCAGACTTCCAGCAAGAGCGAATGATTGCAACTCTCACCACGCTCTTCGGCGTGCTGGGGCTGCTCCTGGCTGCGGTCGGTCTATACGGAGTCATGGCGTACTCCGTGCAACAGCGCACTGGGGAGATTGGCGTTCGGATGGCGCTGGGAGCGGATCGCATGCGGATTTTGAAGATGGTCATGGGGAGTGCTCTTTTTTTGATAGGCATCGGAACAGCGCTTGGGGTTCCCGCAGCGATTGGCGCTGGCAAGCTAATGACGAATCAACTGTTCGGCGTCACCCCATGGAATCCAATCATGCTCATGATGGCGGTGCTGACGCTTGCCTCGGCTGCGCTGCTCGCGTCAGTGGTGCCGGCACGACGCGCTGCCGGCGTAGAGCCTATGGTGGCCTTGCGGAACGAGTGAACAGAAAATCAACCCTGCTTCCACTCGATAGGCGCTAACAACGTGTGAGCAGCAGAGGAGTCAGTTCGCGGTTTCTGGGCAAGCCTTATGGCCCCACTCACGAGCGGCAACGGCAATGAGGTGAGGACCGAGGGGCGACCGTTCGCTGCTTAAGACCGTGCGGACTTCAAGAAACGGTGCGGCTCATCGTCAGAAACCTGCCCTGCCAGCCATAACAGCGCCTTTGTTGCGCAGCATTTTGGCGACTTGACTTGATTCCAACGGTTCCCCAAAGAAGAAGCCCTGCGCTTCGTCACAAGCATGTCTGCGTAACAGTGACAACTGAGCTTCAGTTTCGACCCCTTCAGCCGTGACTTTTAAGTCGAGGCACTTTGCCATATTGATGATGGCGATAGTTATGGCTGCATCATCCGGTCCGTCAGCGACATCCTGGATGAAGCTGCGATCGATCTTAAGTTTGCTGACGGGAAGGCGCTTGAGGTAATTCAAACTGGAATACCCGGTTCCGAAATCGTCGATCGCCAGTCTCAACCCCATCTGTTGAAGTTCCCCGAGGACCTTGAACATGACATCTTCGTTCGACAACAGGAGGCTTTCCGTGAGTTCAAGTTCTAGAAAGCGAGGCTCGAGCCCTGTCTCCTTTAGCACGCTCCTGATCATTGCGCAAAAACCATCTTGCCGGAACTGCACGGCTGAGACGTTGACCGCAACCGGCACGGACCTTGCGCCTGCTCGCTGCCATTCCTTGGCCTGATTGCACGCTGTCCTGAGAACCCATTCTCCGATGGCTACGATCATGCCGCTATTCTCGGCGATTTCAATAAACTTCTCTGGTGGTACCAGGCCACGTTCGGGATGCTTCCAGCGCACCAGCGCTTCAAAACAGGTGATCGCTCCACTCGACAGGCTGAACTGAGGCTGATACATCAGGTAGAGCTGCTGCTTTTCAAGGGCGGATCGCAGGCTGCTCTCAAGGGTGAGGCGTTCTGAGACTTCTGCGTTCATGCCTTCAGTAAAGAAGCGGAACGTATTGCGGCCCACCTCTTTGGCGGAATACATCGCCGCGTCGGCATGTTTGATCAGCGTTTCGACGTCTTCTCCGTGGTCTGGATATATGCTGATCCCAATGCTGCAGGTGACATTCAACACGCGATCGTGGAGGTGGAACTCAGTTCCGATGGCCCGAGCGATTCTCTCTGCCGCGACAGCCGCATCAGACCCATCCTCAATGGAACCGAGGGCGACAATGAATTCGTCGCCACCAAGACGAGCTACCGTATCTTGCTCACGTGCCCAGGCCTGAAGCCGTACTGCGATTTCCTGCAGCAACATATCGCCATAGGAATGACCCAGTGAGTCGTTGATGTTCTTGAAACGGTCGAGATCGAGGAACAGGAGCCCCACCTTTTCCCGATGCCGTTTGGCATTGGCGAGGGCTTTGGAGAGCCGGTCTTGGAGCAAGGTTCGGTTAGCCACTCCCGTCAGTGAGTCGTAATAGGCGAGGAACTTGACGCGTTCTTCGGCGCTCTTGCGATCCGTGATGTCGACCAGACCACCCTCAATGATGTCCTCACCTTCATTCTTCTGCTGAACGTGACGCGTATTGCTGAGTACCCACCCCCAACGGCCGTCCCGTCTTTGAAATCGGTGCTCGGCGTTCACAATTCGCTTTCCGCCGGGAACCAAAGCAGCTTCATTGTTGTAGAACTGACGGGTGATCGTTTGCGCCTCTTCTCGATGTTCAAGCAAGTCGGTTCGGCCGTCGAACCCTAGAATTTGAGCGCAAGAGTCGTTGCAATCGATGATCGTTCCATCCCGATTGGCAATATAGAGCCCTGTGAGATTTCTCTCGAAAGTACGGCGATAACGCTCCTCTAAGGCTGCTTCGTTTTCTAGGCGCAGCCTGATCACCTCAGTTTGATGTCGGACTCGCCTCCTAAGAACCAGGACCCAGGCAGCGACTACGAAGATCAGAATGGCGAAACCGCTAAGCAACAGCAGCGCTCTGCGAGCTGTAAGCCAGGGGGGAGAGGACAGCACTTTTCCATCAGCCGGGGTGCGTAAGACGATCTGGAATTCTGATGGGTTGCCGTTATCGTCGGCCTTAATCGAACAAACACCCGTCACGCTCGCTTTGCTGCCAATTGAACCCAACCAGTCTGATGCCAGTTGGCCCCGAAACACGGCCTGGAACGTTACGTGGTCTTCCGATTCGAGCACCGGCGTGTAGACCCCCGACTGTTGGTGATACCCGCGAACCGTGCCGGTTATGGTCACTAGCTGCGCGTCAAAACCACCTTTGAGCGCCATCCGTCCAGTGATCTTCGCTGCAACCAGGTCGTGATGACTGCGGAGGGGGTGAATGGCTGCAGATTTCAGAACCGGTGTGTAATTGCCAGCCGCTGGGAAGCCAATCACTTCAACTTCATCGCCCGGCTCGACCGGACTTCCGTCCTGACTTTCTGCGTACAGTCCACCCGTTGCGTCCATTAGAAAAAGTCCACGCTGCGGGAATCGAGCTGTGACGGTCCCCACCACTTTCACCCGATGTAGGTCGCTCAAGTCTGCGGAGAACCTTCCCACATCGGCAATCGATGTAGCTTGAATATTGAAAGGATCAGGTGGGGCAGGCTCCAGGACCATCGAGTCCTTCAGCGTTGGCTCAAAAAGGTGAATCGCAACGATTTGATTCCTGCGGTTGAACGCTGTACCGCACACGCCACGAAAGCGAACCTTCGCATCCACGAGTTCCATTGGGAACGGAGCATGATAACCGGGTACACGCACTTTGAAGTTTCCGCCCGGAGTGACCACGTCGATGACGAGAACGTCTCCTTCCGCCTGCTGGATGAAGGATCGAACCACACCTTCCATTTCAACCCACTGACTGTCGAAGCGAGCGGTTCGGGCTTGCTCATATGTCAAAGGAACAGGCTTTGGCACCTTTCCAGTACCAAGCACCTTCCACTTCGGTCTATCAATGTAGGGAGTGAACCCGGGTGCTGCGTAGCCCGACAGATCGATCAGTTGACCGGGTTGCGGCGCAATTGTCGGTGTGCTTCGTAGATCGACCCAAATACCCCCTGAAGAATCCTGCACGAACAGATTCGGGACGATCGGGTCGTAGTAGGTTACGACCCCCCGGATGCGGACCTCGGGGCGTTGGTTGAGCGCATTGGCCGCGAGATGGCGGATGTGCGCGACCGTGCGAAGTGTTTGCGACCCAATTGCCGCTCCGCTCGATGCGCGACTTCTAGAGGCGCAAAAAACAAGCGTTAGCAGCAATAGACGATTCCACTTGTAACGAAATGCCCGAAATCCTATACAACAAGAGCCCACGCGAGGCATTCTCATTGTCTTCCCCTCAACACTCCTTTGCAGACAGGCATACGTTTCCGCGCGACGGGGCTCCGGTTCGCTCGGGAACGTAGTTTCAAGGATAGAACGGCGGCCGGGAAAACTTTAGCTCGAGGTGGACACGAAAGTAACCACAGAGGCCTCCAAAGATTAGCCGGTCCCGCCTGGCGCAGATTTTTTAGTTTTTCCCCGAGCGCAAAAGCTTCTTGAAAGCATGACTTACCCGCGGGGCCTCTCGTCGAACGCCTCCGCTCCGGTTTCGTGCCGTCCGATCACCTGACCGGCGAAGAGACTTTTTCATGTCGAAGATCTAGAGTAGTCTGCCCCAAGGTTGGCGACTTGGAACCGGGACCAGCCTGAGATTACCGATTTGATCATCCAGCACGACCCGACTACGCTGGCCCGGGTCCCGGTTCGAAAAGCGGAAGTGATTGGTGTATTTCGTAATCGTAAGGCGCTCCGTGCAATCGAAGCCCTACCGGCCCACTGCGGCGTGCTCGACAACTGGGCGGTAGATCGCGAGCTCGAGGTTCTGATGGGGCAAAGCGCCTGAATCCTCTGTGCAGGCCGCTGCGCTAGTGCACTCCTTTGGCGGGGTTGCACTCTCCTCGGCGGCATTCGTATTTTCTCTCCCAGGTAGAACGTACTCTATGCGGAACGCTTTTGGCCCTTAGGGCGGGCATCCAACCCGAAATCGCGGGAGACGCGATCGTACCAAGTATTGTCATCCAAAGCCCCCCAGTTCACCCACTCCTCATCGGTCATGGATGCACGCCAATCGAGAAATGGCTGTGCATCCGGCCCCACCGCGTAGCGGAGTTGCCACGAATTGCCGTCGATGATCTGGACGATCTTGTTCGCCACAATAGAGGGCTCCGCAGGTGTCTCTAAGGCGGCCACAAACATACCCGCAAAGCGCCGGACATGAGAATATTCCGAGCCCGCTACGGGCTCTGCGACGCGACGTGCCATGGGCGTGTCGATTATTCCAGGCTCGACGATTGCAACCCGGACATTGAAGGGTTTCAGCTCTTGAGCGAGGGACTCACTCAGAGCTTCCAACGCGAACTTCGACGCTGCGTAAGAAGAAAGAGGAGAAGTCGCGATTCGCCCGGCAACGGAAGTTATGTTCACAATGCATCCTCTCCGCCGTTTTCGCATGTCCGGCAAACATGCGCGAATGCACCGCAGGCTACCGAAGTAGTTTGTCTCCATGGTGGCGCGGAAGGCTTCGAAGGGCAGTTCCTCGATTGACCCCTGGCGTTCAATGCCAGCGTTATTCACCAGTCCATCGATGAATCCTGCTTTGGAACGGACAGCAGCAAACGCCGCCGATACAGATTCATCGGAGTCTACGTCCAATGCCAGAATGGAGATTGGGAGGTTTTCCCTCTCACTCGTCTCTCGCAATATTTGGTCCTTCTCAGGCCTGCGCATCGTGGCATACACGGAATGCCCCGCTCTTGCTAGCGCGAGCGCTGTTTCGAGCCCGATTCCAGAACTACAACCAGTCACAAGCACAGTGGACATGGTTTCCTCCTAGTGAGTAGATACGACGAACAGACGCATATGGGCGCGGCCACATCATATATCCCCATTCATCAACGGCATCGAGAATTTGTCAGCTCTGGATTTCGCCCGACCGGCAACTGGCTCGCTCCGCTCGGTCGCAATTGCACGGGTCGGGGGAATCCTGCTGTCCGAGCCCTCGAGCTCGACGGGTACTCGCACCGCGATGAGAGTCCAGCGTACGTCCTCTAAGAAGTACATTGTCAGCTGGTAAACAAAAGAACGCCACTATAATCACTCGCATGTTTGCTTGGTCTGAGTACGCGATCAGGACAGCATTTGATCCGGCGTATGGACCAACAAATCGCACGCTGCCGCGCTGGATGTTCTTGCGCGCCCTTGGTTTGATCTACTTTTCCGCGTTCTTCTCTTTAGTCTTTCAAGGGAGAGGCCTCATCGGTCCAACCGGAATCCTTTCCGCCCAGCGCTACTTAGCCGAAGTCACTAGCGGCCTGGGGCACTGGCAACGAATCTGGTACGCGCCAACTCTGCTGTGGTTTTCAAGTGGGTCTTGGATGTTGATCGTGATCTGCTGCGTGGGCCTGCTGGCATCACTGTTCCTGATTATCAATTTCTGGCCGCGGCTGATGCTCGCCCTCTGCTTTGTCGGTTTCCTTTCCTTCGTAGCGGCTGCTCAGGACTTCTCCGGTTATCAGTCGGACGGCATGCTGTTGGAGGCTGGATTCATATCCTTGTTCTTCGCTCCAGCCGGCTTACGCCCTGGTCTGGCGAGGAGTCAGCCTGTGTCACGGGCCAGCTTGTTCTTGCTGCAGTGGGAATGGTTTCGAATTTACTTCCAGTCCGGCGTGGTGAAGCTGTTGAGTGGCGATCCCGAATGGCGAAACTTTACGGCCATGGACGAGTACTACCAAAATGGACCACTACCCACTTGGATTGGTTGGTATGCACAACATCTCCCGCACTGGTTCCATGCCGGAACGGTGTATGCAACTCTGGCGATGGAGCTTGGGTTGGTGTGGATGCTCTTCTTACCACGACGATGGCGAATTGTGCTCTTCCTGATCGTGACGCCCTGGCAGATCGCTGTAATCCTGACCGCGAACTATGCATTCCTCAACTATTTGGTTCTCGCCATGGGCATATTGCTGCTCGATGACGACTTTTTGATCAGCTTGTCGCGAAGGGAGTTTGCGAGTTTCGCGAATGCGATCGGGAAGGGGACGCCGGTCGAATCGTCATCGATAACGAAGATCGGAGGAATCGGCCGAATTCGTGACCTGCTTTCTCTTTCCTTTAATGCGGTGATGCTGAGCTGGATCTTTTATGCAACCACGGCGAAAATGATCCTGATGTTTGAGCGTAGTCTCCGCTTACCCGTGGTTCCAGTGGTGGCCTTGGAGCCGTTCCGCATCGCAAATCAGTATGGGCTTTTCGCGGTCATGACCCGCGGCCGGTACGAAATCGAGTTTCAAGGTTCTTCCGACGGACAACATTGGTTCGCTTATCCGTTCCGATTTAAGCCACAGGCCCTCGACCAGCCTCCGGGGATTTATGCCCCCTATCAACCTCGATTCGACTGGAATCTGTGGTTCGCATCACTCGGGCAGTGGCGGGACTATCCGATTGTGCCTAATGCCGCCGTCCGACTGCTCGCGAATGATAAATATGTGCTAAGCCTGTTTGCGAGCAATCCATTCCCGAATGAGCCGCCCAAACAGATTCGAGTAATACTGTGGCAATACTGGTTCACCACCATGGCAGAAAAGCGTCGTACTCGACTCTGGTGGCGCCGCGAATTTCTTGGTTTGTACGCGCCGACACTCGAGCGGGAGTCTGACGGGAGCATCCAAGTGACCGAATGGCCGAATGTTGCACCACGGGAGTAGAGCGGAGATTCACGGCACTACGAGAGAACTGGTGTAGAACCTTGATGAGAGCGTTGACTCATGCCGAATAGCGCTTGCGTGATCGGTTCGGGGCCGAACGGACTGTCCGCGGCCATCGTTCTCGCGCAAGCAGGACTCAGCGTTGAAGTGTTCGAAGCCCAATCGACTCCGGGCGGAGCAGTACGCACCATGGAACTGACCTTGCCTGGTTTTCTTCACGACTTCGGAGCCGCAGTTTTTCCATTGGGTGCCGGGTCCCCGTTCTTCTCCTCCGTACCGCTCGAGAAACATGGACTAGAGTGGATCCAGCCGCTGGCGCCCGTTGCCCATCCGCTTGATGACGGGACGGCAGTTGTTCTGGAACGTAGTCTTGAAGATGCAAAGCGATCTCTCGATCACGACGGCCAAGCATGGACAGACCTACTGCAACCATTTGTTGAACGATGGCCGGAATTCGCAGGGGAAATATTAGGCCCAGTTCCGTTGCTGCCAAAGCACCCTTTGCTGATGGCACGTTTTGGGTGGAATGGGTTTCGGTCAGCTCGGTCCATCGTGAACCGTTTCCAGAGTGAACGCACACGTGCGTTATTCGCCGGGCTTGCAGCGCATTCATTCCTGAGCCTGGATGAATCCCTGAGTGGTGCCTTCGGGATACTGCTGGCCGTCTCTGCTCACGCCGTAGGTTGGCCAATTGCTCGCGGTGGATCTCAGTCGCTTACCGACTCCCTATGCTTGCATCTGGGACAATTGGGAGGAAAGGTGATCACATCAAGACCCATCGATACCTTGCAACAACTATCGGATTGCAATCTGGTTCTCTGTGATGTAACACCGCGACAACTGCTCAAACTAGCTGACGCAGAGCTCAGGGAGAGCTATAAAAGAATCTTGCGACGCTTTCGCTACGGGGCCGGCGCCTTCAAAGTCGACTACGCGCTCAATGCCCGGATTCCCTGGAAGAGTGGGGAGTGCGCTCGCGCGGCTACCGTACATCTGGGAGGAGACTTTGAACAGATTGCCCAATCGGAAGCCGCGGTACGGAACGGGCATCATTCTGACGCGCCCTTCGTTCTGTTGGTCCAGCCGAGCCTGTTTGATGGATCACGTGCTCCGAGCGGCAAGCATACGGCTTGGGCCTATTGTCACGTTCCGAACGGGTCGACGGAGGACATGCTACCGCGACTAGAGAATCAGATAGAGCGCTTCGCTCCCGGGTTTCGCGACTGTGTCCTAGCTCGGAAAGTGCTGGCCCCGGCTGATCTTGAGCGTGGCGACAACAATCTCGTCGGTGGGGATATTGCAGGCGGAGCCGCAGATCTCCGGCAATTTGTGCTTCGCCCGAGCTGGCGTGGGTACTCGACGTCGACACGAAACTTGTACATTTGCTCAGCTTCTACTCCTCCCGGAGGCGGCGTGCACGGAATGTGCGGGTATCACGCCGCTCGTTCGGCGCTCTCTAGGCAGAGTTGAACGGCGACTCGTCCGGTAGCGACTTCGTGGGTCCGAACCTAAGCTCCTGGTTATTTGAGATCGGGGCAAGGGTGGTCTTCACTCATCCGACTCGACATCTACCTATGTCCAAAACCCATCTCAAGCTGGACTAACGAGGTTTGAACCTTCTATTCGCCTAACGCGCCTGTCATCCTTGTCAGTTGCATCCTCGGCGACTTGACTTATGATCCGCGGGAGATCAGAACCGTCAGCCGCTTCTTCAGAACGGCTTGGGAAGCGCCTACACATGCCAATTTCTTGAGGTTTGTCTCTTTGCTTAGGCGGGCTTCTACATGTCACGAAGGGTGTTATGGGTTCTACTGAAGCGCTAAGGCTTGTTCCTGCATTGATCCGAGGACATGGCGAACACAGAATTTGTATGGTCCTTGCCATCAAGAATCCTGTTCCCCTTGATTCACTTCAACTCTTTGGAGCGCCGATTAGGGTACTTGACGGGGACGATAGCTTTCAGGACGGTAGTTACGAGTTAGTTGTGGGGGCACAGACATTCACGCTCGTTAAGAATCGCGGAGAGTATCAGAGCATTACCTGAGTACATACCGAGGTTGCCAACTTGGGCACTCGGCGTGGACAAAACGTGGACAAAGAATGATGAGGACAGTAGCCAAACCATAGTTGACCGCTCACCGCGTCATGTGCGGGTGGTACCTATGGCATAGAACGCTAGGTAACAAGATGGAGGCCATATGGTTGCTTTGTTGTGGTGGGTCATTGTTGGTTTCATTGCCGGTTGGGTGACCGGAAAGATAATGCGTGGTCCAGGCCACGGCTTTTTAATGGACGTGGTTATTGGAATCGCTGGGGCCATTGCTGGTGGTTGGATTATGCGCGCCATCGGCTTCGCGGGCAGGGGCGGAATGATCTACACGATTCTCGTCGCAATCGGCGGTTCTGTGATATTAACCCTGCTGTATCGTCTCATCGTTGGTAAAAGCAAGGGAGGCGGGGGAGAGAGTGGAGAGAGTGGTTTGCGAAGAGCCGCTTAGGATTGCGTAAAGATACAGCCTGGTACCCCGCGATTTGCCAATGAAAGCAAGAAAGGCCGCTTCTCCCCGAAGAGCGGCCTTTCAATCAAACCGCGATTCGCTTAGAGTGAGCTACTCAGCCGTGACGGTCCTACTGTCAAGTCTGACAGCCTCCTCAAAATGGTGGCCCCATGGTTCGAGCGGGACCACTCAAATTTTCTAAACTGCAGACTATCTACTAAGGGTATCTACATCAAAACGGGAGCCTTACGCCGTCTTCTTTCCGAACACGCCCGCCACGCTTTCCTTAACCTTCTCGGTTACTCCACCTGCCTTCTCTGCCATGCCCCCTCCCTGCAGCAGGCTGTCCAGTTGGCCGCCAAGGCCGGGAGACTTTGTTCTCAGGAAAGACACAACGGTTTCAAGTGCTTGGCGGGCTTTGTCTTCGCCGATCCCAGTTCTCAGTGCAATTTGGCTGATAAGTTCGTTCATGGCTGCTCCTTATTTATTTATGTATTTTTGTTCTTTCCAGGTTTGAATCGCGACGAAAGTCACGACCACGCATTGCCATCACCTTAAGCAAGTGGGAGGTCGATCGAAACCGGCAAGGTTGACAGTCGACGGCAATAAGGGAGCTGGCCTGGATCATCGCCTAGACTGTCCCCTATTCCCCTTGCTTACTCGCGCTAAACCCGAGACGGTTTGCCGGGGAATTCGCGGCCCTTACGGTCGGTGCCGCTGGCTCGGAAGATCATCCTGATTACGGGCCTGCAGGGTTGCTTTTTCCGGAAATCAATTATGGATTCGCTGGCGGGGACGACCATCGCAAGACTGGAAGAAATCTAAGGTTCTAAAGAGCTGGACGTCAGCGGCGCGGCTTTCGGGTTTTGGATCTTGCACTCTCCACAACGCAATGTCAAAAGCGTGGAGAGTTGTGGAGCGTGGAGAGTTGTTTGCACAGCGAGACCAGCCGTTACAATGCACAACCTTAGTACATCGCTGTTATGCCAAATGAAACAATAGGTCCGGTGGTTTGTCCGGTATAAAATCCGAAAGTGCTACTAACGGGCGAGTGATCTACGTAGATCAACTGACTGTTGAGCCTGATGTTGCGCGTGTCCCAGGGATAATAGTTACTTCCGAAAATGTATTCTTTCGGTTGCCCATATTGGCCGAAAATAAACGAGGTACCACCGTAGAGTTCGAACCTCTTCGGCACAACCATACCTGCGGCCTGAACGTAAAAGCCAAAATCCCGAACGGCATCGACTGGTAACTTTCCATCGGCAACAAAATTGTCGAGTTTCCTGCCGTACCCTTCTCCCTGAACCCAAACGCCGTGGTACTTCATCCCGGCGGAGGCGGATACCATTTGGTAATGTACCTTCTCGACGGTTACTCCGGCTGCCAAAGCACCCGTGTCAAATACGTTGAGACTGTCAGTGAGACGCAGGGTCGTATTGATGCCGGATGAAGAGCCGATTGGCGCCTGGCGGTCCTCAGGGCTGTAGGTGTAAGCCAAATTGAAGCGGGTAGCGAAGTTCTGATGGTTCTCGTAGTCTCCGAAAGCCCCTCGCGGGCCGAATTCACCAGTTGTTGGCAGCCAGGTCAAGGCGAAGCCCGCGGAAAGATCACGGTCCAGTTTGATGGCCGGTACATCCAAATTGCTGTTGTTGTTCCCGAACATCCATCGATACTGAAGCCTCGGAAGTAGATTCCCCTGGGCGAACACACCTTGCGAAAAGTAAGGCCGGAAGAATTCGTCGGCCATCACTCGATCATAGGATTCCCAATAAGGGTGCGAACCCTGCAAAGACATTGTGCCCGGATAGGCATTCCATCCCGCTCCTAGCGTCATGTACTCGCCAAACTTGTAATATAGAGCACCACCTACGGCTACTTGATTTGTGTCTTGAACTGTCCAAAGAAAAGTAGAGTACTGGAATTTGGGGCTGAGCAGCCATCCTTGTGAAAACAACATGACTCGATGGAACTGGAAGTCCTTGCGAGGAGTCACAAGGATGGGCCGGCCCAAATGATCGGTTGCTGACTGGTTTGCTGGCAACTGGTCCAAAAATCTTGCCACCATATAACCGCTGAGATTTAGCTCGCCGTATTCACTCCTGCCAACCGTAAAACCTCGTCCGGGGTTGAATTCCCCAAAAATGGCAGGATTGCCCTCTGCCGCTGGGGGGTATCGCGTCTTGTCATCGTTGTCGCTCTTGCCCTGGGTGGGGGATTCCGCCTTCTGCGATACCTGCTTGGCACCGGCGGTTTGGGAGGGGCCGGCCGGCTTCTTGCTTCCATTGTCAGATTGCGTCAATGTGCCGCGTAGCACTTTGATCTGCTCTAGCAACTCCTGATTTTGCTTTTGCAGTTGCTGGTTCTGCATTTCAAGTTGCTGATTTTGCTTTTCCACCTGCTCATTCTGTTCAATGAGCTTGTCGAGAGCTTGAATTGCCTCCGGAGTATTTCTCTGGTCTGAGTTGACGGAGTCTTGAGCTACACAAATAGGCACCGCTAGCGCAACACTCAATGCGACTGAAAGGGGGACGCGTGCGCTCATCTCAAGAGCTCCGATGGCCTAAAAAAAGACGCACTGCAATTTGTCTGGCGACTCTGCATGGCGGCAAGTTACTTTTTCACGCTGCGGCGCTTTAGCGGGCGTTACGCCAAGTGCTTTACATAAAATGACGCTCCACGTTAATGCGCGGTCGTCGAGAGTCCCCCGCAGTGGCTTCCATAATCAGTTGACAGTGCTAGAACTAACAACTGGCACATTTGACAGCCGAACCAACTCTCTGCCGAGTTTCCTGAACTGCTAGTTCTGGGGGGTGGGTTGTTCCTGGACTGGCGTCCACGAGCTGTCTGGATTGAAGCGCTCCATTGCTTGAAATTCCGCAAGCGATCCTGCGCCGAGATCTTTTTGATACACGATTCCATCGTGGCTGACGATGAATGTGCTAATGCCGGTCACCCCGTATTCAGCTGGTGCGGCTGCTAGGGCAAACCCTCCTATCATTAACCCGTCTACAACAAAGTCGAGTTTGCCCAAGGGAGCTGCAGGTCCTTGCCCTTTCAAGATTTTGAAAAAATACCCGCGATACGGCAGCAGGTCTACCCCATACCCTTGTTCGATGGCTCGTGCCACTTGTTCGCCAATTGGGCCTCCCCAACTGCCGTCAGGATTTTGCCACGCCAGGCCGTCCCTTTTGCCGGAAGTACTGATGATATGTTGGGCATACTGATTAGCCTCGAAGCCCTCGCGTGGGCGAAATGCGTACTCGTCTTGAGCATCGACGTAGTTGTGACAGACATCAATGGCAGCAAGTTCGTTGTATCCGATACGCCGGTATTGAAGTTCTCTCCGTCCCGCTCTTGCGTCGAAGAACCATCCCCTACTGCTTTTTACAATCGGGACAGGAAACGGCCAACTTCCCATCCCCACGAGCAGGAATGCGCGGCTTGCGTTTTTTGGATCGCGTGAGATCGTGTTGTTTGCGTGAGCTTCGGCTGCAAAATCGACGGCGCGCTGACGGTCGAGTGGGTATTCACCAGTGAGAACAATATCTTTGTTGCTGGGCCCGAAGATCCTGAAGAGAGAAGTGAGATCGAATCTGTCGGCTGCATCGATCAACGCCGCTGCGGCACGCTCAGGGGAATCGAAGGTTTGGATACCATGAGGCAGCGCAGGATTGTTGCTCGCGTCAGATTGGCCGAGGGCGAGTGATGACAAACAGAGACACGCCAGGATTGTTGCGATCGTGAGACGAAGTTTGGAAATTCCCTGATTGACATCTGCGGAACTCATGAACTCTCTCCATGTTCCCCGTGATAGGTACTTACCTACGTCCCCGCCCACCTCCGCGGAACCCACCGCCGCTCCGCCCTCCCATGCTGGAAGAACCGCGACTACTCGCGGCCCGGGCACTTGATCCGTTGTATGCTCCCCGGCTTCCAAACGCACCTTGGCTTCCAGAGCCGCCAGATACATCGCGGCTTCTCCCACTGCCACTCGTTGCGCTATTGCTTACGCCAGGGCGGCCGTCGGTACCTCCGGCACTACGGGAACCAGATGGGTTGGCTGATCGTTGGCTGATTTCTTGGCGCGCGTTCGCTTGCCGATTAGCAAGCGATTCGCCCCGCGCTGCCCCGCCGTACTGGTTTGCGGTCGCCCGGTCGCGATAGGGGGCCCCACCGCGATGTTGAGGATTATGACTCCAGTTGCTGGTTCTATTTGAAACATTACTGCGAGCGCTGCGATTGACGTTAGCACTGCGGTTGATATTGGCGCTTCGGTTGAAATTGTTGTAGTTGTTGATTTGCACGTTGTTGCCGCCCCAGCCGCAGCCCCATCCCCAGCCGCCGCTCCACATTGCTCCCATCGCGACACCCATGCCAAAGGAGATCGCCATTCCCGCCGCGTAATAGCCTGGCGGCGGGTAGTAGATCGGTGGGTAGGCATATACAGGTGCTCCATACACCACGACAGGATTGTATGAAGGCACGTATATGACTTGCGGATTGGCCTGCTCCACAACGATGACATTCTTGTTCTCAACGACTTTGGTCTCTACCTTTTGTTGTTCATTCGACTTTAGCGTGCCTTTGTCCTTTGCTTTCTTCCGCATGCGCTGGACGGCATCCATGACATCACTCTGTTGTGCCAAAAAGGCATTACCAAGATCCGTCGTCCACTGGATGTCGTCGGCTAGCCGCTTTACAACGTCCGGAAGAGCCGCCATTGCCTGAATGCTCGGATCCCAGGGCTGCTTCGCCACGGCGTCAGCAAGCTCTTTATCCTTGAGTTTGGGATTCTTCACAAGCCATTGCTGGAGCTGAATGACTTCAAGAGGGTAGGTGGAGGCCGCCAAAGTTTGGGCCAGTAATGGGTCTGGATACAGCGCAATCGGCGCCACCAGAGAATCGAGCTGGTCAGGTGACAGCTTTGCAGCCTTTTGCTCCTCGGCGTTTCCTTTTGTCGTTTCCTGTGATTGTGTAACGACGGGTCGGCCGCTTAAAAGAAGCGCCGCACACAGTACGGGTAAGAATCGCATGATATGCCAAGCGCGTATTCCCGGTGCAGACCCTCAGCCGCAGGCTTGGCGACAGAGACAGTAGCTTCCACTGAGCTGAGATCAGTTCGCACTCGAATACACACGATGATTTACACATGGGCAGAGAGCCCGAAGGAACTGGTACAAGTTGCAGTCGACACCCCTTTGAAGAAAACCTGGTGAGTTCTATGTCGTTCCACATAAGCTCGCAGGGATATCGATCGACGCCCATAGTCCAATTTCGAGAATGAAAAGGCGCGCACCGTGCGGTGTGCTTCAATATCGGATTCCTATGGTGGTGACAATCAATCGCGTGTTGAGGGGCTTCGTGGGCGCGTAGTGGTACCGCGACTCGAAATAGAGCCTGTACGGCGCGTCGCTAACTCTGATCGTGAACCCAGCGCCTCCACTCGCACCTAGGGCAGTCGAAGATGAGCCGAACACCGCCAGGTCGGGGATGCTTGATCTTCGCCAATACCATCCGCCGCCTGCGATCAGATACCCTCCCAGCAATCGACCGCGCAGCTCGAATCGATAATTCCCTGTAAACGTGTAAAGGTCACTGTGCCCATTCCCGTGCGCATTAAGCCAATCCCACAGGAACTCACCGACCAATGCATGACGTCTTGTGAAATTGTATCCAGCACCGTATGTCAGGCCAGTTCCTACACCGGAAACCCGCGACGCGGCGCCTAGGGGCGTGCTTATTGGCCATCCAAGGTTGGTGTTGAACTTGGGATTGTCGTCGGCTTCTTCCTGTGCATGAGTCACTTGCGGAACCAGCGTCAGAACTAGCAACAAGAGCGAGGCCACAGGATGTTTCATGGGATCCTTCTTGCCCTCTCACGGACGGAATTGTCATCTTCAAACTACTCGCAAGAAAGTAGGGGGATCGACTGTCAAAATTGAGGGGCGCTGGCGAGGAGCGGCTGCCTTTCGCCAACAACTCGTTAACGCGGGGGCTGTAATACCTATCAGCTGGCGAACTTACGATTTTTTCCGAGAATTGTCTCGCACCGAAAGCATTGCTCCTTGGGCGAATCCCTGTATTCGCCTTGCGAAGCGAATTTTCGGGCGGAGTGGCAGCGATGACATGTAGAGGCACCTTCCTTTTGACCGGCTGTGTACTGCTCGGGGCTTTGTGGACGAATCAGCTGTTCGGGCAAGATCAACTCGGAAAGACAGGAAACAAGGCTCCATCAAATTGTTCAAGTCTATCCGGCGCACCAATACGTGAAGTCAAAGCCGCGAACGATGACGACAAGTTCCTATTCAAAGCAAAAGTGGAGGAAGTCTCGCTCCACGCGACCGTCACGGATAAGAAGAAACGTCAGGTGATGGATCTCGAAAGAAGCAACTTCAAGGTGTTTGAGGACGGCAAGGCACAAGAGATCACCTCGTTCGGGCGTGAAGACGTTCCTGTAGCGATGGGAATCGTCATAGATAACTCGGGTTCCATGCTGGACAAACGCGACCGGGTTAATAAGGCAGCCCTGAATCTAATTCTTGCAAGCAACCGGCAGGATCAGGTATTCGTGGTCAACTTCAATGATCATTACCATATGGACCAGGATTTCACTGGAGATATCGCGGAGCTGAAAGAGGCCCTGGGGAAAATCCAGTCTAGGGGGGGAACTGCGCTCTACGACGCCTTAATCGCAGCGGCGCACCACTTGAAAACATCCCCGCTGCAAAAAAAGATACTGATTGTCGTGACGGATGGGGAAGACAATGTCAGCAGTCAATCGCTTCACCAAACCGTGGAACTCCTCCAACGCGAGAACGGGCCCACGGTGTACGCCATAGGTGTCCTAGCTTCTGATAGCCCCAAGAGGGCCCGGCAGGCTCTAGAGGCGATTGCGGAAGGAACGGGTGGAATCGCTTTTACACCCAAAACCGTGGACCGTGTCGACCAGATTAGCGCAACGGTCGCGCACGACATTCGCAGCCAGTACACGATTGCGTACAAGCCAAGCAATCGCCCCTCAAACGGCGGATATCGCCGCATCAGAGTGGAAGCAAAGTCGCGCGGTCATAAGGAGCTGACCGTGCGCACTCGCAGTGGGTACTATGCTGCCGGCGAACGTGCGGCTCGATAGCTGACTGCCGCTTCACCCCAACGGACGAAAATCGGTGATCCGTTTCTGCGGCAGCTCCAAACGACCCCAAGCTCCTATCGCTAACGCGACTGCATACCTGAGGACACGGCACCGCCCGTTCCCCAGTGCTTGTTTGGTTTTTATACCCGCAAGTGAGCCTTTAGGATTTCCTACTGAATCCGGTACTTCGAAGCCCAAAGGCCGTTGCCAGGGACAAGAGCCCAAGAATGCCGAGTAGCGGGATCGGACTGCCCGTCTTCGGCAATGTCTTGGGCTCGGTGGCTGCCGCAACGGGAGCATGAACCGGGACTGCAACAACCGCCACAAGAATTGGCTGATCCGGCGCCGGTGGTGGAGGCGGTGGCGGCATCGTACCTGTAACCTTTCGTTGCTCTTCAACCACAGTCTGGGGCACTTCGACGATCTTCGTCGCAGAGATCTTCATTCCTTTCCTTAGGCCAAAGGCATCTGTTTCCTGACCGTTCACGGTGAACTTCTGTCCTTTTGGAATTGTGAACTGCTGAGTGCTGTTGTCCTCGAGTCGCAAGATCACGGATTTCGGAGGCGTCACTTGCCACACGGTCCCTGTAACGGTTTGGACGGTCGTGATCGTCTTCGGGGTGGTTGTCGTTGCAATAGTTCGCTGGAGTTTCATCCCCGGTTTTAGATCGTGAATCCCCAGTTCCTTTCCATCCACGGTAACCCGAGCGCTCTCTGGTACGTTGGCGAAGTGGCGCAACGAACCATCTTCCATCTTGACCACTAAGTCGTTTCCGCTGACCGACACTACTTCTCCCCGCTCTACGGTCGTCTGTGTCGTTGCCTCTCCGCTGGCGGTAGTCGTGTTTGTTTTTACTTGTGCTCTCAACCCCATGGTAATCAACAGGCAAAAAATGATTCCCGCGGGCACATGGATTGCTACTGCTCTTCTTGAGTTCATTTCTGGTTCCTCCTGATTGCTGGTCTTTCCAGCGAGTCCATATTGAGCGATACGGAATGGGTCAACGCTGCATGGACGATGTAGCGTTGAGGGGCACTGCCCGCGAAATAAAAGGGATAACAAGTCACCAAGGTCAAAGCGGGCCCGCCGGGTCGTAATACAGTAACGTCGTCAGGGTTCACCACTCGGATCTTGTCCACCACAAACATGTCTGTCCTCGTGCTGGTCGCCAATGCCAAGGTGTCCCCCACATTGACGTCTTTTAGCCTGCGAAAGAAACCATCTCGGTGCCCAGCGATCCCGATGTTGCCCCACTGCTCAGGGCGGGTGGTCCCCCGTATCCAACCAGCCCCGCGGTTCAACGTGAGGGAGTCGGTTCCATCGAGAACCGGAACCTCCAGGTCAATCCTTGCCACCCGCAATATCGCCAAGGGAGGTGGGAAGTGGCGGGAGAGGCTCTGCTTATAAGCCTCAATCCGCTGTTGAGACCATGGGCCAATATTGATACCAAGGAGTTGGTCGCGATGCTCGTTGGTTGAGATCGGTGTGTAGTGCACCGAGTCCTCGAAACTGCGCACGGCAAGTCGCGAGAACATTGCGCCCTGAACTCTGAATCCTAAGTAGAAAGCCAATAGAATTATCCCCACAACCCAAAATGCGCCCTCAATCAGGGTTTGCATCCGCCTGACTTCTACCTTGAATGCAGGTCCAGTGTCGGAATTGCGCGTGCGACTCTCATCCATTGCGGGACAAAGATAGTCCGGTGCGCCTCTGGTAAGGAACTGGTAGAAGTAGCAGGTGGAAAAGTGCCAATAGGAGAGATGGTTGGCGTCGGGGGGGGAAAAGAGCTTGAATAAACCGATGGGAAGTTTGGCGGGCGATTGCGGGATTGCGCCAAGCAATTCCGTGGGCCGACGCGATAAGAGCCGCTTCGGATTTCCCATGTGAGTGAGAGCCCAGGTCCTCGAAGCGGCTCAAATCCTCAGGCTTTTAGCTGCCTGAGTTCCTGTGGGTTGTATCGATACGACCGTACACTCCTCTCCGGTGGGTGGGAACTGTTAACTCACGTAACTTGCGCAATCATTTTGCCTGGCATTCTCTAAAATTAGTCCCGGTAGGGCATCTTTGCGCGAGGGCAACGACAAAAGGCGTGGTTCAACCCTAAACTTGACATCGTTCATAACGGGGGCCGAAGCCGCCTATCTCCCTCCCCCAACATGTCATTAAGAGGCGGCTTCGCTATCATCCCGGTTTGCTCCTCTTTGAATTCGATTCGCTCCGTCGCCCCTTCTCATCCTTTGATTCTCATCCTTTGATTGACAGGTTCAGAGTTGCGGGATAGGATCGCGACTAATCCCACTAGTTGCTGTTTTGCAGAGCGCTCTAGCTATCCATGGCACAAACCACATGTGTATCGTGTTTTCTGGTCGCGGTTCTGCTCACTACGACCATGCCGCGCCCGCCTAAAAGAAATCAACAGCACTCTTCGCCGCAGAATCCGTCCGTCGGCTTTGCGCATGTTGAAAGCGTTTCACCGGTCTTGGACGTCGATGCCTTCGCGGAAGAAAATGCATTGCAAAGGAATATTCAACAAAATTCCTTTATCCCAGGCAGGCGCGCCGTCCACGAAACTCTGCTAATGAATGAATTCTTGGCGGCGTTCAAAGAATCCAAAGAATGCGACGGAATCGCCTTCTATGGAAAGGCCGACCAGATGCCCGCTTTCACCATTCAAATCGGTGTCCGGGGACATGATCAACCCGCGCGTAAGCCATCATGGACATGGATTCTTTCGTATCCCGGCGATCGTTCGCCTTCAAACAGTGAAGGCCACGGCATGGGCGGCATGGGAAGTCAGCCAAACGCCCGGCTCACGGCAAGCGATATTTGCGTGACAGTCTGGGGCGTTACGGGGTTGAACCACCCAAAACGGTCGGTCGCAACCGACTGAAAGCCATTTGCCAGATGTTTGAGAGGATCGGACAGTGTTTCGGAGCCCTCGTTCCTCTTGGGAATCCAAATTCACACCGAGTGATCTAGCCAGCTTGCAGCTTTGGACCTACCAAGAGCCCAGACGCAATACTAAGCCGGCGCTGAAACGCAGACCTTGACTGAAGTCAGTCCCATTTATCTTGCCCAGCCAGGAATGTAGGTACTCGAAGTTTACGACTCGAAGCGCCATGGCTCGATTCACGGCAATATCGAGTCCGCCGCCTACGGAAACCGAAACCCCCGTACCTTCCCAGTGCTGCGTAAACAGATCACGGTCGATCTGAGTGCCCGCATGACGTTGGGAGAGCACCTCCTGCCGCTTCTTGGGATCCACTTTTTCTTGCGTAATCTTTTGTCCCCCGATTCGAAAATGGGCATGCGGGCTCCATTTGCCGGCAGTGTGAACGATCCATTGCGGTCCGGTCGTGAAGGTCAGCGAGTCGCCACTGGAATACTGGGGTAGGGAGTTGCCGAGCGTACATCCGCTTACCTCCATGGTCCATTGCCAGAAATCAGTAGCTCGGACACTCGCCACCGCTCCCCCGCCCAGGCAACCAAGGTTCCCAGAGCGCTGAAGGCTGGGAACCGATGCAGCTATTTCCAACTTTGGCACTATGCCAAAACCGGATGGAGTGTCCGCTGTGCTTACGGACTCAAAAAGAGTTTGGGAAGGTCGTAGGTACATCTGTCCCTGGTATTGGCGGGTGGTTCCCCGGTTGTCTCGGTGCCAAGGCTTCTGCAACATCATTACGTTCGCGAACGTTTGTGGGGGATTGAGAATTGTACGAGCGAGAATACGTAGAATAGTGTTCCGGGTCCGGTTCTCAATCGGAACCGTAAGGTAGCGGTCGACAGCGTCGCCCGCCACCATCCAAATCAGGCCGCCATTGGGCGTGATCACATGGTCGACGAACCCATAGGCGCAGCAGTAGCGCTGTATTTGTCCGATGGACGCCTCACTCATCAACCCGATCTCGAACTGTTCGCTGAACGCCCAAGCGAACGCGTAGGCGCGCAATCGACTCACCCAATAGTCGCGGTCAGCTCCGAACTGCACAGCTCGATATCGCGGATCGTTATGAACCCAGATGTAACCAGAAACGGCCCCTTCGAGCGGGTGACCTAAGTAGTTCTCGTAATAGGAATCCCCGTCGGACCATCCATGCATTGCCCCTAAAGCCTTGAAGTATCCTCCGAAAACGCTGTTGTGTAACCCAGCGCGCGTGCCCGGTTCGGTGGCCAGTCGATACGAGTGCATGACTCCCAAATAGAGCAGCGAAGCCCTCATGAGCGGCTTCCATTGGACTCGGTCTTCTGAACTCTCAGAGGACAGGGGAATCACTGGAAGCGCAGAAGAACCGTCTCGCGGGTCGATGAAAGAAGGAGCAGGGTTGGCTTGAGAGGACCGCGTTGACGAAGGGGTGCGGCTCGGCGAAGTACGTCCGGTAATCTTCGGGAAGGGATTCTCGAAAGTATCTTCGGACGAGTAACTGCCTAAGGGGTCGGTTTCCTTGGCGAAAGAAACAGAGCTAAGGAAGTGTCCAGATGAAGTGATCAGAATGTACGCTACAAATTCAACGAGTACGCCTCTTTGAAGGCTGCTGCTCTTCAAGCCCCTGAACACGCCAATTTCCCCCCCAACCTCTTCCAGAACTAGCAAAAGAAGAACGTGGTCAGGAACTGCGATAAATTACAGCCAACCTGCTGACCCGCATTCCCGGCCATAGGCGGCTGTCACTTCTGGCAGTGTTGTCCATCGCGGCCCGCTCTTACGCTCGAAACACAAGGAACACGCTAAGTTCATCTCTCGGCCCCTCGTTGCACCAAAGCATCGTTACGGGGACGCGAACTGGCAGGAACTCAGACATCAAGTCAGAGATCAGGCGGAGGATTGCAAATGAAATACGCACGTGCCCTGCTTCTCGTCATGTTTTTGACGGCCACTGTGACATGGGCGCAGGAATGGCCAAAGGTCGAAATTGGAGCGGACTATTCCTACCTTCGGTTTGCTCCGAGTGGTCCATATACAAAGGGACATAGCCTAAATGGGGGCGGAGGGTCCATCGGCTACAACTGGAACGAGTACCTAGGCATAAAGTTGGACCTGCAGGGCTATACCAGCAATAAGACAGGTTTCAACATCCCCCCCAATTTAACTTTCCCGAACGGCCTAACTGGCAACGTTCAAAGCAATCTCTTCACTTATCTGATTGGGCCGCAGTTCAAGGTTCGTGCTCACATGATCCAGCCGTTTGCCCATCTTCTATTCGGAGGAGCACATACCAATGTTTACGGTAATGCTTTCAAAACGCTATGCGGACCCTTCGCTGGCACCTGCGCGATTACCAAGGCACCAACCGCAGAAGCGTTTGCGATGGAATTCGGAGGCGGTGTAGACATCCCCATCAACAGGATAGTGTCTTTCCGCCCCGCGCAGGTTGCTTATCTGCTAACTCGATACAGCAATCCGTTCACGAAAACGAGCAACCAAAGCAACTTTCATTTTTCAGCCGGGATCGTATTCACATTGTCCAATGGCGGTTACTGAATCCGGTGGCGCAACCGTGTGAGTCGCATTGCTTCATTTCTGACGGGAGCCGAGTCGGTGACGGCGCTTCTGGGCGCGGAACTTCGCCCATCGCGCTTTCTGTGCAGCGGCTATGCGACGTCTGGCAGCTGGTGAAATATTGCGACGTTTGGCGCCCGCGCGACGTTTGGGCGAATTGGTTCCGGCCCTCGTCAAAAGTTGTACTGCTGAAATGGCGGTGTCTAATTGTTGGAGGTCGGACGTTTTTTGGCCGCGCTCGTTGCGCAGCAATTGAAGCGCGCTTTGTAGACTAGTCATTGCGTTTTGGTCTCCGGGACGCTCTATATTTGGCAGGATTCTCACGCCTGCGTCTTTCCGTCCTGGGTTTGCCGCTCGAAATAGAAGGTGATCCCCAGGGCGAGAATCAACGCAGCAATTCCGAAGAGGGTCACGCCTGAAACAAACTTCGGCTCTTCCGTAATCACCTTTCGAGCCATTGCAATCAAGGCTACCTCAATCACCACTCGCACTTGAATGAGATCTTTCTTCAAGTATGTCTTTAATGTCTCGAGCCGAGCAACTCTACGCCGATCAATACCAGTAGAAAATAGCCGAAGATTTCCAGGAGCCCTTGTACTGGAATGAGAAAGCGAGGTGGCTCTCGGATTTCTTCAACGATCAAGTACCCCAGATGTACGGTCGATAGGATCACGACTAGCAATAACATCGCCATGATCCCCAAGAGCGTGATCGCCTGTCCTTTCGTGATCAGAGTTATCAAAGTTTCTTGTGTATTTTCGCTTAGCGTTTGCACCATACCCAAGTCAACGATGTCCGGATGCGTCTACTGTTTCGTTGCGGGGAAGGTCCGGAGTAGTTTCGATACCGCTTTGCTGGCCAGTTCTAGCGACTTTCCCTTGTCAGTGTTGTCGAGCTTCTGGCTGACCGAGCCACGCCAGATGATCTTGTTGTCCGTTCGATTCACGAAGCTCAAAACTAAAGTTCCTTGTGATTCCCAGGTGGCAACATTGGTGCCACCTTCTGCTCCTGTCCACATCGTGGCGTTGATCGCTGGCGGAGGACCGCTGTAAGTCGGCAGAATGGGTGTCCCCGAAGCGCCGCTAAGATTGAAATCGATTCCACCTTCCGGCATCAAAGTTAAATCCCCGTCCTTTTCAAGCTTGTGCCAGCCTTTACTTTGCAACTCAGTATCTACAGCCGTCACAACCGTCTGCCAGAGAAGTGGGTGTGCGGGCCTTGGGGATATGTCAGACCATGTGTAGGTGGAAAACCGAGAGAAGTCTACGCTTTTGTCATATCCGACCTTTACTTTTTGGGCCGGGAGGCTTGTTGCTATCAGTGCCGTAGCTAACCAGACAAAAAGTTTAGTTGTGGCTACCTTGCAAAGCATGCATGCCCGTACCGGGGAAACGAGAACCCGGCGCCTTTCGTGACAACAATATCAATCGCCACAGCTCCGACTCGAAACTGTCATAAGTACCAGCGTCGCTGATCTGACCGCGGATCAGAACCGGAAGATTGGCCCAACGAAGGCTTCACCCTGAGAAGCCACAATCGCACGGACGCGAACAATGCAACCCGCACCGCAGACGAAAGCGACCTCCGGATTCACGACAATGGGTAGCCATTCCGCCTGGAGCTTAAAGCCGAAATGACGATTCAGGTAGAGTCTAATTCCAGCTCCAATTCCGAACGAGAAGCGCGTGAAGTTGATATTCTTCGCGCTTGAAACATGAGTGGCACCGACACTGGCAAGTACAAAGGGTTTCGCCCGCCAAGGCCAGTTTTCGATGAAAGGTTCGTGGCTGAAATCTCCATGAAACTGGTCAATCACAACTCGTTGAATAGGGGGCTGGGGTACAAACTGCTCCGCGTGTACATATGAATCCTGCCTCGCCCACCGCACTTCAATCAGGTCTTCTTCGCGGGGACGTACACCGAAGGAAAACCCGTAGCTGGGACTTGCGTCTACAACAACGCGAGGCCCAACGTTCGTGACTTCTGGCTCAATGGGAAAGCTCATGCTCGTGCGATAACCCAGGAACGAACTGAGGTCAAAACGCAATCCTGTCGACTCTGCCTCCTGGGCACCGAGAGTTGACGAAAGTGCGATCAGTTGTGCCGCCGCAAGAATGAGTCTCAAATGTGTTTTCCTAACCAGGTGTAACCTCCGACTTGGCCGCTTGCTGCGAAACAGGGGAAGCTCCTATCGAGCGTCCTGAGCAATACCAGAGATGCGCAGCAGCGTTGGATTGTTGCAGTAGGGCAGGCAAATTCGTGCATCGCTTACAAGGCCCGTCCTGGGATACGCGTGACTAGACGGATTTGTAAGGAGCTAGCTGCCAGAAGTAACAGTTGGCTTTTTGCGATGCTCGCCCCATCCTTCGCCACGTGCCATTTAAGAGACTCGAGCGATGCATTTTCAATTCCCTCGCGCTTTTCATTTTGTCTGTTCCGGGTTCTTCAACGACCGTCGTTGTCATTCGCACGTCCGAACACATTGTTGTCGCGGCTGACAGCTTATGGTTTGCAAGCTCCGACTGGCAGACCTACCACCCTTTCCTTGCCTGCAAACTAATGCAGGTCGGCCATATTTACTTCGCAGTATCTTCGGTCGATACAGACGCGCTTGAGGTGCGAGCCATAGCTCGCAAAGCAATGGCCGCCTCAGCCTCGGTGAACCAAGCTGCTGAGAGCTTCCTCCACCATGCCGACCAGATGGCGAGGAGAACAGCGGCGCACGAAGCCCAATCAACTATTGACATGTGTCGGAAGAAGATATGCGCGGAGGCAGTATTTTTCGGGATAGAACAGGGGGTACCTATCTTTGCTAGGGTCGCCCTCCAGCAAGTTGGCGAAAGTCGGGCGTCCTTAAAGTTCATTCCACACAAAGAGGAGTGTCCTGGGAACTGCGATCGACAGAAGAAAAAAGTCTGGATTGTGGGACAGCGCGATCAAGCTTTGCGTAGGCAACGAGAAAATCCAGAGTTCATGACGCGGAATTCGGACGAAGAAATCGCGCGTCAGCTAGTGGAGTTCGAAAAGGCAGCGGTTCCGCACTATGTCGGTGGCCCTATCGACGTATTAACGCTGGATGTCAATGGCGCACACTGGTTGCCATCGCAAGGTGGGATGTGTTCATCCAACCAAGCTATGCCGCTGGGGGACGAATACTGAAGAGCCGCTGAACCGGATGATTGCTGTAATACCTGGAAGTTGAGTACTTACCGAATCACTCTTGCTCGCCTAGCCGACCGTGCAAGCGCCCCATGGTGCCAGGCTGACAGTTGGAACCGTCAAAACTGCCACCTCTGACAGATGACGGGGGTCTACTGAGTAGCGAAAATTCCTGATGAGTTCGAGCAGTTGGTGAGCGGGTTCATCATGAGAGTCGCTATTTTGCCACTGGTTATCTTGTTAGTGCAGCTATCCATCACGACTTTTTCTTTCACTCAAAGCGAAGCTACTCCGCGCATTACGTCGCGAATCAGCGAGGTCATGGTCCTCAAGCGGAAGCAGGTCGATGATATGCAGCGTCGAGCTGAAGCGGGCGAAGCCGAAGCTCAATTTGTCGTTGGCGCTATTTACCGTCAGGGCGGCCTTCTCGGCCCGAAAAACGATACCGAGGCGTATAGGTGGTTCAGAAAGTCTGCCGACCAGAATTTTATCAAGGCAGAGATTGCATTGGGCGACGCCTACGCTTTCGGCAGCGGGGTACCTCAAAGTTACGAACAGGCGGCGCTTTGGTATACCAAAGCGGCCCAGAAGGGGGACCCGGTGGCAGCCAACGATCTAGGAGTGCTCTACCACCTTGGACTGGGAGTGACTCGCAGCAACTCGCGGTCGATTGAATGGTTTGGGCGGGCTGCAGGCAAGGGCCTGGCTGCAGCCCAGTTCGCGCTTGGATACATGTATCAAACAGGACAAGGATTACAGCGAGACCTAAGCCGTGCGGCCAAATTTCACCTCGCGGCAGCGCAGCAAGGTTTTGCCCGCGCGCAAAATGAACTCGGCGTGATGTATGTGCGAGGAGAAGGGGTTCGTAAGGATGCGGGCGAGGGATTTCGGTGGTTCACGGTTGCAGCACAAGGAGGGGACACTTCAGCACAAAATAACCTGGGATACCTCTACATCACAGGCCAAGGTGTTAAACAGGACTTCGCGGAGGGCTCGCGTTGGTTGAAAGCTTCAGCTGAAAAGGGAAATCCTTTCGCACAGGTTAGCCTGGGGGACTTGTACGCAAACGCTCGGGGTGTACCGCTCGACTACATCGAAGCCTATAAATGGTTTAGCCTGGCCGCGATGCAAGACATGAACGACGCAGCAGATGCGCGTGGGAGCATTGAGAAGATCATGACGAAGCGCCAAGTGAGCGCCGCGAAAATCCGGATTGCCTTGTGGCAAGAGCAACATGCAAGACTGGCCGAGAAAAGGCCGGAATTCGATTCTGTTGATTCGCGGGACTCCACCAAAGATTGGCTTTCCTGCTGTGCCGTCTCTCAATAATTCTCCGGTGCCAGCTCAGGGCTGAGCCCGCGACGGCCTACTGCTAACGCCATAATCTTCGGGTCTTGGAGGCGAGATTTTGTGAGAATACGCTGCCCATGCCTGCTATTATTGCGCATCGTCGTGCGTCCTAGGAGAGCTGAGGGTGGCTCTTCGATGCCAGGGCAGGGAATTCAGCTTTAGTCATAGATCTTTCCCTTCCGGAATGCCAGCCCCAGGAAGCACCTGACGACAAACGATGTAGGTTCTCAGCTCAGGGGGCCTGTGACGCGATCTAGGGTTCGTGCGCTCATCGTGGACGACTTTGGGGAGTGGCGACAGGTATTGCGGTCGCTTCTTGAAAGGACTCACATCGTACAGGTTGTTGGCGAGGCAGCGGACGGCCTGGACGCTGTACAAAAAGCTCAGGAACTACAGCCGGAGCTGATCCTCCTTGATGTCGGTTTACCAAAATTGAGCGGCCTTCAAGCTTTGAAACTCATCGAAGAATGCGCCCCGAAAGCGAGAGTCCTTTTCGTAAGTGAAAACCGCTCCTGGGAAATAGCGCAGGAGGCTTTTCAGATCGGTGCGCTAGGCTACCTCGTTAAATCTGATGTGGGCCGCGAGTTGTTGGCAGCGGTTAGCAAGGTTCTCGAGAACCAGCAATTTATCAGCTCCAGTTTGGTGTCGCCGTGGCCTGATTCCGCGGCGTTAGGTGACCACTCAAGTCCGGATGGGGACGAGGTCCTGTCGCCTTCCCAGTCCAACGCGATTCGCCATGAAGTGGCGTTCTATGAAGATGATGCTGCCTTGGCACATGGATTCGCTCAAAGCGCCACAGCGGCTTTGAGGACAGGGCATCTCGTGGTCATTATCGCGACTGACTTTCATCGCAGGCTGGTCGATAGGGAATTGAACAACAACGGCGTAGATATCGAAGTGGTGACAAGGGCTGGCAGACTTATTGAACGTGATTCTGTCGACGTCCTATCCAAAATCATGATTAAGGAAGTTCCGGAGTCTATTCATTGCGCCAAGGTGCTTGATGACCTGGTTCTCGAAGCTGCAAATCGTGGCAACCCGGATTCCGGCCGGGTCGCGATCTGCGGAGAATGCGCCGCGACTCTCCTCAGGTGCGGTAATGAGGAAGGGGCAGTTCGCCTGGAACATCTATGGGATGGGCTCTTGAGTACTCATTCCGTCGACACACTCTGTGGGTACCTTTGGGGTAGCTTTCCGTACCGGCAGCGTACGCCCCTGTTTCGAAGGATATGCGCGGAGCATGCTGCGATTCACGGCTCGGAACTAGACCACTGGGCTGGTTCCCTTAGTTGAGCCGTTGGCGCGATGCCGGTTCTTCCATTACCCCGAGCCGGCGTCAGGTGTAATGCTGACCGCTAAGTTTAGAGCGAGGCCACCGCCGGGTGGTCGTAATTTCATAGGCGAGGGGCGTGAGATTCTCGGTACACACTAAAGAGTCGCTCCGCCTTGTCTTCTTCAAACGCTGCTCCCGGAAGAAACGATGAGCATGGCTACTCCTGTGCCGCGCCAGGAGTGCGCGGCGTTTCTGTGCGCACATTGAACGATAGAAGTATCCTTCCAGCATTTTCAGGAACCCCCGAGGACCAGCGACCAAAAAAGATTACCTCTGGTGAATGGATTTGTCCCGGCACAAACATAGGGTCCCTAGATTGGCGCATGTTCGCTAATCTCGTAGGGGCGGCATCCTTTGTCGGAAAGCAATTTTCGATCGAGGATCGGAGGCTCACCTGTAAGAAATTGCAGTTGAGTCAAGCCCCGACGCCGAATAGGCCTAAGGGTGCACACTGTGTGCTTTTCGGGGTGCCCCCATGCACTTCAGGTTAATCGTAGTGGTCCTTTTCGCTCTCCAATCGGCTTCCGTAACCTTTGCACAAACCGGAGCCACACCCCTCCCTGCCGCTCCCCCGTCGAAGAAAGCGTTGCAGACACATGAGCATGGCATCCGGGATGTGGAACAAATAGGCGATCGCAATGTTGGTTGCGGTCGAGGCCTGGGGAATTGGTACAGCCTCGAACAACAGTCGGAAATGGGAAAGAAATACGCCAGGCAGATCGACGTCACGAACCCCTTTGTGCTTGATCCAATCGTCACCGCCTATATTGACAGTTTGGGGCAGAACATCGTGCGGAACTCGGACGCTCACATCGCTTTCAAGATTAAGATCATCGATTCTGATGAAGTGAACGCGCTGGCCTTGCCCGGGGGATACCTGTATCTCACTTCGGGAGCGATTCTTGCCTCCGATAATGAGGCAGAGCTCGCGGCCATCATGGCTCACGAGATCGCTCATGTTGCAGCGTGCCATGCGGTTCGCGTACGCACGCGAAAGGAATGGATGGACATTGCGTCTTTCCCTCTAACCATACTTGGTGGCCCCATCGGCTACGCTGCCCTGCAGGGACTCTCCATCGCTAGTCCCTTTGCCACCCAAAAATATTCCAGGAACTTCGAATCCGAAGCAGACTTCCTGGGTGTTCAATATGTCTACAAAGCTGGTTACGATCCCCAGGCGCTCATTGCGTTTTTTGAGCGGGTGAGGAGTGGCGACGGTCCCAAGCGAAACCGCGTTGTGGAGGCATTTAGAACGCATCCTCGGAGTCTGGAAAGAATTCAGAAGATGGCGAAGGAAATCGAGCTCTTCCTGCCAAGCAAGCCGGAGTACAAAGTGGATACATCAGAGTTTCAAGAGGTGAAATTTCAGCTCAACCAATACGAAAACCGGAGAAATGGCAGCTACCAGAAGCCAGGAGCTCCAACCTTGAGGCGGCGAGTCGGGCGACCCGAAGCGGAGCCAAAGCAGGGAGACACCAAAAACTGAAAGCATGACCTCGAACGGACCTAGGCTTCGGATATTTTCGTAGCGTCGATTTGTCTAAAACTCCCGCCTATTGCACCGTTACACTCGCGACGATCTTCGCAGTCCTGTGTTGTGAGTCTACAGCTTGAATAACCAAACGCTGATTAGGGCCGGTTGGAAGAGTGAGCGTCGTATTCAAGTTATTGCCATTCACGTGAAAAACCTGTTTGTAGTTGACCCACACCTGGATCTGGGTAATGTCGCGCGTTCCAGAAGCGGTCGCAACAAGGTTCACGGGATTGGTCTGTACAGAGTGGTCAAGTGGTCTGGACGCGATCAATGTAATGGTTGGCACCGCGAGAAATCCGTACGGTCTGCTGACCGTGAAATAAACCCCGACGATTGCTCGAGCGTAGTTGATTCCGGTCGTGCACGATGCGAGTCTATGTTGCCTTGGGAATGGCTCGGCAACGCCTTGTTTGGCTTCTTTACGTTCGAGCCCAAACGAAATGAAGCCCGAGTTGGAGTCGTGGCAACCCACAATGTCGCCATGAGAATTGATAGCGGTAACTTCGCTGTCGACCCCACGGGCTGACTCGAGAAAACCGAAGTCGCCTCCTGCAATCCAGAAGCCTCTCCATATCCCGCCGGTGAACACTTGGCCGGCAATCCAGCCCAAGTTGCTGATTCCGTTTAGCTGGGTATTCGGTGTTTCGCCCGTCAATTGTGGTGCGTCGTAGGTCTTGAACTGACCATTGCGATAAATATAGCCGTGAGCATCGTCGTAACTGCCCACAATTACTCCAGAGTTATTGATTGCGAGTGCTTTTGTGCCAAACCCCGCGTTCGGGTCGTCGAGCCTTGAAAACTCGCCGCGATGACGGACGAAGCCGTGAAAGTTCAACGGACCGGGTAATTGGTAATCGCCGACAATGTCACCGAAGTCGTTGATGCCCATTGCTTCTGTCGCAGTCGCGCCAGGGACGTCAATCGAGTAAAACTTGCCATCGCGAAACAGAAATCCGTGCTGATTGCTGGACGAGTCAAAATAAGACCCCACCACCATCCCGCCGTTATTAATTGCGTTCGGCAAAGTCAAAAGAGCACCGGGATACGCCAGATTCGCGTATTGGTAATTCACCGACATTTGCACCTGAGGCAGGGCGTTCCTCGAGAACACCCCCCCTACCAAGGCGGCGAGAATCAGCAAGTGGCATTTAGCGGTCATAATGTCTCCAAACTCCTCTGCATAAAGTGCGCAAGTTCCCTTGCAGCGGCAACTGACAACATTGACGTAGGTAGCTGCGGCTTTTGTGGGCGCAATGTGGCTTCATCTTTTGACAGTGTCCCCTGTCAGGACGGTTTAGCTACCTTGGACTCGTCCGGTCTGGTTCGAAACTGTGTGCAATCTCCTCCTCCATTCTCGTGCGCAAGAAATGGGGACTACACACACAACCTCTTCCTCAGTCGGGTCAGACCGGACGAATCTATTTGCAGCCGAATGTGCCCGTGACGTTGGTTCCCTGGCGGGGCGTATGAGACAGTCTTGGATTTGTGTAGTGAGCTTGTCGATCGTCTGCGCCTCCCTTCTATCTTCAGCACAGTCCGGAGCCGCCGGCACTTCCGGGGAAAATCCGCCAGCGCAGGGAACGCAGGTGCCTTCTGCGCAGCAAAGTTCAACAACAACGCCGCCACAGGGAAATGGGCAGGCGACGCCTGCGAATACCGGAGATCCAGCAAAGCAGCTGCAGGTCTTCGTTTATCCAGCCAAAGGGCAGTCTCCCCAGCAGCAACAGTCTGAGGAACAGCAGTGTTTCCAGTGGGCACAGTCCGCAGCCGCAAATCAGCCACCGACTGAGACTGCTCAAGACTCCTCCTCGCAGAAGAAAGGAGCTCCTGTAGCAGGGGGAACCGCAAAAGGCGCTGCTGCCGGTGCCGCGATTGGCGCGATCGCAGGAGATGCAGGCCAAGGTGCTGCTATCGGAGCTACCGGAGGCGCAATGGCTGGAGCTCACAAAAGACGGCAGGCGAAAAAGCAGGCCAAAAAGGAAGAGCAAGAGCAACAAGCAGCCCAACAACAGCAGGGCACCGACGCTCTGCGCCGTGCGTTTGCAGCCTGTATGGAACCGAAGGGTTACTCAGTTAAGTAATCTTCCCTGATGAGTCAAAGAATTGCCAACCCGTCGCTACCAATCGCCGTGCTCCTTATATCGGCATTATTCGCACGACCGTTGCCAGCGCAGCACGTCGAGCTCGGTGGGTTTGTTGGCTACGGCCGACCCAACGTTCCTGGATTTCCCGAAAACGCTTTTGGTGCCGGCGGTCGGGTGAACATCAACTTGCACCGATTCTTGCAAGCTGAGTTTGAGACCGCGTATGACGTGAAGTACGCAAGTTTTGTGCTCGTTGCGTCGAGTGCTTCTGCCACCTTGACCAATAGCAGGCTTGGCATCCTGCACATGAACGGTGGTTTGAAGTTGCAGACCGCAGGCGGAAGCTTCTTTCTATTCTTTAAGGGTGGTGCCAACCGCTATGGACCCGAACAAACCATCCAGACTGTTGCGGGAACGCCGATCATTGTGACCACATCGACATCTTCGCTCCCGACGTTCACGGAAGGAGTCTTCTATCCCGGAGGGGGGATCGGGTTTCACGCAGGACCGCTTGGCATTCGAGTCGATGCCGGTGATGAGATCTACTGGGATTCCGGGACCCATCACAATTTCCGCCTAACTTTCGGGCCAACGATTCGCTTCTAAGGACCGGTTACCTCGGACATCGCCTCCCATAGGAAAACGTCACTTGCTCATTTCAGTCCGAATGTCCAGCTGAGCCCTGAACTTGTTCCATAGTCGCTGCCTGAAAACCCAACCGGAGGGCGGTTATCCCAATTACCATAAAACGATACATTCCATTTCAGATCACGGAGAAGCTTCACGTAGTAAGAAGCGTTAGTATTGAAACGAATGCGACCTGGATCTGACAAAGCCGGTAGCAGCATCGCGTTCACGGTGAGGCTCGTCTTGCTGAACTTGAAAAACTTCCCTTCAGCGTAAATCAACGCAGTGGCAACATTCTCCTGGTCGCGAGGTATGCCCAATGGCTGATAGTCGGTGCTCTGCCATGCTCCGCCTCCCCAAACCGTAATTGTTGCGCGGTTCGAATTTTTGAGATAGCGACCCACGCCGCCGCCAACCGTGCTCTGCAGCACAATGCCTTGAACCGAACTCTGGAGCAAGCCACCAATCGCGGCATAGAACCAATTCTTCGTCGGTAACAAGTGGAAGAAGTTGAAGTTGACGGAATTTCGAGTTGAAGCATTGACGTCCTTGCTGGATGACAGGCTGGAATCGTAGGTGACCCCAGCACCCCATCGTTCTCGAACGTACTCCGTCTGCGATCCCAAGCTGTACTGAGTGGATTGATTACCCTTGGAATAGATCACGCCGAAGTTCACTGCGCCGTTAAATCTCTTCCAGAACCTTTCAGAGGTCGCAAGCATTTGCACGATCTGCGTTCGGTCAAGCGTGGACTCGCGCTCAGGAGCTTCAATAATCTGAATTTTTACGGGCCGCCCCGCCGACGCCTCAGAAGTTTTCAGGGCTCCGGTATACACAGAACCGTCGCCCGTTTTAACGAGAAACAGTTGACTGCTTTCCAGGCGGGCAACTTTCGACCAATCCACAGAGCTTGTTCCATCGATGTAATCGAAGCTGACATAAAGAACCCCCGCCTCCAGGCCCTTGATCTCACAGGTCATTCGATCGCCGTTCTTCATCACCAACACGTCGGTCTTGTTTCGCGCGAGACAGGACGCGGTGGCCAACACCGCAAAAGTAAGGACGTTGATGAAAACTCTCATATCCCTTCCCCTGAACTTCATGGCCGAAAAACCCCGCAGGCCGTGGAATGCGCGGAAGTGCACGCTAGCGCACCCTTCGATTCCTTTAAACGAGGCTCGATGCACAGTGTGACTGTTAGAACTGACAGAAGTTCGAGCCGAGCGAACCACGTTCGATCAATGAACTGACGGGAAGTAATTCAACGGAGTTGCGGGTTGGGAATGGGCACACTTTCTTGCGACTTCATGTTGTTACAGTTTTCTGACTTTTCTAGTGGCCGTAAGGTTTGTGGTGCAGTATGAGCGAAACTTGGCGGGATGCGTACAAAGACGCGCTCTTGGAGACCGACCCACACAAGGTCCTGCGTCGAATTGAAGTGGCCCAGGCTGCAATTCGCAGGCGGTTGTCGGAACAGGAAGAGCCGTTGACCAAGAGAGAATTTGAAGACATCGATGGTGCTCTTCGCACCCTACGCTTCCTGACGAAAGAAGCGGCCTAACAGGCATTTTCTAACGGAAGGGAGCGGAAACGAATTTTCTTCCGGCAAGAGCTTCTTCAACGGCAAAACCTAAGTCTTGGGCGAGCTGCGATTTGAGAACGAATGCGGAGCATCCGTTGGCTATTGCCATAGTAGCGAGGTCCTCGTCTTCATGGATACTGACAACGATCACCGGACCATGGAACCCACATCGGCGAAGCTGACACAAGGCTTCTAACCCGGTCATTTGCGGCATTGAAATATCGGTGATCACCAAGTCTGGTTGCAACTCAAGTACGCATTTCAACAATGCGCAGCCATCTCCGACGCTCGAGACAATTTCGGAGGTTGATGGGAGACTCTGCCGGATAGCCTCGATGACTTCAGGCACGTCATCTGCGACCACGATTCGAATGGGCCTATTGGCCCCATTTGATGTTGACGGGGTTTTGTTTTCATCCACGTCGGGCAACAGCCCCTTTCCGATCGAGCTCCCGCAACTTGCATGCGCTGCTGCATCAATTTGCTCCCAAAGATGAAGGAGCAGCATCCAGAGTCAACGTAGAACATTGGACAACTCGGGTGCAACGCCGCAAAGGTCAACGCCCATTACAGTGGTAACGGAACGTTTGACGGATTTCTGTAAGAACACTGGCCAGTTCCCGTTGTTGTGTTTTCGTAACGAACTCGAACGCGTTCTGGGGGAACGTTGTCGAGTGCCAAGACCTTAGGCTCGAAACGCCTTGGGGAAAAGCGTGATCTGGCACGTGTGATGCAGTCAGCTCCGAGACGGGAATGTTCCGGGGAATGTGGGAGCTCGTTTTTTGACATCAAATTGACGTAAACTGCCGAAACGCTAACAGCTGTCTTAAACCAAGCCCCTTTGTGGCCCCGGGGGCATGTCTCAGCATCGTGCCATCGGGTGCCGGCGGGAACCAAATGACGGGAACCAAATTCGGAAGGGAAATGGCGATTCTCCGTGGAATAGCGGGCTTGATCAGAACCCGCTTAAAGGGGGAAATCTTGCGGTCCGCCGTACATATGGCTCCCCTGGTCCAGAGCCCGGCCGTGTTGTCATCCCTTCCGGCGGACGGAGAGCGATTGCCGATCTATACCAGCATGATCGTTTTCTTTCCGGTCAAGTTTTTCTTGCTGATCCAATTCGTCGTCATTGTTGCACTGCTGTGGGATTGGTACCGTCGCCGACTCCTACAGACCAGATTGGCGCAGAAGTTTGCGCTCGAAAAACAGGCAATTGAGCAGCGCTTTCGCGAGCTGTTTGAGCAAGCTCCCATAGGGATCGCGCTCGAAGACCCAGAAGGCAAGCTGCTGTTCGTGAATCCGGCACTGTCTTCGATACTAGGGTATGAGCGAAACGAGATGATCGGCATGAGTTGCTCTCGCTTATCCGATGAAGCAACCTGCGCCGGAGAACAGGAACTGCTCAAAGAGTTGGAGAGCGGTTTGATAGGCACTTATCACCTGCAGAAACAATTCATAAGAAAGGATGGCGGCAGGATCTGGGGCCGAGTGAGTGTCTCCCGCTTGACCTTCCAAACCCCTGGCGCGCCTGTCGTACTGGCCTTACTGGAGGATGTTACGGAACGATACGAAGCGGACCAGAAACTGAAGGAGGCAGAATCGGCCCTGCACGAATTGCCTTCACGGTTAATCGCCGCACAGGAAGAGGAGAGACAACGCATTGCGCGCGAGTTGCACGATGACATTGGGCAAAGGTTGTCGTTGCTCATGGTCGATTTGGAGCGCTTAATCTACAACCTCCCGAGCTCAGCCGGTCACGTATCTGCAGAATTCCTGAGCCTGTTGCAGGGAATGGATGAGATCGCAACCGATGTCCACGAACTCTCGCATCAATTGCACTCGTCAAAGTTGCAACACTTGGGCCTCCAATCAGTGCTCAAGGAGCTGTGTCTGCACTTGCGCCAGAGAGATCTTAGGGTTGTAGAAGAGATTCGGGACGTTCCCGAACTCCCCTCTGACGCGCAGCTTTGCCTCTACCGAGTCGCACAAGAAGCGCTTAATAACGTCGCTCACCACAGCCATGCGTCAGTCGTGTGGGTTCAATTTTCTCGAAAAGACTCAACTGTGAGATTGAAGATTCGGGACAACGGCCGAGGTTTTGAACCTTCCAAGGCGACTTCTGGGCTGGGTCTTGCAAGCATGCGTGAAAGAGTTCGTGCGCTCGATGGAGACCTTATGATTCTCGCAGCCGAGAACCATGGAGTTGAGATCGTGGCGACCATACCCCTGCAATCCAAGGTGGTCCTTAGAAAAGCCGGCTAGGCGTGCAGCCGAGCCGGCACAACATATATATAAGCCCAGCTCTGTCGCATTTGACAGTGCAGTTCAGGTTAGGGCGCCTCTAACGTGTAGCTTGGGCGTCTGTATGAATTCTCGCAACCAGGGAACGGTTCTTGTTGCTGCTCTCCTCCTGAGCTCAGCCTATAACAGCAACAACTCTCTACCGTCATCCAATGCGGGGGAACCCAGCAGTCCGCGTCCACTAGCAGCGTCCGCGCCTCCTACGGCGGACGCTGCTCAATGGAGGGTTGGTCGTCGCAGGCTGAAGCGGTTGTAGCCACGACATCGAACCTCGGGCGAAAACAGCCTTGAGTTTTCAGATATGGCGCCAAGAACTCACTTCAATTCAAGGGGCAGTGGTTTCCAGCAATGATGCAACCATCGCGCACTAATCGCCTTGTGTTAGATCAAGCCTCTGAAGCGTCTTTCGCAGAACTCTCCATGATCCTTTCCAAGTCTCCGTTGTTCGCGGGAATTCCCGAAAGACAATGTCAATTGATCATTTCGGAAGGAACTCGGCGTGAAATCAAGGGCAGGGAATCAATTATCAGGAGTGGGGAGAAGGCATCACATCTGTTCCTGTTGCAAACCGGGCGGGTCAAATATTTTCGAATCAGTAAGAGCGGCCAGGAATTGGTCCTCTGGTGGCTTTCGGATGGAGATGCGTTCGGAATCTCGAGCCTGCTTACCGACGCACCCGAGTACCTTGGGAACGCAGAGGCCATCACTGCCTGCCAAATATTGTCTTGGCCCCGATCTTCGATCCGCCAACTTGCCCGCGCCTATCCAAGGCTCTCCGAGAATGCGCTCGGAATTGCATTGCACTATCTCGCAGTCTATGCGAAGCGGCACGAAGCGCTCATCACACAGACAGCTGCACAACGGCTAGCACACACCCTGGTTGACGTGGCGCATCGCACCGGCCACCCTCGCGATGGACACGTTGAGGTTGAAATCACAAATGAGCAACTCGGCAAGTTAGCGGACGTCGGTTTGTTCACTGCCACCCGCCTTCTCAGCGCCTGGGAAAAACTCGGGGTACTTCAAAAGCGCAGAGGCAAAGTCTGTATTGAGGCACCTGAAAAACTGCCTCTGGACTAACCCGTACCTGGTTCGTGACCCGACGCCCGCTCCTTTCATTGCGCCACAGCAAGGTGTCCGATACGGAGCCGCTGCTAGCATTAACAGCCTGCACAAGATGACGGCTGCCAAACGCGCCGAAAGCAAGTTCAATACTGAGCGTGATCGAAATCAGTTTCAACACCGGCAACAAACCTCGCGTGCTTTTGGCCGACGGAGATGCTGGCACGCCTGCGCTGGTGTCACGCGTCATCGCATCGCGTTGCGAAATGGTCGGTACCGTTTACGACGGGTCGACAGCATTTGCGGCTAGCGTCTGCTTGGAACCGGATGTGCTCATCATCGACATCATTCTGCCCAAACTAAACGGGTTTGATGTAGTACGGCAATTGAATGCCATGGATTCGAACACCAAGATCGTGATTCTAACCTGTGTCGACGAACCCGATTTCATTGCCGAGGCTCTCCGAATCGGAGCTAGCGGTTTTGTGCTGAAACAGAAACTTCAAAGTGACCTACCGCTGGCGATCCAAGCAGCGCTCGATGGCAAGAAATTTGTGTCTACGACACCAATCTAGGAGCCAACGAGCTTGGCCTCAAGCCTCGGGGCGTTGGACGCGGATTATGGCAGACATTTTCCGAGCGGGGGATCGAACTCCTTGGTCCGGAGTCTAAGGCAACACACGCCAACGGTCATGCACTGCGCAAGATTTGACAGTCTTGCACGGTGAGTCTTTTTCCCAAGTGTCTTGAATGCTCTGAAGGAGTGGTTTTCAGATTGGTAACCGCTGCCGTGCACATAAATGCACATCCTACGTTCCGACGGTTCTAGCTTTCTTTCAACATTCCTTCAGCCACTGTTCACTTTGACAGTTCTATACAAAGGAAGATTCAGCTTTAACTAATCGCGTAGTGCAGGAACGACCGGGTCTGAGCTGTTTCCGTTGCCCAGCTAACTTCCCCTACTGACGCGCTCTGCGACTGAGGCCTTATCTGGTCTTCCATTCCATTACCAATAGGTAAAAGCAGCACGGAAAACTAGAATGTGGCCATCTGCCCTTGCTTTATCTCTCAATTCTAAGAACGTCAGGTCGAACCCTGACGATGACATGATTTGGATCCCTGGCGGAACATTCATTATGGGTTCGGAGAGGCACTATATGGATGAACAGCCGGTGCACCGGGCGTCCGTCGAGGGCTTCTGGATAGACAAACACGCGGTCACAAACGAACAGTTCTCGAACTTCGTAGAGGCAACAAACTATGTGACGGTAGCAGAACGGCCTCCCAATATAGAGGAATATCCGGATGCCCCCCCTGAAATGCTGCAGCCTGCTTCAGTCGTGTTCGTTAAGCCAGCACAGCGCGTTGACCTGCGAAACCACTACAACTGGTGGGCTTACGTGGCTGGAGCCAATTGGCGACATCCAGAAGGACCAGAGAATTCCATTGTGGATCGCGCGAAACACCCAGTTGTTCACATCGCCTACGAAGACGCGCAGGCTTACGCGGATTGGGCCGGCAAAGAACTGCCCAACGAAGCAGAGTGGGAATTTGCCGCTCGGGGAGGCTTCGATGGCGCCACCTACGCCTGGGGAGAAGAATTTAGTCCCAACGGGCGATACATGGCAAACACATGGCAAGGGGAATTCCCCTGGCAAAACCTCATGTTTGACGGCTATGAGCGGACCGCGCCGGTTGGGCAATTCCCCCCCAATGCCTATGGCCTCTTTGACATGATCGGGAACGTTTGGGAGTGGACCACAGACTGGTACTCCGAACGTCACCCCATAAAGTCCTGTTGCGGCGGGAATGTAAAACCAATCGAGCGTGAGCAAAGCTACGATCCCCAAATGCCAAATATCAAAATTCCTCGCAAGGTTATTAAGGGCGGGTCTTTTTTGTGCGCACCAAACTATTGCCGACGGTATCGCCCGGCAGCGCGGATGGCCCAACCCATAGACACCTCTGCTTGCCACGTAGGAATTCGCCTTATCATTAGGCCCCACTCGAACTAACCGTTGTTTGCTCGACAGGCTCAGAAATCAGCGAAAGCCTAATTGCTTGCTGGCAGAATTCTACGTACCTGGTTCATTGCGAAACGCCTGCCACATATGACAGATGATCCACAGCGCCTGCGGCGCTATCGTCCCGTCAGTGTCTTGATCGCGAATTTGAAGGAGAGAGTTCATGCCCACGCGAATTAGCGAAGGGTCCAAAAAGCCAAACATTTTGGTTATCTGGGGTGACGATATCGGTATTCAGAATCTCAGTTGTTACAGTCATGGCGTGATGGGCTACCGGACACCCAATATAGACCGATTGGCCGATGAAGGAATGTTGTTTACGGATTCCTATGGGGAACAAAGCTGCACGGCAGGTCGAGCGTCTTTCATTACGGGACAAAGCGGCTTTCGAACCGGTCTCACCAAAGTCGGCGTTCCGGGGGCGACTGTTGGTATCAAAGGCGAGGATGCAACCATAGCGGAACTTTTGAAGCCGCTGGGATACGCCACTGGACAGTTCGGCAAAAATCATCTGGGAGATAGAAACGAATACTTGCCGACGGTTCACGGGTTTCATGAATTCTTCGGCAATCTCTATCACCTGAATGCCGAAGAGGAACCTGAACTCCCAGATTGGCCTTCCAAAAAAGATTTCCCCAAATTCAACGAAAAATTCGCACCGCGCGGCGTTCTCCATTGCTGGGCCACCGACACCGATGATCCCACGGTCGATCAGAGGTATGGTCGTGTCGGCAAACAAAAAATCCAGGATACTGGACCGCTCACAAAGAAGCGGATGGAAACTTGTGATGATGAGTTTGTTGCCGCGGCCAAGGACTGGATTAAGAAACAGACCTCGTCGGGCAACCCCTGGTTCTGCTGGCTGAATACGACCCACATGCATCTCCGTACCCACACCAAGCCATCGAGCCTGGGCCAAGCCGGCAGATGGCAATCGCCCTATCACGACACGATGATCGATCATGACAAGAACGTGGGCGAGGTGCTCGATCTGCTCGATGAACTAGGGGTTGAAGACAACACATTTGTCATGTACAGCACCGATAACGGGCCCCATATGAACACGTGGCCAGATGGTGCCATGACGCCCTTCCGTAGTGAGAAAGATACCAATTGGGAAGGTGCTTTCCGCGTACCCCTACTGGTGCGTTGGCCGGGCCATATTCCAGCTGGCGTGATCTCGAATGAGATCGTTCAACATCACGACTGGCTTCCCACCTTTCTCGCTATGGCGGGCGAGCCAGACATCGTAGAAAAACTCAAGAAAGGCCACAAGGCAGGAGACAAGAGTTTCAAGTTGCACATCGATGGTTACAACTTGTTGCCTTATCTCACCGGGAAAGAGAAAAAAAGTCCACGGGCGGGTTTCATCTACTTCGACGATGACGGCAACCTGGTTGCCTTGCGCTTCGACAACTGGAAAGTCGTTTTCATGGAGCAGCGATGTGAAGGGACACTGCGAATTTGGGCGGAGCCCTTTGTTGCTTTGCGAGTGCCCAAGCTGTTCAACCTCCGCACCGATCCGTTTGAACGGGCAGATGTCACATCGAACACCTACTATGACTGGTTCCTGAATCATGACTTTATTGCGTTGGCAGCAACAGGCATCGTGGAGGAGTTTCTAAAAACGTTCAAAGATTTTCCGCCGCGCCAGAAAGCTGCCTCCTTCACCATCGACCAAGCGATGGAGAAGATGGAGGCCGCATTTACCGGCACTCCCAGCTCGCAACCGAAAGCCGCGTGAAAGTTGAATCCTAGAGGCGAGTCATCGAGTCCTCGCACAGAGTTAAGGAGATAACATGACGAATTGGATATTTGCCCTACTTCTTGCCGCCAATCTGGCCTTCGCTCAGCAGCCCGGGGCACCGCCTTCACCGGGTGGGGCGGCGTCCCCAGCAGTGCAGCGACTGCAACAAATGGCGCAACAGCTCAATCTTAGCGAATCGCAGAAGGACAAGATCCTGCCGATCCTAATGCGTGAGGCGCCGAAGGCAAAAGCTGTCAAGGAGGATCCGACCCTGCCAAAAAACGAGAAGGTTGCCAGGTTGATGGAGATTCGAAATTCCACGGATGACAGTGTCCGCCCAATTCTGACTCCGGATCAACAGATGAAGTTCGATCAGATACGGCAAGAGCAGCGGCAACAAATGCTGCAGCAGCTTCAACACTGACGACTGCTAAGGCCATGACGGGCGTCCGAGTTCTGTGAGGAACTACATTTTTTGATGGATACGTGGAGAAGAATGAATTTTCTCTCTGCAATCTTGTTGTTGCTGAAGATCAGCATCTTCTTGAACGTGCTTGCGATCGGGTTGAAAGCCACCTTTGCGGACGCGACCTCTCTGTTTCGCCAGCCTTCTGCATTGATTCGTGCGTTTCTTAGCATGAATGTTGTCATGCCGCTGATCGCTCTTGCGCTCGCGGTCTCCATCAATCTGCATCCAGCCGTCAGGATTGCATTGCTTGCGCTATCCGTGTCTCCTGTGCCGCCTTTGCTTCCGCAAAAGGCTATGAAGCAAGGAGGCCAAGAAGACTACACGATCGGGTTGCTGATCACGATGGCTCTGCTCTCGATTGTGGTCATACCGGCGGCCATGGAATTATTCCAAATGAGCTTCGGGGTGCCCCTGCGCATGTCCGCTGGTGCTGTCACTTCGCTCGTCATGAAAACCGTCTTGGGGCCTGCGTTGCTCGGGATTTTGGCGCACGCGCTATTTCCTATGCTCACCGAGCGTATCGCCAAACTAGTCGCGACGTTGGCTTCACTTCTCCTCGCGTTGGGGATCTTACCGGTCTTGTTTGTGTTTTCCCGAACGGTTGTTGACTTAGTAGGTGACGGTACGCTGCTGGTTTTTGCCGGGTTCGCAGTCGTTGGCCTGCTGTTCGGATATTCGCTCGGAGGACCCGGCCTCAGCCGAAAACGAGTGCTGGCGCTGGCCACGTCGTCACGGCATCCAGGCATTGCGGCGGCGATTGCACACACCAATTTCCCCAATCAGAAACTCGCCGCGCCAGCTATCGTTCTGTATCTGATTGTTAATACTTTGTTGGTTTCGCTCATTTCAAAGAAAACTCAAAAGAAAGAACCATCGACGAGCGACGAAAGACCTATGGCGGCGTGACCGAGGGTGAAAGCTTGTCGGAGAACCTGTCTACGCCACCTGCAATTTTTGCCAGTGCCCTCCTCGCAAGAACTCCCATGAAATAGACAAGGCATTGCGCTTAGAGCTGCGCGCCCAAAGCTCATGCGCTGACAATCCTTCAAGAAGCAGGTCTATGTCGACCAGCCATAAACACGCATGCATTCGTGGTTCGATGTTGAGCCACTGCACGCGCATTCTGCTGTTGCTGGTCGCGATGTCTGGCGCCTGCCTGTCGGCACAAGAAGAGGGCGACTTCGACGCGCACAGCTTTAGGTTCGATGGGTTTTGGTTCTATTCTCAACCCTCAGGAAGTTTTCATGGCACCGGAAGCCAGGGGCGATTTGACCTTCAACGAGATGCAGAATTCAATTCCTACCACACCGGTGCCAGTAGGATTGAGTGGAAATTTACTCGTAAGAATCACCTCTACTTCGGCTTTCTTCCAATCAATCAGAGCAAGCAGACCTCTCTCAGCCAAAGCGTCACATATCAAGGGCAAACCTTTGCTGCCGGATTATCGGTTTCCGCTAGGCTGGAAACGTACGTAATGATGCCCGGATATCAATACGACATTATCCGCCGCCGCCGCGGCCATCTTGGCATTGTGGCTCAACTGGACCTGTTCTATGTGAAGGGTACCTTGAAGGCAGCTGCACAAACGCTAAATGGAACATCGTACGTCGCTCAGGTTTCGTCTTCGACCATTCGTGCGCCGCTCCCGGTTGCCGGTCCGGATTTCCGTTATTACCTGACTAGCTCTGGACGCATGTTTGTGGCGGGGAATCTTCTTGGGATGTATTTCTTCGGCTACGGAAACTTCATTTCTTCCTATGGAACACTCGGTGTGAGGGTTAACCGATACTTCAATCTTCAAGGCGGTTATCAACTGGCCTCGCGGTTGGACATCAAGTCCAAAACCGACCGGATCGGTCTTAACCTAACTCAACGCGGGGCGATGGCTGGGGCGGAGTTTTCCTTTTGATGTGCTGAGCCTCAAAAAAGGCATCGTCCATGCTTGTCTGCCACTGTGTGGCGCCCCCACTCGGATCTACGGTAAGGAGTTTGTGTAGCAGGGACCGTCGGTCGGTTGGAGAGGCGCATCCGGGGGAGTGAGATTCGGCTTGCCGGCAAAATCAAAGAAAGAACTGATGTCCGGTTGAGCTGCATCGCGCTTAGTGAGCGCCGGCAATCCAAAGCGAAGCTCGATAAAGCGCAGAATAGCTGTTGTGTCCATGGGCGTGTGGTCAACATAGTGTGGCTTAGCGAATGGCGACACGACAATATTGGGCAGCCGAAAACCCGTATAAACGAAGTCGCACGTGGGGCCATTTGTGGAGGCGCAAACGTTGTTGGGAAGGATCAGCGGAGAAACCCCATCGGGCGAGACCGTTTCTGCCGGCGGAACGTGGTCATAAAATCCGCCCCCCTCGTCATAGGTTAAGAAGAAGACCGAATCTTCCCATGCACTGCTTTTCATCAACGCGGTGATGAGGGTCGCGACGTAGGCAGCACCTTTTTGTACGTTGTTTCCTCCCCCGGGGTGCTCATCCAGTCCGTTTCTTGAATCCCGTTCGATCAAAGCGACTTGGGGAAATGTGCCATTTGCTAAATCGATGAAGTATTCCGCCATGGGAACAATGTTTGTCCCAACGTATTTCGAATATGCGGGGAATGGTCGCAGGGAACTTCCTTTGGGGTAGTCTTGCACGTAGTTTTTCCAGGTAATCCCGGCTTGTTGAAGTTCATCGAAAATCGTAGGAACATTCACCTGTGTCAATGGTTTGTTGATCACGCCGCGAGAGGTTGCGGCAAGAGAGTACATGCGGTTGGCAGGTGTGTTGGACATCACCGGAGAAAACCACCGGTCGGACATGGCGAATTGGGTGGCCATAAAATAGTAGTAGGGCAGGTCGGTCTCATCGTAGTAGCCCATCACGCGTTGTCCATTGATGTCGAAGCCAGTTGGAATGCTGTGGCGAGAATTACCACCTGCAGAATTGGCAAAACCGTCCATCAACGGCGTCGCAGTGGTCGGCGCATAGTGGTTCCAGTCGTTGTGGCTCTCGTTCCAGAACGAACTCAAATCCTCCGTACACATCGAGATCATGTGAAATGGCGCAAACGAAGTGGAATGGTCATAGGCCAGTTGGGTAGCGTTTGCCGGAGTGACGTCGACATCGGGGTTGAGTCCCAGCGACTGACGATACTTGTTTATCTGCCCGAAGTAATGATCGAATCCTTCATTCTCTTGCATCATGAAGACGATGTGGTTCACGACAGTCAGATCCTGGGGCGGATCGCTCCCTTTGCTTGAATTTTGGGCAGTCTGGTCGAGGACTGCGCAACCGGTAAACAGAAGGCCCGCCCCCAGAGCGATTGAGTTCAGTACCTTCTTCATTTGATTGCTTCTCACGCGCGGATTTGTCGTCGTACATTCAGGAACAGTTCAGGAACCTTTATCGCTCTCCAGAGTTGTGGGCGCATCTGGTAGTTCGACCAGTGGTCTCGAGGAGCAGCCGAGTGTTGCGCAATGCAGTCGGCCGTAACCTGTGACTTTTCGCAGTTTCCCGAGCTGCTTCCAACTAGTAATTCTTTCCAGAAGCAAGCTTGAACGCGTCTTGATGCGACAGCCGGCCCACATTCATGTGCAGCATTTCACCGAGACCAAATTCGAAACCCAGGGGGGGCGTCTGTTGGTCCTGATCTCAATTCTGGGATGGACCATCCTCACGCATGTTCTTTACGGTCAAGAACGTCAGTCGGCAAAACCTAATCCGTCGGATTCGAATACCGAAGAGCTACAAAAGGCTACTCAGAACCCTGTTGCCAGCCTCATTAGCGTCCCATTTCAAAACAACACGGACTTAAATATCGGCCCTTTTGCTCGTGACAAGAGCACGCTCAACGTTCAACCTGTCATTCCGATGAAGCTCAATGAGAGTTGGAACCTTATTGCGAGGATCATCACGCCATTGCTCTTTCAGCCCGATGTCAGTCAAGCTCACCTGGGAACGTTTGGACTTGGAGACATTCAGCCGACATTCTTTCTTTCGCCGGCGAAGCCTCACAAGCTGATTTGGGGAGTGGGCCCAGCTCTCCTCCTTCCAACCGCCACCGATGACAACCTTGGCACTGGCAAGTGGGCTGCGGGGCCGGCTGTGGTTGTGCTACTGCAGCCAGGAAAATGGACTGTCGGAGCGCTGGTAAGCAACCTGTGGTCCTTTGCAGGTCTTACAACTCGCAGCGATGTAAACACGATGAGCCTGCAATATTTTGTGAACTACAACCTGCAAAACGGCTGGTACCTGACTTCTAGTCCAATTTTGAGTGCGAACTGGACTGCAACCACCGGCAACATCTGGCTGGTACCTTTTGGAGCAGGTTTCGGACGGATCTTTAAGGTGGGTAGCCAACCGGTGAACGGTTCCGTGTCGGCGTACTACAACGTCGCGCGTCCCGACTCGACACCTTCTCCTACATGGCAGTTACGTGTGCAGATTGTGCTTCTGTACCCGAGAGGGCCAAATGCAACCAAGTGAGGAATCACAGCGAGGGAGGTCCGAAACGCGCGACCAATATTCGGATCCTCCGAAGAAAAACCACGTCAAATCAGGCGCGCCCATTCAATCTCGGTGGCCACCTGCAGATCAACCTAAGTAGTTGTAGGTAGGAGAGGGAGAAAGCAATGGCCGACGCAGCTTCGTCAGATGAAAAAAACAACGCGCAGAACCGTTCCCGAGAACAGAGGCTGAGTGTGCCGAGACAAGCATCGAAGCGACAAACCGTACCCGTCACCGTAGAGAATTTTCAGCGGGCGGAGTCGGACATGTATTTTGCGGAGATTGCGTTGAAAGACGGTGGTTTTGGCAAATTCAACCACCGCAGGGAGCCGATGAGAATCGATGCCCAAGCGGTCATTCGCGCTAATCGAGATACGCTCTACTCAGCCGCCGTGTTCGATCTCGACGCTGGTCCGACGACGATCATATTACCCGACGCCGGGGATCGTTTCATATCGCTGCAGATTGTCGACGAGGATCATTACACGCCTGCGGTGTTCTACGATCCTGGTAGCTATACTTTTTCTAAAGAAAGAATCGGTACGCGATACATGCTGGCTGCGGTTCGCATCCTGGTAAATCCGAACGATTCAGATGACATCAGGGATGTACATACGTTGCAGGACGGCATACAAGGCTGGCAGAAAAGCCATGGACGCTTTGAAGTCCCGGAGTGGGATCCTAAAAGCCAAAAAAGAATACGAGATGCCTTGCTGGTTCTGGGAAGCACCCTTCCTGACACGCATCGCACCTTCGGCACACGCGATCAGGTCGATCCCGTTCGACACCTCATCGGGACTGCGCTGGGATGGGGCGGCAATCCGGAGGATGACGCATTTTATCTGAACATCACACCTGAGAAGAACGATGGAACTACCGTCCACGAACTCACTGTAAAAGACGTCCCGGTTGATGGTTTCTGGTCGATCAGCGTTTATAACGCCAATGGATACTTCGAACCAAACGATCGCAATGCGTATACGTTGAACAACATCACGGCACGCAGAAACTCCGATGATTCAGTGACGATTCAATTCGGCGGGTGCGGGTCTGGCGAGATGAACTGTCTGCCCATCATGAAGGGTTGGAACTGTATGGTTCGACTTTACCGGCCGCGCCCGGAGATCTTGGATGCGTCATGGAAATTTCCGGAGCCGAAACCGTTGGTGAACGCATCGTCACCCCGGAAAGCCAGAAAGGTTGCGTGAGTCGAGCTTGCCCCAGGCCTTCCTGGGAGGCATTTGAGCGAACTCCTAACGCTCGGCCTTTGCTGACGGCTTCCACCAGTCGCATTTAGGTTTTAACTCGCCTTCTCCAGTTGAGAAGGGAAGGTAGAAGGGTAGGGAGCCGAGGCTTCGATGGCGGTACCCGCCAAGTGGCTGGATGTAATTGAGACCGTACCCCCAATCGCTTCCATTCGCTCCTGCATACTGTTCAACCCGAGTCCCTCCGTGCTCGCTTGGTTCGCATCGAAGCCTACACCGTCGTCCACGATGCGAAGCACCACTCTGTGAACCTCTTCTTTCAATTCAATGGATACCGAATGCGCCCGACTATGCTTTTGGATATTGTTTAAGGCTTCCTGCGCCACCCGAAACAACGAGAGCGCAATTTCAGCAGACAGCGGCTTGGGGTCCCGTGGCAAGTCGAGCTGAATGGACATTTCGCCACAGGTTTCGCGGCTGAGCTTTTTCAGTGCGGGAACAAGCCCGAGATGCTGTAGCAGGGAAGGATACAAACCATGAGAGAGCTCACGGATAACGCGGGATAGATCCTTCACCTGTTCTGAAATGTGCTGCAGCTTGGGCTTTATCGAGGGTTCTGCAGCTTCCTTAGCCTGCGTGAGTCTGATCTCGAGCAACGCCAGCCGTTGTGACACATCGTCATGCAGTTCCCGAGCAATTCGGTTACGTTCTTGTTCCTGAGCCGCGACCAGAAGGCGATTGGTCGTCCGCAGTCTTGTTTGGATCACCTGTCGCTCGCTCAAGATCGCAGCCAGGCACATCAACGGGATGGTTATTGCACAGAGAAGTATCTGTAGATAAACCACATTTTCACGTAGGGACAAAGAGGTAAATGGACCACGGCCGTGAAGTGCTGCGTCGATCGAAACGATCGCGACGACAAGCAAAGAACCACTCAACCCGCCTGGTCCGAGGCGCACCGCCGCCCATAGCAGAAAAGGCAATGGAGCATACACCAACGCCGGGGCATAGCTCGTTGAAACGTACATTCCCCCAAACACTGAGATACTCACAAGAAGAACGCCTGCGATGAGGAGTAGAGTCTCCGCATAATGGGCGATTCTGGTTTCTCGCAGGGTCTTTAGCTTGCCTTTTCCGAGAATGACAATGGGAGGCACGATAACCAGAATGGACAACATGTTGGAGAACAGACGGCTAGTCCATAGATCCCAGTAAGCCTGCCCGTGCTGCGTTAAAACCACCACCGCGGCATCTTCGAAGGAAGTGATCAGCGGTGCTATCAAAAAACCAAACAATAGGAAGACTGTCACTCCGCGAATGGAGCTGAAGAGCTGATTCACCTTAGTAAATCTGGTAATAAGGAATGCACCCAAAAGCGCTTCGCTGATGTTGCTGATGAACCATCCCATGGTGGTCCAGGTGGGAACACCGCTGCTCAACTGAATCGCAAAGTGAGCAGGAAGAACGGCAAGCAACAAGAACACCCATTGCCGAGGCCGCGTTAAGAGAAAAGCAGCCATCACCACCGCATTGGGTGGCCACAAGGTGGAGATTTCCGATCCTTCTGGAGTCAGCGCGAAGCCTACAATCGTCCCCGCACAATAAGCAGCCGCTGTAGCCAGGGCTGCAAAAATGGTATTTAGGGATGGGGATCGTAGAGTGGACTGATCGTCTGGGAGCGGCGATGAAATCGGCATCGATTCGGAGCTGTGTCTTTCCATGTCAGTGTCCGAAATCGCAACCTGCCGCGCAATGCTAGCGTGGAAGAGTGATTTTGTAAAGCCACCGTCGCGCATGCCTGGAAATTTCACGGGCTTGGCGTCCCAAATCCGACTGTCAGTTTTACCAGTTCTCTGGAACTGGCCTCAAGCCTGAACCTTGCAAGGTGCAGGACGCTCCGGGATGCCCATCGCAAACCGCTCTTTGGTTCACGCTTGGACTTCATTTTGTGGGTAAGTTGGACATGATTTCTTGTTCGGAGTGCGGCGCCAGGAAGGGTGGGAGCGATCACTGGTTTCTACTCTGGACGGAGCGGGATGGCGTAAGGTGCTGCTTCATCCCGTTGGACGCAGATCCAGCGATGGTGCG
>Ga0157374_10000076_pt1 | contig 97502 bp, 82 predicted proteins | sample M25metaG_FD_115308 | JGI IMG/M metagenome (GOLD analysis project Ga0157374, IMG submission 115308) | Miscanthus rhizosphere microbial communities from Kellogg Biological Station, Michigan, USA - M2-5 metaG | ecosystem: Host-associated > Plants > Roots > Rhizosphere > Soil | place: USA: Michigan...
GAATTACGCCATTGTTTATAAGGACGGCCACCTGATTCATTTTCTGAATGCCGGCGAAGATATTGGGGAAATGGAATTTTACCTGGAGGTGGACCACATTGATGAGCTCTGGGATTCCATCAAAGACAAACTTACCGGCATCAAGTCCCGGGCACCATTCGACCGGGACTATGGCATGCGGGAATTTCATGTCATTGTACCTCACACTAAAACTTTACTGTTTGTGGGGCAGGTGATCAAGTGATTTGATGATCGAACAATTCCCTTCAGGGGAACTACCGGACATTTAACCAGGCATCCACGCCGATTTCCCGTAAAAAATATTGATCGTGAGAGATTACGATAACCGTTCCCTTATATTCATTTATGGCATCGGTTAATACTCGGATGTTTTGCATATCGAGGTTGTTGGTCGGCTCATCCAGAAAGATAATATCCGGCGCCTGGTTACCGATGGTAAGCATACATAGCATCAACCGCATTTTTTCACCCCCACTGAGTGCACTACAGGGTTTATCCCAATCTTCCGGGCCAAACAAGAAACGTTTAAGGCGAATCTTCACATCATGCTCCTGCAATGCGCCGGAATTATACTCCTGCGCCTGCTCGTAAACGGTGAGCCTGTTTCCGATCAACGAATAATCCTGATCGATATAAATTGAGCTGAAATCGGCCCTTGTGATTTTACCTGCGCCGGGTTGCAGCTTCCCGAGCATAAGTTTTATGAGCGTGGTTTTACCCGATCCGTTTGAACCTTGTATGGCAAAGCGCCCACCGCTGACGATCTCAAAACTCAGCGGCTCCTTCCATAAAGATTGACTTTCATGGTAATTGAAATTGATCCACTGCGCAGCAACCAACACTTTGCCTTTGTGAAGGGCAGAATGATCCATGTCCATCTTCATCTTATCAACTGCCGGAAGATTGGAACGCAGTTGCGATAACTCGCGGGTTAACTCGCCTATTTTTTCTGTATGAACACTTTTCAGCTTCGAGGTACTTTTTTCTGCTTTATCCTTAAAAGTGTTCATCAGAATAGTTGGCAGTCCAGCCTTTTCCTGTTTCTTTTTCCCGCGGGCATCCAGCTTTTGCTGCCGCTCGAGGGCTTCGCGCTCAGTCTCTTTTGCTTTGCGCAATGCTTTTTCTCTATTTTGAAATCCTTGCAGCAGCGCATCGTTTTCGATCTTTTTTTGCTCCTCGTAAAACTCATAATTGCCGCCATAGGTGGTGATGCCGTTTTCGCTCAGTTCGCACACAATTGGCAACAGGTTTAGCAAGGCACGGTCGTGACTAACCACCACCAGCGTATCCCGTGTATCATTAATATAATCGTATAAAAGTTCGCGGCCTTCGGCATCAAGGTGGTTGCCGGGTTCATCAAGCAGCACAATTTCAGGCTGATGAATACGGATACCGGCCATAAAAACCCTGGCCTTTTGTCCGCCGCTTAACGCGTTCATTTGCTGCGACAGATCTACCTCTTTTAACTTCCAATGATCAAGTGCTTCGAGGCAGCGTTCCTCGATGGTCCAGTCGTCATCAAGTATGCGAAAGCTTTCTTCGGTGGCTTGTCCGCCGAGGATATCATTAAGGGCTTTGAGTTTATCGCCTACGAGCAGCGCTTCGGCTACCGTACAGTTGTTGTACTGACCAACTATCTGCGGCACATAATAAGTTCTGGCACTTGCTTTAACTGTTCCGCCAGATACAGACAATATGCCGGCCATCAGTTTCAGCAGGGTCGATTTACCGGTACCATTATTGCCTATCAGGGCAATCTTCTGGTGCGGATTTACAATAAAATTTATACCGGAGAAAAGCACCTCCCGGTTGGGGTGTGTATAGAAAACATCCTGAAGGATCAGCATCGTCAATTTCTTTTAGTGTGAATAAAAAACAGCGGCTGGTTGCCGTGCGGGTTTTATTTGTTCTGAAAGAAAATGCTGATCACATATAGAATATCCGGTGGTTTGTTGGGTGCAAAGGTAAGAAAAATATTTTTTTCGCCCATTCAAGCGTTCACACTTGAATGCAAAAAGTGTAAGCACTGCGCCTTCGTTGTCCGAAGTTTATAAACTTCGGATTAGTATGCTTGTAGTCTCAGACTACAAGCACTGAATTCGTAGACAGAGTCTACGAACAGCATCATTATCCTGAATTTCGAGCTGGAGCGTGAACTGTTAGGCTTCGGGGCAAAAATGCGGGTGTTGGGGCCGAGAATATTGGTAAAACAAAAATGACAAAACTCGTTTTCTTCGATCAATAAAAGTTAAACAGCTAATTATCAGCGTGTTCACGTGTGTTCACGAGCGTTCATGTGCTGTGAACGTGAACACTGTGGCCTCATTTGTGCTCGTTTACATACTTATCAAACTGCTCTTTCAGCAAGGAGATCTCCTGCGCAAGCTTTTTGTTATTGTTATGCAGTTTTGATGCTACTACGCTCAAATGCAGCAGATAAACCAATATAGCGAAAATAAAGCCCGTGAAAACCAGGTTGGAGGCGAGAACTACGCCTGTGAGTCTGCTTAAAAGTTCCAGGCCGTCGGGCCAGAATGAAAATATTACCAGGAATACGGTACAAATCACCCACACTATGGCGTACTCTTCGCGCAGTTTGCCTTTGATGATAAGTCGCGCAATGTACAGGATGAACAACAGGTTCACGATGATGGTAATGAGCTGTATCCTTTGCATAATGATCAGGGTTTACGAATGAATGAAAAAAACATGGCCAGGCTCACTTTGATACAATAGTACAGCGATCCAAAGCTGCGTATGGACGATTGCCCGCCGCGCCTTGCACTCATAATCACAGGTACCTCCGCTATTTTTAAGCCTGCTTTCGAGAATAATACCAATGATTCTGGTTCAGGATATTCATCAGGATAATTTGCGGCCGCGATCTTGATTGCCGCCTTGTCAAACAGCCTGAATCCGGAGGTGCTGTCATAAATATGCTTGCCGGTCATTACCCGGTTCACCCAGTGAAAATAACTGATCCCCAACCGGCGCAGAAATGAGGATTGGAAACCTTCCTTCTCCAAAAAACGTGAGCCGATAACAACATTGGCACCTGATTCTATATGATGGCTAACCAATTTACTTAACTCTTTTGGCGGGTGCTGACCATCGCCGTCGAGTTGTATGGCTATATCGAAATTATTGTCGCGGGCATAACGGATGCCGGTTTGCACCGCACCGCCTATGCCTAAGTTCACCGGCAAATCGAGCACAGTAGCGTTATGTTTGCGGGCAACGGCAACGGTATTGTCTTTGGAGCAGTCGTTGATCACTGCAACCTCCATTTGGTAGCCGCCGGGTAAGGTTGTTTGATGAAGCTCGTCCAAAACCGAGGGCAACGAAGCCTCTTCATTATAGCATGGAATGACAATTAGAACTTTGCCGGGCATCAAAGGTGCGGAATGGTTTAAATGTTTAATTTGTTGTGGTGAAATTAAAGGTTTTTTGCAAAATATAACAACAAATCAACTCAGAACCTCTTCCAATATTTCATGCGAATGGATATGACCAAAACTCTCGATATGCAGCGCATAATATTCCAGTAATTTCTGGACCAGGTAACGGCGTTCATCATTACTGAATTTAAGCTGACCGACATGCTCAAAACTGCATTGCAGCAGGTTATAAAAATTCTGCGTGTGCGGCGGCGACAGGTACGAAAATCCCTCAGGCTTGTATTTACTGAATACCCCGTTCTTCATATCAAAGTAATCAGCGTTGATGGCCTGGTCTGGATAAAAACCAAGGTAACGGGTTAATCTTGTCAAAAAAAGCAAGTGGAAATTTGCTAAACCTTCGGTCTGATTATCCAGCCATTCTATTGCATTGAATATAAAATCAAACAGGTTTTCATCTGCTGATTGCTGCCTTACTGCCTTGTACAAAACCTCATTCAAGAATAAGGCTATACTGCTTTTGATAACATTGTAAGGGATACTTTGCAAAACGGGCGAATTTCTGAGCTCGGAAATTCGCTGAACTTGTCCTGTGCTTTTATAATAAACCACCAAATCCAACAAATGCAGTGGCTGCAGCATGTTCCTGCTGATCTTGGCTCTTGGCTTTTTTACTCCGTTGATGATGTAGGATTGCAGTCCGAATTTCTCGGTAAATATTTGCACAATAACGCTGCTCTCGCCATAATCGGTGGTCTTGAAAACGATGCCCCGCGTTTTATGCAGCATGATGGATAAACGTTAACAATTTGGGTATAAAGATCACCAGACCGATGGTTAATGCTGCAATTGCTGTGATTAATACGGCTCCGGCAGCCATGTCTTTCACCAACCCGGCTCTTTTGTTGTATCCGGGCGACACCAGGTCAACGAGGAATTCGATAGCCGTATTAAACAATTCGGCGACAAGCACCATGCCTATACAAAAGATGATCCACAGCCATTCGTCGCTTGAAATATGCAAAGCATACCCGGCATACACCGCAACCAATGCACAGACCAAATGGACCCTGAAATTCAGCTGCGTAACAGCTGCATGCCATATACCGTTCATTGCATAGCCAAAGCCGCGAATAAATTTGTTCATCGTTTCAAAAATAGTTTAAATATTACACGATTTTGTGGTTGAAAAAATTCGCAAGACGAAAAGTGTAAAAACGGTAATTTTAACTCCGGTGATCTTTGACGCGAGTCACTAAAATTAATTCAATCTACCATGGATCTAAAAATAACAGATAAAGTCGCCATAGTTTTAGCAGCAAGCAAAGGTTTGGGAAAGGCATCAGCATTGGCCCTGTCCGCCGAAGGCGCAAAAGTGGTCATCAGTTCACGCAATGCAGATGAATTAAATAAAACTGCCGAAGAAATACGGCAACAAACAGGGAATGAAGTGATTGTCATGGCTGCCGACGTATCCGATGCTGTACAAATGCAAACGCTCATCAGAAAAACAGGAGATGCGTTTGGCAGGATCGATATTCTGCTCAATAACGGCGGCGGGCCACCATTTGACAAATTCGAAACTTTTGATGACGAAACCTGGCAAAAAGCTTTCGAACTGACCATTCTCAGCTTTGCGCGCAACAGTCGCGAAGTGCTGCCTTACATGAAAAAAGCCGGCAGCGGGCGTATCGTCAATATCATTAGCGGATCGGTAAAATCAGTGCTGAATAATGCCGTGCTGTCAACCTCTATGCGTATGGGTGTGGTAGGTATGGCAAAATTGATGGCAGATGAATTCGGCCCTTACCATATCACGGTCAACAATATTGCACCTGGATTGATCCTTACTGAACGTATTAAAGAAACTTTTCCCAAAGGCATGGATCCGGAACTTGCGGTGAAAGAAAAGACAAAGGCCATCCCCGCTGGACGCATTGGTAAACCGGAAGAACTGGGTGCATTGGTGGCATTTCTGGCATCAGAACAAGCTGCTTACATCAGCGGAACGACGATTCAGATTGACGGCGGGGGGAACAGAGGGATATTTTGAGTCTGGAACTAGGATTTAATGATTTTTTGACGGACTATGATTTTGTTGGGTTAAGATTAATCATAGTGAACATTGAATCAGAAAAATCATAGTTCAAATGATTCGCTAGGTTGAAAACTAGGCCAACAAAATGCAACTCAAGCTGGTTATGCAGAAACTATGGGATAACGGAGTTTTTTCCATTATTTTTCCAGTTTCTATTGAATCAAATTGTCTTTTCTTTATCCTTTTTGAATATAAAAGCAAGTATGCTGCTTACGAACACAGCTGATAAAAGACCTAAGCCAAAACTAGCCCATTTATCTGCGAAAGAATTCTGATTGCTATATTTATCTATAACGAGTAATATTATTATCAGAATACCACTTATAACAGGAATTGTCAATTTCAATTTCATGATACCAATATAGCTTTTATAATTAAATTCCGTATTTTTGCAACCTCTAAAAATTGAGGCGGAACATATTGATGTACAAGGAATATAAGCAGCTAAATTTATCACAGATCGGTAAGGATGTTTTGGACTTCTGGAAGCAGAACAACATCTTCGAAAAAAGCATTACCAGTCGACCGGAAAACAACCCTTACACCTTTTATGAGGGCCCGCCGTCTGCGAATGGTATGCCGGGTATCCACCACGTAATGGCCCGCTCCATCAAGGATATTTTTTGCCGTTATAAAACTTTAAAAGGCTACCAGGTAAAACGTAAAGGCGGCTGGGATACACACGGTCTTCCCATTGAGCTTGGTGTCGAAAAAACTTTGGGTATTACCAAAGAAGACATCGGCAAAAAGATTTCAATAGAGGACTACAACGAAGCCTGCCGCAAGGAAGTGATGAAATATACTGATGTTTGGAACGACCTGACCGAAAAAATGGGTTACTGGGTCGACCTGAATGATCCGTACATCACTTATAAAAACGAGTACATCGAAAGCCTTTGGTGGATACTGAAGGAGCTTTATAGCAAAGGCATGCTGTACAAGGGTTATACCGTACAGCCTTATTCACCGAAATCTGGTACAGGCTTAAGCTCGCATGAGCTGAATCAGCCGGGTACCTACAAAATGGTGAAGGATACTACCATCGTTGCGCAGTTCCACTTAAAGAACGATCAAAAGCATCCGCTCATCGAAACTTTGTTTGAAAGCGCTGATGAGGATACTGTAATATTGGCCTGGACGACAACTCCATGGACTTTACCATCAAACTGCGCCCTGGCGGTTGGAGAAAATATTAATTACGTTAAGGTTAGCACCTTCAATCCATACACTTATGAACCTGTAAGCGTTGTTTTAGCTAAAGACCTGTTAAGCAAATATTTTAAAACTGAAGGCGAAAACGCTTCGTTCGAAGATTACAAAGGTGGCGATAAAGTAATTCCGTGGAAAGTTAAAGCACAATTTAAAGGCTCTGACCTGGTTGATCTGCGCTATCACCAGTTGATGCCTTATGTAACCAATGATGATCTTGAGAAAAATGCATTCCGCGTAATCCCTGCAGATTTTGTGACTACCGAAGATGGTACCGGTATTGTCCATACCGCTTCTGTGTTTGGTGCGGACGACTTCCGGGCTTGTAAAGAGAATGGCGTTCCGTCAGTATTGGTGCTTGACGAAACCGGCAAAGAAGTACCCCTGGTTGACAAGCAAGGCCGCTTTGTAAAAGAAGTGACTGACTATGCAGGATTATACGTTAAAGAAGAATATTATACCAAAGACGAGCGCGAAGCCCCTGGCTTTAAGGCGACTGATGTAATGATCGCTATAAAGCTGAAGGAAGATAATAAAGCTTTTGATGTTCGCAAATATGAGCATAGCTACCCGCACTCATGGCGTACAGATGAGCCAATTCTTTATTATCCATTGGATAGCTGGTTCATCCGCACTACTGCGGTAAAAGATAAACTGGTTGAACTGAATAAAACCATCAACTGGAAACCGGAATCAACCGGCACAGGCCGCTTCGGCAACTGGCTGGAAAACCTGGTAGACTGGAACTTGTCGCGTTCACGTTACTGGGGCACCCCGCTGCCTATCTGGCGCGAGGAAAATGGCAATGAAGAAAAATGTATCGGCTCTATAGCGGAAATGGAGCAGGAAATAGAGAAATCTATTGTTGCTGGCTTTATGCCAAAAGGCTTTAAGTTGACCGACATGCACCGCCCTTTTGTTGATGATGTGATATTAACTTCCTCAGCGGGCAAAAAAATGGTACGTGAGGCTGACCTGATCGATGTATGGTTCGACTCAGGCGCTATGCCTTACGCACAGTGGCATTTCCCGTTCGAGAATAAGGATCAATTTAAAAAAGCTTACCCGGCTGATTTTATTGCCGAAGGCGTCGACCAAACTCGCGGCTGGTTCTTTACCCTGCATGCTATTGCAGTAATGTTGAGCGAAACCAGCGATGAAATTAAAGCAATCAACAAAGAGGTTGGTAATAAAGGGATCGCGTTCAAAAATGTTGTGTCAAACGGGCTGGTGCTGGATAAGAACGGCAATAAAATGTCCAAACGTTTGGGCAATGCGGTTGATCCGTTCTCAACTATTGAGCAATACGGCGCTGATACCGCCCGTTGGTATATGATCAGCAATGCATCGCCTTGGGATAACCTGAAATTTAACATGGAAGGGCTGGATGAAGTTCGCAGGAAGTTCTTTGGCACCTTATACAATACTTACTCGTTCTTTGCGCTGTATGCCAATATCGATAAATTCAAGTACAGCGAAGCGGAGATCGAGCTAAGCAAACGCCCCGAAATTGACCAGTGGATCATTTCCTTATTGAATACACTGAGCAAGGATGTTGACGAACTTTATGCTGATTTTGAGCCTACTAAAGCTGCCCGTGCTATCCAGGATTTTGTGGATGAGCACCTGAGCAACTGGTATGTTCGCTTAAGCCGCCGCCGTTTCTGGAAATCAGATGACTCGGAAGACAAGCTATCAGCCTATCAAACTTTGTACACCTGTTTGGCAACCATTGCCAAGCTGATGTCGCCTATCGCGCCGTTCTTTGCTGATAAGTTATATACCGATCTAAATAAAGTTACTAAAAAGGAAATTTTTGAGTCGGTTCACCTGGCTGACTTTCCTATTTATCATAAAGAATTGGTCAATAAAGCCCTTGAAGAAAGAATGCAGTTGGCACAAGATATATCGTCGTTGACCTTGTCATTGCGCAAAAAGGTAGGCATTAATGTCCGTCAGCCGCTGAAGAGAACTTTATTGCCTATCCTGAACAAAAACTTCAGGCACCAGGTAGAGCAGGTGAAGGACCTGATCCTTTCTGAAACCAACATTAAAGATATCGAGTATATCACCGATGCATCCGGTTTCATCAAAAAGAAAGTAAAACCAAACTTCAAAGCGCTGGGTCCGAAAGTAGGCAAGGATATGAAGGCCGTAGCAGAAGCCATAACCAATATGAGCCAGGATGCGTTAAACAAATTTGAAGAGACGGGGTCAACCACTTTTGAGATTGCTGATTCGAAATTCGAAATAGATTTAAGCGATGTGGAGATCATCGCTGAAGATGTTCCGGGATGGCAAGTTGAATTTGGGAAAACTAACCGTCGCTTAAGATGTTAACATCACCAACGAATTGAAACAAGAGGGGATTTCCCGCGAATTTATCAATCGCGTACAGAACCTGCGGAAGGAGAAAGGATTTGAAGTTACCGACAAGATAAATGTCAGCTACGGTACTGATTCACTTTTAATTAGGGAATCAGTACAAAATAATTTATCCTATATTTGCGCCGAAATTTTAGCGGATAGTGTTATTTACAATGACCAGCTAACTGAGGGCGATACCGTATTAATTGATGAAAACAAAGTATTGATCTCTATAATAAAATTATAAATGAAACCAGAAACAGAAAAAACCAGGTACTCTGATGCAGAGCTGCAGGAATTTAAGGATTTGATATTGGATAAGCTTAGAATTGCAAAAGAGGAATTGAACTCGCTGGCGTCGTCGTTAAGCACACCAAATGCAAATGGTACTGATGACACTGCCGGCACTTATAAAACGCTGGAAGATGGATCGGCTACACTTGAAAAAGAATCTATCAATCAATTGGCTGCCCGTCAGAAAAAGTTTATCGAGCAATTAGAGGCTGCCCTGGTGCGTATTGAGAACAAAACGTACGGCGTTTGCCGCGAAACTGGTAAACTGATACAAAAAGAACGCTTGCGAGCTGTGCCTCACACTACTCTGAGCATGGAAGCCAAACTGAAGCAATATTAATGTGAAGGCTGCGTATACAAAACCCTTTCTTGTTGCTTTTTTTATTATCCTTGCCGACCAGATCATTAAAATATGGGTTCGGCAGCACATGTATTTAGGTGAAGAAATTCATTTCCTGGGCAGCCGGGGTATGCTTCATTATACCGAAAACAATGGTATGGCCTTCGGGATGGAGTTTGGCGGCGAACTGGGCAAATTAGCATTAACCTTATTCAGAATAGGCGCTGTTGTAGGTATTGGATGGGGTTTGGTTTTCCTGATCAAACATAAATATCACCGTGGACTGATCATGAATGTGGCACTAATATTTGCAGGTGCTTTAGGTAACATCATCGATTCTACCTTTTACGGCATCCTCTATCACTATGCGTCACTTTTTCATGGACGCGTGGTAGATATGTTCTATTTCCCTTTGCTCTCAGGCAACTTCCCGTCATGGGTGCCGGTATGGGGGGGTGAGGATTTCATATTCTTCCGCCCGGTATTTAATCTTGCCGATGCCTCCATTTCGGTTGGTGTCATTCTGATACTTATTTATCAGAAACACTATTTTAAACATCAGGCGCCTGAAGTGAGCACGCCTAATAGCGAGGTAGTTGAAGAATAAACAGGTAAGTACTGACAAAAATAATTGAAAGCCGCGATTGCGCGGCTTTTTTTGTTAAATACAACTAAATGTGCTGGCGGGTGTTGATTATGTCAGATAGCTGACTATTTTTGTTTCTTTTTAAATTTAAAAACTTCTACTTATGTGTGGCATTGTTGGTTATATTGGCTATAGGGATGCATATCCCATAGTAATCAAGGGTTTACATCGCTTGGAGTATCGCGGATATGATAGTGCCGGGGTTGCTTTAATTGATAAAGATATTAAAGTTTATAAAAAAGCCGGCAAGGTGAGCGACCTTGAAGCGTTTACCAAAGACGTTAACTTGCATGGCACCGTCGGCATGGGCCACACACGTTGGGCAACACATGGTGCTCCCAGCGACCGTAACTCTCACCCGCATTCTTCAGGTGACAGAAAGCTTACCATCATTCATAATGGTATTATTGAGAACTATGCAGTTATCAAAGAAGCCCTTTTGGCAAAAGGTCATGTTTTCCTAAGTGATACTGATACTGAAGTACTCGTACACCTGGTTGAAGATATTCAAATAGAAACAGGCCTTGATCTTCATGATGCTGTGCGTGTTGCTTTGAATAAGGTAGTTGGCGCTTATGCTATTGTTATCATGAGTTCAGATGATCCGGATCAGCTGATAGCGGCACGTAAAGGCAGCCCATTGGTAATCGGTGTAGGCGAGGGCGAATATTTTATAGCTTCAGATGCAACCCCAATCGTTGAATACACCAAGAACGTAATCTATCTGAACGACAAGGAGATCGCTTATATACGCCGCGAAGACCTGCTGATAAAAAACATCGACAATACTGTACAAACTCCTTACATCCATGAGCTCGACCTGAAACTGGAAATGCTTGAAAAAGGTGGCTACGATCATTTCATGCTGAAAGAGATCTACGAGCAGCCACGCTCTATCAGGGATTGTATGCGGGGCCGTATTTACCCCAAAACGGGCGAGGTACAACTCGGAGGTATAAAGGAGTATACTGAAAAACTGAAGAATGTAGACCGTATCATCATAGTAGCCTGTGGAACTTCATGGCATGCCGGTTTGGTAGGCGAATATCTGATTGAAGAATATGCACGCGTACCGGTTGAGGTAGAGTATGCTTCAGAATTCAGATATCGTAATCCGATCATTACCGAAAAGGATCTGGTGATCGCCATTTCGCAATCTGGTGAAACAGCTGATACGATGGCTGCTATTGAGCTGGCTAGAGAAAAAGGGGCGACCATTTTTGGTGTATGTAATGTGGTTGGCGCATCTATTCCGCGTATAACTCACGCTGGTGTGTATACCCACGCGGGACCGGAAATCGGGGTGGCATCCACCAAGGCATTTACCGCGCAGGTGACAGTACTGACGTTGATCGCTTTCTACATCGCTCAGCAACGCGGAACAATCACCCAGAGCAAACTGATCGAACTGCTGACCGAGCTGGATGAAATACCTGAGCTGGTTGAAAGAGCGCTGGAATCAAGCGACCATGTGCAACAGATATCTGAGAAATTTAAAGATTCAAGGAACTGTCTTTTCCTCGGTCGTGGCAGCTCATTCCCGGTAGCTCTGGAAGGTGCATTGAAGCTAAAGGAGATTTCCTACATACACGCCGAAGGCTATCCCGCTGCGGAAATGAAACACGGGCCTATAGCCCTTATCGACGAAGAAATGCCGGTAGTAGTTATTGCTACTAAGCACTCATCGTATGAGAAAGTGATCAGCAATATCCAGGAAGTCAAAGCCCGTAAAGGAAAAGTGATTGCCATAGTGACCGAAGGTGATACAGATGTAAAGGCAATGGCTGATTACGTGATAGAGATACCTCAGACAGATGAAGCTTTCGTTCCATTATTGGCGACGATACCTTTACAATTGATATCCTACCACATCGCCGTAATGCGCGGCTGTAATGTGGATCAGCCCAGGAACCTGGCTAAATCGGTGACGGTGGAATAAGTAATTGTAGGGACGCAATGCATTGCGTCCCTACCTGTGATTTCATAATAGATAAAATCAATCATTTTATTATATTTGAATAGATTTACTCTATATGACGATTACACAGCTCGAATATATCGTGGCAGTTGACACTTACCGCAGCTTCGTTGTAGCTGCCGAAAAGTGCTTTGTTACACAACCTACCCTCAGTATGCAGGTGCAAAAGCTGGAAGATACTCTTGGTGTAAAAATATTCGACCGCACCAAACAGCCAGTAAGCCCTACCGAAATAGGAATGGAGATTATTGAGCAAGCTAGGATATTATTAGCCGAAAGCGAAAAGATCAGGGAGATCATTACTGACAGGCAGAAAGAATTATCGGGCGAACTGAAAGTTGGTATCATTCCAACGGTATCTCCATATATATTGCCAAAGATCATCAGCAGTTTTATCCAGAAATATCCCCAGGTAAAGCTGGTAGTATGGGAACAAACCACAGAAGAGATAGTACAGCAGCTTAAACTGGGTACGTTGGATTGCGGCATACTTTCTACGCCCTTACGAGAGTCATATCTGACAGAAATACCGGTATTTTATGAAAATTTTGTGGCTTATGTTTCCAAGAATAGCAAGCTATCCAAAAAGAAAAGTATTAGCCCCGAAGACATTGATATGGAAGAGATATGGGTGCTAAACGAGGGGCATTGTATGCGCGAGCAGGTACTAAACATCTGCCAGCGCCGGAAATCGACCAAAGGATTCCTTCACTTTGAATATAATACCGGCAGTGTGGAGACCCTAAAACGAATGGTGGACCAAAACAACGGCGCCACCATTTTACCCGAGCTGGCCCTGTCGGAACTAAGTGACAAACAACTGGATAAAGTTCGTTACTTTAAATCACCTGAACCGGCACGCGAGGTGAGCATTGTCATTCAAAAGAATTTCCTGAAACGCCGCATGATCGAGGCGCTTAAAAACGAAATACTGGAGTTCGTACCCAAACGAATGAAAACCAAAAAGAAGAAGGAAGTAATGGAGATCTGATGATTCGGAAGTCGGGATTTGGATTGCAGAATTAGTTTATTGCTTTAATTATCCGACCCTCAACACCAGTTTACCGAACTGGGATGAGTTCTCCATCTTATCGATCGCCTTCTGAGCGTTGGTTAAGGGAAATGCCTCATCAATTATCGGTACGATCTTATGTTTATTCACCAGATCAACCATCCCCTTAAAATCATCGGGTGAACCCATTGTAGTGCCCAATATCTGCAACTGTTTCCAGAATATTTTGCGCCCATTCAATGGTGGGATGTTGCCGGCTGTTCCTCCAAAAAACACAATGCGACCGCCGGGCTTACTCAGATCCAATAACTTTTCAAATCCATTACCCAAAGCACTGTCGATGATCACATCAAAGCCTCCGGAGAAATGTTGTAACTCCTGCGCCCAGTCCTGCGCTTTGTAGCAAACCCCGGCTGAAGCGCCCATTTCCTTCGCCCGCTGAATTTTTTCACCCAATCCGGAAGTGACAAAGACCTTGCATCCTGCAGCTAAAGCCCATTGTAGTGCAAACGTGCCCGTGCCGCCGCCAATGCCAGTTATCAGTACCGTATCACCCTTTTTTGCTTGTCCTTTGGTAAATAAAGCGCGATACGTAGTTAGTCCGGCAAGAGGTAATGAAGCAGCATGCTCCCAATCCAGATGCGCGGGTTTGTGGTACAGGTATTCCGCCTTTACCTTTACATATTCAGCAAAAGTGCCATGTTCCGGAAGGCCTAATATGGAAAAATCACGGTTTTGATAATCCTGGTGTGTTCCCCAGTTATGGCAAGGATTGATAATTACTTCCTGGTTCAACCATGATTTGTCGACGCCATCACCGATCTGCGCTACAATACCAGATCCATCCGAACCCAATATCGATGGGTATTTTATTCCGGCATACTTACCTACGGTAATCCAGTAATCGCGGCGGTTGAGTGCGGCAGCTTTGATTTGCACCAAAACTTCGCCGGTTGCCAATATTGGCGTTTCCACCTCTGTGTATACCAGCGGCTTATCTGCGGCTTCGAGAACTACGGCTTTCATGAGAATAAGATTGATATGAACAAAAAACGGCAGAATAATTTATATCCTGCCGTTCTATCTTATTTAATGCCCGGGATTAACCGATAGCTTTGGTATATAATTCAGAAACATGGTTCCAGTTAACCACGTTCCAGATAGCAGCTAAGTAATCAGGACGGCGGTTCTGATATTTCAGGTAGTAAGCGTGTTCCCACACATCGATGCCTAAGATCGGGGTGCCTTTTACCTCTGCAATATCCATCAACGGGTTGTCCTGGTTAGGAGTTGAAGTGATAGCCAGCTTCTTATCGGCAGTTACAATTAACCAGGCCCAGCCTGAACCGAAACGGGTAGCACCTGCTTCGGATAATTTGGTTTTGAAATCGGCAAATGAACCGAAAGTGCTTTTTATTGCGTCGCCTAACGCGCCAGTTGGCTCACCGCCACCACTTGGTGACAACCAGGTCCAGAATAAGCTGTGATTGTAATGGCCACCGCCATTGTTGCGCACCGCCGGCGGGAATTTTGAAATGTTTTTGATGATATCATCGATACTGCTGTTTGCTTCAGGCTTTCCTTCAAGGGCCTTGTTCAAATTAGTAACATAAGCCTGGTGGTGTTTTCCATGGTGGATCTCCATCGTCATTTTGTCAATGTGAGGTTCCAAAGCATCAGTTGCATAGGCCAATGCCGGTAGTGTAAATGCCATAACGTTTTATTTTAAAGGTTAATGATCGTTGAGGTACAAATATAAAGGTATAAGCATGACTTTTGTTCTAAAATATTGTCAAGTTTTCAATGTGGCTTATAGTTAATAGATCATAGTTCATAGCTTGCTTGAGTAAGTATTCAATAATCTTAAATACTATGAACTGTTAACCATGATCTATGAACAAAATAACCTATTTAGCTCTCTTGCTTTTAAAAAACGAACGCACCAACTCGGCACATTCATTTTCGCGTATACCGCCAGTGATCAGTGTTTTCGGATGTGTTATTTTCTGATTCAACCGGCCAAACCCCATTCGGGTATCATAGGCACCAAATACGATCCTGCTGAGCTGAAACCAGTAACAGGCCCCGGCGCACATTACGCAGGGCTCCAGAGTCACGTAAAGCGTACAATCGCGCAGGTATTTACCGCCTAAAAAGTTAGCTGCTGCGGTAAGCGCCTGCATTTCAGCGTGTGCCGAAACATCATTTAGGCGTTCGGTAAGATTATGCCCACGGCCAATTATCTGCCCGTTACAAACTACCACCGCGCCGATAGGGATCTCGTCTTCGCCTAGTGCCAGTTTGGCTTCTTTTAACGCCTCGTTCATAAAGAAATCATCGGGCGATATTGCGGGCTCTTCCTTGTCGAAATTATAGTAACGCATTATATTAATTTACTGCCATTCGGCACTGTGTGCTCAACAGCTGTTAAAACAATGTCCCCATTCTCATCAGCAAAACCTGTAACCAGGAACTCCGACATAAATGTGGCGATCTGCTTTTTAGGAAAATTAATCACTCCTACAATCTGCCGGCCCACCAGCTGCTCTTTTGTATAATGTTTGGTGATCTGTGCGCTCGACCATTTGACGCCAAAAGGGCCAAAATCTACGCGGACTTTAAATGCCGGTTTTCGAGCTTCGGGGAAATCGATTGCTTCGAGTATTGTGCCCACGCGCAGTTCCACTTTCTCAAAATCGTGCCAGGTGATGGTGTCCATGGAGCAAAGGTATAAAAGCTTTTGATTGCTTCGTTCCTCGCAATGACGGTGAGAGAGCTATACACTAATAATTCCCCTCTTTATGGCAAATATGACTAGCCCCACCAAATTTTTCGATCCTGTTTTTTCGAATAAGCGTGCACGGTAACCTTCCACTGTTCGTACACTGAGAAATATTTTGTCGGCAATTTCCTGGTTGGAACATTCCTGGCAAACTAAACGCAGCACTTCGATCTCTCTATCATTCAGGTCCACCGCATACTGCCCGCCGCCCTCATTGTTACTGCCCGGGCCAACCAACTGTTTAATGAGTGTTACCGACAGGTGCTCGTTAAAATAAAAACCTTTATTATAAACAGTTAATATGGCATCGGTGATCTCCTCAGGCTCGGCATTTTTCAGCAGGTAGCCTGAAGCACCAGCCTTCATCATATCAACAATGTACTTATCCTCGTTGTGCATGGATAGCGCCAATACCTTAACATCCTTGAAATTCTGATGAACATAAGCTGTGGTTTGCATGCCATCCATCTCGGGCATTTTAATATCCATTAAAATCACATCGGGTTTGTGGTCAACCAGCAAGCCGATCAACTCCTTTCCATTTGATGCTTCGATCACTAGGTTAAAGTCGGGGCAATCTTCCAGTGTAGCTTTGAAGCCGTTCCTGAAAATCTTATGATCATCCACGATTGCCAGATTTATCGGTTTCATAGACAGGTTAAAATTAGTGAATGTAATTAATAATCAGGGCAATTTCACCTTTATAGTGGTCAAAGTGCCGCTATGAGGTTTCGTATATGTATGTATTTTACCGTTTATAAATTGCGTGCGACTTTCCAGGTTCTTTAACCCGAAACCATGTTTTACATTTTCCTGATCGAATCCAACGCCATTATCACTGAACGACATCATTAATGTGCCATTTTCTTTTGTCAAGTGTAATTGTATGGCCGTTGCCCCTGAATGTTTTACTGCATTACCAAACAGCTCCTGGGCTATGCGATACATCGTCACCTCAATTTCGGAAGGGAAACGATCATTGGAGAGCTCTTTGGTGAAGGTGATCTTGATATTGGTATTATGCTCCAGGCGCTCGCATAATGCTTGTAATGCGTCTATCAAGCCAAAGTCAGTCAATACTGGAGGCAATACATTATGAATAATATTGCGGATCTCCTGTATACATTCATCGGTCAATTTGCGAGTATCTGACAACAGGCTTTTTGGGCCATCGCTCTCGATGATCTTATCCAACCGATGCAGGTTCAGTTTTATAGCCGACAGTACCTGCCCGACACTATCATGCAGATCTTCAGCAAGCCGTTTGCGTTCGGTTTCCTGGGTTTCGAAAACCGCATTTAACAGGTCAATTTGTTTCTCGTCCTGCAGCTGGCGCAAAACCACCTGGTTCTTTATCATCCTTCTCTGGTAAATGATCACAAAAAGGAATAGAAAGATCACAAGGATAACAACCACAAGCGTACCTGTTATCAATACGGGAATTAATGTGTTTTCTGACTCTGGGGCTTGCAAAGTAATCCGACTGAATAAAGTAAGTTACTAATAATATTTGTTACCGATTGCATTAGGTAATATTCCTTATATGCATGGTTGATTTTACTGTATAACATAAACAGGAATATCGTTATGGAGTAATAAAACAGGACCCCGGAATTGATCCAGAAAAGGCCCTGTTTTTCGATATACATAAATTCCTGCCTGGTTAGCAGTTGGTAAAAATAGGTAAGCGACAGTACGATAAGGAACATGCTTAAAACCGTATTCGAAATAGAAGGATAGACTAATAAACCTTCAATAAAAATAGAACTATATAGCATCATAGCTAATGCCATTATGCCCAATATCAGTGTCATTTTCTTTAGAACCGGTTTGTAAAAGGCCTTTGAATAGATCACTGTGAAGAAAATTACAGCCATCATATCATAAAGATGCATCAAAAAGAGATTGTTGAAAGATATGAGTTTAAGAATATAGGCTGTAACCAAACTGATGATATCGGGTATTGCGGATAAAAGGCAAAATAAACCCATTATTTTTAAAACCGTATCAAGTTGTCGGTAATTATACAAGGCAGCCAACACAGGAAATAAGCCTGAAAGGACAGAAACATAGACTAATACAAGTGCGATGGACATTGGTCGTTAATCTTATGCGGCACCGGTAAGAACGTTCTGAGGGCAGCCTATTCCACCCGGACATGGGACTGATTGTTCACCTAATGTGCTCGAAGTAGAGCCTCCGTCAGAGGTCGCAGAACTTGTTTTTAATGAGAATGCTTCAATATGGGTACCCGGCAGTGGCAACTGGTCTTTGCCTTCTTTAGTTACTCCGGCAATGATCAGGTGTACTTCTCCTTCTGACCTTGGAAAACATTTGTTTACAAAGCGTTGCCAGCCGCTTGCAGGTTTACTGTTAGCGTAGTAAAAACGCAAGCCGATACAATCGGGCTGCTGAAGGATTTTAGTTAAAAGCTCATGGCCAAAAAATTGTGATATCACGCCACCCGGATTACGTTCGCGATGATTTTTGGTCCAATCTGTGGCCACTTTAATGTCAATCTCCGCTCCTTCTCTTCCTGTTAATACTGATGTTCTTTCTTGAGTTTCCATAATAGTAGTAGGGTTTTTAGGGATTTTGAATTAAAAATAGGATTTATTGATTACTTCCAATACGGATGATACGAGGACTGCAAATAAAAGTTCAGTAATGTAGTCTTATAAAACACTCATTTACAGCAACAATTATAAACAAGTATGGCCAACACCTGCTGAATATCACGTAGTTTTACGTATCAAAAACAGTATTGGTACGGTGCGGGCCTCCCATTTCTCAGAGGTGCTTTTTTATGATCAATGCGTTGACATTATTCACCACAGAACGGCGTCTGCTTCATTCAATAAATACTCCTTTGGATCCGAACTGTATTCCCAAAACATGATTCCACCCATTTTATGCGATAACACATATTTGCACTTTTTTCTAACCGACCATTCGTCGTCATAGGTTACAAATTGACGTTTTGCAGCATTGTACAGGTAAGGTGCTTTGGCTTTTTTATCACGATAAGCTATATACCCATTTTGGTTGATCAGGCTGTCTTTTATTATGGTATATCCCCATCCTCGGTCGCGGTTTACAATACTATCGCCGATCCCTTTTTTGGTATCGGAAGCTAAGTTATATACCCGTCCATAAAATGCCAGTCCCATTACCAGTTTTTCTGAAGGTACACCAGAGGCTATAAAAGCTTTCACAGCTTTTTTGGCGCTGTTTTTATCCTTGTATTTTTTCGACTTATATAGATTGGTATGATGACTGGCCACTTTTTCGTTGAAATCGTAAGTCATCAGGTTGATATAATTCAAATATTGCTGGGCTTTGCCCATTTCAGTATTGTCTGTAAAATCTTTAAAACCACCAACTGCGCAAGTAAGCAAGTATGACTTATGGGTTTGGATTTTAACGCTATCTAATGCATGACGCAGGTCACGGAACATCAGCGTATAGTTTACTTTGTCTTCAGGGCGATAGATGTTGCCTTTCAGTCCTTTCCTGGCGGGATATTCCCAGTCTATATCTATTCCATCGAGATCATATTTGCGGACAATTTCAACGGCGCTTGCAGCGAATGCGACACGGGCGGTATCCGTCAACACAGCATCTGAGAAGTTACCGCTCCAGGTCCAACCGCCGATAGATATCACTACTTTCAGCGCAGGGTTTTGTTTTTTCAGGTCGTTCAGTCTCCGGAAGTTAATGGTATCAGTCATTTCATGATGCAGCCAGGCACGGTTATCTTTTATGTCGACAAAGGCATAATTGATGATCGATAGTTTTTGCGGCGACACGTTGACATTGATCAATCCCTTAAAGCCACCTACATAGCCAATTATTACAGGTTTTTCCTGTGCTTTGCACACAATGACAGGCAAACATCCCAACAATACCACCCAAAACCTTTTCATAGCGAATAAAGATTATTTATGCAGATTCATATATAACAGGGCAGCTGCCGCCGCCCCTATAATTGGTCCGAGTATTGGTATCCATGCATACGCCCAATCACTGGTACCTTTGCTTTTGATTGGCAGAATGGCATGCATAATACGCGGACCAAGATCACGAGCCGGATTAATTGCATAGCCGGTCGTTCCGCCCAATGAAAGGCCGATCACCCAAACCAAAAATGCCACCGGAATCGCGCCAACCGAACCTAAACCTATTGGTGTTTTAGAAGGGGTTATCTCGGCTCCGGTGATGTAAAATACGACGAATATTAGCACAAAGGCACCGATAATTTCACTTATGATATTAGACAGATAATTGCGTACGGCAGGACCGGTACAGAACACTGCCAAAACAAAGCCCCGATCGTTTGTTTTTTGAAAATGATCGTAATACATCAGCCATACCAGGAAAGCGCCCAACATGGCGCCCAGCATCTGGGCAAGTACATATGACCCGACATTAGCCCAGGCAAATTTGCCGGCGATGGCTAATCCGATGGTTACAGCTGGGTTCAGGTGTGCGCCGCTTATTGGCCCTGCTACGGTTACGCCTACGAAAACAGCAAGCCCCCAGGCGGTGGTAATCACTATCCAGCCGCCATTGTTGCCTTTGGTGTCATTTAATAGAACATTGGCTACCACACCGTCGCCTAACAGTATAAGCAGCATTGTGCCGATCAACTCGGCCATGAATGGTGACATCGTATATAGGTTTATTTTTGAGAATCAGGAGTCAAGATACAAGAATCGATTCAAAAGTCAATGGTGAGTGGTGAATAGTGAATTAGTTTTAGTCGCCAGCCGCCACCGTGGGTAATAACCGATCACGCACCTTGACTATTGACCATTCACGACTCACCACTCACAATTCACTACTCACCATCCTCGCTCCAGGCCTGCGCCGCTCTGACCGCTCTCTTCCAGCCTTTAATGCCCTTTTCAATTTCCGGCGTAACAGCCGGGATAAATTCTTTTTCAGCTTGCCACAATTGCTGAATTTCCTCCCGGCTTTTCCAATAGCCCACAGCCAGTCCGGCTAAATAAGCCGCACCCAATGCAGTAGTTTCAACAACATTCGGACGGATCACTTTGCAATTCAGTAAATTTGCCTGGAACTGCATAAGCAGATTGTTCGCGGTTGCGCCGCCGTCAACCCGCAATTCCCTTATCGGCATGCCCGCATCAGCTTCCATTGCTTTTAGCACATCCATAGTTTGGTAAGCAATTGATTGTAACGCCGCTCTTGCGATATGTCCTGATGTCGAGCCACGTGTTAATCCTACAATGGTTCCCCTTGCTTCAGCATCCCAGTAAGGTGCACCCAAACCCGCAAAGGCAGGAACAAAATAAACACCTCCCGTATCCGGCACGCTAAGCGCCAGTTTCTCTACTTCCGAAGAAGTTTTAATCACTCCTAAACCATCGCGCAGCCATTGCACCACCGCGCCACCTATAAATATGCTTCCTTCAAAAGCGTATTGGGTTTGCCCGTCAATCTTCCAGGCAATGGTCGTAAGCAGATTATTTTTTGATTCGATAAAGTGATTCCCAATGTTCATCAGCATAAAGCAACCCGTACCATAAGTGTTTTTTACCATGGCATGGTCTACACACATCTGGCCGAACAAAGCCGCATGCTGATCACCGGCTATACCCGCGATTGGGATTTTTGATGCAAAGATGGTAGTTGCTGTTTCGCCGTAGATCTCGCTGCTTTGTTTTACTTCGGGCAGGATACTCAAAGGAATTTTGAACAGATCGAGCAACTCCTTATCCCACTCCAGTGTTCGGATATTGAAAAGCATTGTACGACTGGCGTTGGTCACATCTGTTGCATGAACCCGTCCACGCGTAAACTTCCAAACCAACCAGCTATCCACTGTCCCGAATGCCAGCTCACCTGCTTCTGCCTTAGCTCTTGCTCCCGAAACATTATCCAATATCCAACGAATTTTTGATCCGGAAAAGTAAGCATCAATTACCAATCCTGTTTTCGAGCGGATAAGATCAGCATGGCCGTCGTTTTTGAGTTGATCGCAAAAACTTGCGGTGCGTCGATCTTGCCAAACGATAGCGTTGTAAATAGGTTCGCCGGTGGTACGATCCCAAACAATGGTTGTTTCCCGCTGATTGGTGATACCAATGGCTTTGATATTGGTACCGTTGATGCCCATCTTCACCGTTGCTTCGGCGGCTACTCCTGCCTGGGTTGACCAGATTTCGTTGGGATCGTGTTCCACCCATCCGGGTTGCGGAAATATCTGCGTAAACTCTTTTTGGGCGACCGACCTGATCTGTCCCTGGTGGTCAAATACGATAGCACGTGAACTGGTTGTGCCCTGATCAAGGGCCAGAATATATTGTTCCATTTAGGCTGTAGAATAAATTGGTTTATAAATCTACGTTGTACTATTCAATGAAGCAAATAGGTTTGCGCTAATCCGGTAAACACCTTTACCTGCTTGTCCTGCCACGTCTCATCTGTTTTTAACTGTTCAGCCATTAATAACGCGACAACAGGTGCGGCCTCAATAGCAGCCCTGGCATCAAGGAACAAAAGGCGTATCCTCCGCGCTAATAAGTCTTCAACTGTTCTGGCCATCTCATGCCGGACAGCCCAGATTACTTCGGCTTGCAGGTAATCATATTTTGGATGAAGCTTTTTGCCCCATTCAGGATTTTCATTGACTAAAGCCAATACTGCACTCCGGTCGCTGCCGTAGAAGTAAAGATGATCATTCCAATCAAGCCCTTTCGTGCTTCCATGTATTGCAAGCTCTTTCGTTTTGCTTATTTCAGACTTCAGGCTTCCGACTTCAATAGCCTGGTCGACAGCATCCTCACCCATTTTACGGTAAGTCGTCCATTTGCCACCGATTACCGTGATCATCCCCGAAGAAGAAACTATTAGCTTATGACTGCGTGATATTTCTTTCGTTTTGGACGAGTCATTCTGCGGAGCAGCTAATGGGCGCAATCCGGCAAATACGCTCAAGACATCCTTTCTTGTCGGAGCTTGGGTTAGGTACTTCGCTGCTGTGTTCAATATAAAATCGATCTCTGCTTCCAGGGCTACTGGTTCAAGACTATGTGAATTGATAGGCGTATCTGTAGTGCCAACCACCAGCTTATCATGCCATGGCACCACAAATAACACTCGCCCATCAGAAGTCTTAGGAATCATTAACGCCCCCTCGGAGGGCATAAACGACCGTTCGATCACCACATGTACGCCCTGGCTTGGCCTTACGAGAGGCCTATCCTCAGGTTTGTCCATTTGCAGCAATTCATCTACAAACACGCCAGTCGCATTGACCACTACTTTTGCTTTAAGCTGATAGGCCAGCCCTGTTTCAACATCACATGCGCTGACTCCTGTTATTTTTTGCTGATCATTTTTGATTAATCCCGTAACGCGGAAATAGTTCAATACGGTAGCGCCCCGTTCAAGGCAGGTTTGTGCGAGGTTAACTGCTAAACGCGAATCGTCAAACTGCCCATCGTGATAAACCACACCTCCATGCAAGCCTTTGGGATTAATGCCTGGCAGATTGGCGAGAATTTGTTTCTTCGAAATATGTTTCGTTCGCCCAAAACTTAGCTTGCCGGCTAAAAGATCATAAATACCTAACCCAATGGTGTAGAACATACCTTCCCACCAACGGTAGTTCGGAATAACGAATGATAGATTTTTTACGAGGTGAGGCGCATTCTTCAGGAGCAGTCCGCGCTCATATAGCGCTTCGCGAACCAGGCCAATATTGCCTTGTGCCAAATAACGCACACCGCCATGTACTAGCTTTGTACTTCGGCTTGAAGTCCCTTTGGCGAAGTCAGCTTGTTCAAGCAGGAGTGTTTGGTATCCCCGCGATGCCGCATCCAAAGCGGTCCCCAAACCTGTAGCGCCGCCGCCAACTACTATAATATCCCATATCTTTTGAGGGTCGGATATTGATTGTACAAGAAGCGTCCGGTCAGTTAGGGTCATCGCAGCAATTTAGTCATCGGTAAATTAATTCCGAAATACCAAATCAAAAACTGTGCGTAAAATCTGATTATTGCCCATTATCAGCTTCCTCTTTCAGTTCGTCTTCTTTTTTGCCACGGCCCATGTGAATTTTTGGATTTTCCTGCGTGCCGGTTATCGTCATTGGGATACCGAATATGCCAAACGGAGGTAACCCTAGTCTGAATTGCATATTCAGGTTGCCGTTAAAGTCTACCTGACCTTCAAACCTTGGCCTAAAGCCCGCAATGCGCATTTTGGTACGCTGAATGGTGATAATATTATTGGCGATGGTGGTTTTAATATCCACCTTAGAAACATCGGATGGTTTGGCAAGGCTGTCATGCCCGGTTTGTCTTCCTACTGCCCCGAATAGCTTGAAACCTTTTAATTTGATTTGCTTCAGTGTGAGTACCCCGCCACCTTTTAGCGACGGGTATACTGGTTGCATGTTGCTATTAAGCTTGCCACTCAGTTTATAGTCTAACCCTACTATTCCCTCGGCGCTTTTTGCTGATGAGGCCATATCGTGGAACAGTTTTATCTGGTTGTAGGCTTTTTTGATGTCAAATTCCTGGGCGTTGATATGATAGTCAAAATAGGCATTTTGAGGATTTACGCTTCCATAAGTCGCATCCATAACCACCGGAGCTCCGATCAAATTAAAGCCCGCCTGTTTTAGCTGTATCTGCCCGTTGCTGATGATCATTTGTCCCTTCATATCGTTAATATCCATGCCGCTGTATTTCACTTTTTTCACATCAGCAGCAAAGGTCAGGTTCAGGTTGGCGGGGACGAGGATGACACCAGAGACTGCAGATTTAGTAGCAGTAGCGGTTGTTGATTGGGTTGATCCGCCCGCAAAAGCCATAAAGTCATCGGCTACAATTAAACCGCTTTTAAGGTTGAAGTTACCTTGTAAAGTCGAGTTAGGTTTTACCGCATAATCTAACACGTTGGATAGCGCCCCATCCATCACAATAACCGAATTGCCATATTTAGCTGTAAAAGCATCAAAGTTCATCTTGTCCTGTTTAAAACTGAACAGGCCGCTTTTGATGATGAACGGTTTCGGGAATAGATCAGAATTAAACGCCAGGTCTTTCACCTTCATTGTACCGGAGTTAAACAACTGGTCGTATCGGCCTGCGGTCGCGTCACTTTGCTTGCCTTTTAAACTGAAATTGGTGGTAATTAGGCCGTTTACATCATAACCTTTTATTGCAAACACTTTGTAAATCTTGCCGATATCTAGCGTGCCATGTGAGCTGATGTTATATTGCAGATCGGCAAAGTTTTTCAGATCAGCTTTCAACACAAATGGCTTTCCTTCAAAATTTAAAGAGATTGGCTTGATAAACACTTTCATGCTGTTGAGCGTGCCTGTTGTATTAGTGATATTGGCACTGATCTGCAGATTTTGGATAGGATGCGGATAATATTTGGTTTGCAGATAACCATTACTCAGATTAATGGAGGCTTTTGTAACCGGGTATATTTTCTTCGCTGGAATATATCGTCCCCTCGTATTCACGTCGAAACTCAGATCGCCGCGCAAATCAGTGCTATCAATAGGATATAATTGGTTTAAGTCGGCGAGGTGAAATTTGGATTGCAAAGCGCCATCCATTGCCAAACCATTTGCATTACTCAGCTTAAAATAACCTTTGATGAAATTATCCAAGGCTGAAGCATTCAGGTTGGTAAGGGCCATCGTGGCATGTTTGATGTTATTATCCGGGCAGCTCGCATCCAGGTTGAAGCCTATATTACTTACCGCACCCGTCATCTTCGCATATTTTACGTAGCCATTTTTGAACGACGAACTTAGGCTGAACTTGGGTATGCTGGTCACCACGGTATCCACATGCCGTAACCCGTGTTTCTGCAATCCGGTAGAATATATGCCATCAGCCAGCAAATGGAGCGCATAGCGGCCTTTCAGATCGACAGTTTTTACACCAAACGCACGGTTCCATCTTTCAAGATCGATTTCGGTATTCACCCTTGCGAATATCTTTGGTTTCTGTAAGCCATTGATGCTGAATTTTGAATCGAAACGATCCTGGTCTATTCTGAAATGCAGAGAGTCAATGCTGAAGTAAAATTTATTGGGATCAAGGTTCGGTAATTTTGCATTTAAATCCAGGTACAGATCATGAACAGGGAAAGGGGCTTTGTTATTAGACATATAACCGTTCCTCGCTTTCATGCTGAAGGTAAGATCGGGTTTTTGATTCTTTGACGCAATGTATGGCCCCGTCAATTCCAGTTGCATCGTACCGGTGCCGTCAAGCTGCGTGTCTTTTACCCATTTTGCGTAACCAGGCGGCAGAGCGGTAAAAATATCGCTCAAGTCGCTTTGAGTAGACGTAAACCTAAAATCCATATCATAGCCATCTTTCAGAAACGCAAAGCGCCCCTTGAATTGCACTGGCAGCTTATTGATCTTCAGGTTATTCTTCTGAAATTCAAAAGCAAGCGATTTGGTATTGATGCTCGTGACCAAATCAGCATTGATCACTTTATTACTGACATAAGTTTGATTATCATAAATAAAATCCGTCGATCCTACCTCTAAATGCGAAGTGAGGTCGAATACATTCTTGGTAAAATCACCACTACCCTTGTAATTAAAATCGCGGGCATCGATTAGTGTCGGAATTGAAAGGTCGTCATACACCAGGTGGCTTTTTTCGATAACAATTTGCTCAATACCGAGCGAAGCACTTGCCGTGTCCGCTTTCGATTTATCATTTTGCGCCGGTGCTTTATACACCCGGTAATTTGCCCGGCCCGAACTGTCCACCTCAATGTTTATAAACGCATTGCTCAGGTATATTTTGCTGATCTGTATTTTAGTTTTGAGCAGGGAGGTCAAATCAAGTGCAAAAGAAATATCCTTTGCCGAAACCAATGTGTCCTGTTGAAATGGTGCACTGCCCTTTAATGAAAAATCTTCTAAAGTTAAGGTCAGTTCCGGGAAGCGTTTGAAGAAAGAAAGACTTGTTCCAGAGAATTCTACTTTACCATTCAGGCTTTGATTGGCCAGATGTTTTATCTTGTTGGTGATGGTTGTCGGGAAAAGCAATGGTAGTAAAAACATCAACAGTAAAATACTGCCGATTGTGATCCCACTTATTTTCAGTGTTTTAAACAGTATTTTCTTGAGCGGTATCGTCATGAGTTATTGTAAATCAAGGCTGCATGAAGGTAAAAATAAATAGAACGTATTGTATGTTAAATTATTGGTTGGGAGAAGTGAAAGGCAAAAAGTTAAAACATTCCGACCGTCGTCGGCGGGAATTTGCGCACTTGAAAATATTAAATCAACTTAAACAAAAATGACGTTTTAGTCTGTATATTGCACAGTTATACATGCCTCATACTATGCGTACCCCTGAATTTATAAAACAGCATGTTCGAAATATGCTATGTCCTGTACACGATATTTATCCAATTATTGAGGAAGATTGGGATGGATTTAAAATCGCTTGTTGTTGTAAAGAATTTGAGAAGGTTTGCCTGAAAGAAGCCGAAAAACTGCTTCAGCAAAATCAATAGCAACTGGGGCTAAAACAAACTGTACTGCATCTGCCCGCTTTGAACCGTTGCCTGCCTCTGCTCAGCCAATGGTGCTCCGCTGATATAGTAAACAGCCGATTCCTGGTAACGCGATGCAACAATAATCTCGGTACCATTGGCATGCTGGCTGAATAATTCCCGGACAAGCTCGGGGCGGTTATTATCTTTTGAAAGGTGCGATAGCAGCAAATGACTCAGGTTAGGTGAGCGGTGATTAATAAATATCTCCAGCGCCTGTGAATTGGACAAGTGCCCCAATCCACCGCGGATACGCCGTTTAAGATGATAAGGATAACGGCCTTTCTCCAGCATTTCCTCATCATAATTGGCTTCCAAAAATGCTGCATGGCACTGACTGAAATGCTTTTTTACGTGCTCACAAGCGGCACCAATATCGGTAAGCACGCCCACCTTCACGCCACAATATTCCAGAATAAAGCTATGTGCATGAGCGGCATCATGGAATTTAGGGAAGGCCGAGACGGCAATTTCACCAATCATAACGGGTTGATAGGCTGTAAAGGACATGGGTAAATGATGCGCCAGCTGCAAGCTGCTTTTTTGTAAAGTGGCGGGAGTGATATAGACCGGCAGATCGTATTTTTTAGACAACACGGCAATTCCGTTGATATGGTCACAATGCTCGTGCGATACAAAAATGGCACGTACTTTCTTCATCGACAATCCGATCCGAAGCATTCTTCGCTCGGTTTCACGGCATGAAATTCCGGCATCAATCAGCACGGCATCGCGCTCATTACCTATGTAATAGCAATTGCCGTTGCTGCCCGAATTAAGTGATGCAATAAAAAGCGACATGGATTTACAAATTAACCGGATTTGTCTGGCATTTTATAAAATTATTTCCCAAATCATCGACGAACAGTCCCATCTGCTCTATGAATCCTTAAAATCTGGCTATAAGCTATGTATTTAGCTAATAATTAGTCATTTATATGTCATTCTCCGCCCAAAATGCCTGTTTGTCTATACCTTTTAACCGGTGGTCTAATATATTTTTTTAACGTCCGGATATGTCGTTGTTTTGGTCATTCAATTAACAGAACATATTAGGGTTTACAATAAAAAATTAAAAAGATCATGAAAAAGTCAATCGCACTAGCAGCATTATTAGCAGTATTAGGAACAAGCGTTTTCGCAGCTGCACCATCAAAAACAGACGGCAGCAACAGCGCCGACGGAATCTCATTCGTTCAGTTGAAAAAAGATAACGCTTTCGGCGTAAAGATCGATAAAGAAACCGCCGGTAAGGCAATGGTTATTGTTTATGACGATGCAAGTAACGTAATATTTAAAGACGTATTGTCAAAAGGTCAAAGCGGCGAAAAAAGCTACCTGATCTCCAGTCTTGAAACTGGCGACTATACTGTTGAAGTGGTTTCAAAAGGTCAGACCGTAAAGAAACACATGCACGTTTACGAAGATGGTGATGCAAAATCATACTTCTTCTATCAATAATTCGATTTAGGGTTTATTTAGGTTTACAGTGAGGCATCACCCGTTTTCGGGTGGTGCTTTTTTATTTGAAAAACATTCAGGCTGTTTCTATCTTTAGCAATGGATTCACAACAAGCCTTACCCGTACTGGATGACGCGGAACTGCGCGTGCTGGGCTCATTAATGGAGAAAAGCCGTACCACGCCTGATTACTACCCGATGACTGTAAATAGCCTGATAGCGGCATGTAATCAGAAAACATCCCGTAACCCGGTTGTTCAATATAATGAGGAGACTGTCGTACTGGCATTAAACACATTAAAGAAACGCGGTTTGGTATCTACCGCAACAGGTGGCACCGACCGTGCAGTAAAATATAAGCACAACTTCGCCATTGTTTACCCGGTAATCCCATCGCAGTTGGCGATCCTTTGTCTGCTTATCCTTCGCGGACCGCAAACACCAGGAGAACTGAATACCAATTCGGGCAGATTATATGAATTTGAATCAATAGAGGAGGTGCAGGACCGATTGACCGAACTTTCATCAGGCGATCATCCTTATATTAAACAATTGCCACGTCGCCCGGGACAAAAGGAGCAACGTTATGTTCATCTGCTGGGCGGCTCAACCGACTGGAGCGTTGAAAGCAACTTCGAAGAATCGCCTAAGGCGTCATCAGGTGGTGGATTAGAAGCTCGTGTAGCCAAACTGGAACAAGAGCTTGCTGAGCTTAAAGAGGCTTTTGATAAGTTAATGAAAGAGTTGAGTTGATAATTGTTACCCTGACAGAACTGTCGGTAATTAACCAAACCTTATTTATGAATATTTTTCAACGGATACTTGGAACAATGTTCCCGTCATACAGGAGAACTGTCAGACGGCGAGAACAGAATGAATTATTCCAGGCAATTATGTCGAGTCTGCCTCTTGAATATAATGAACTTCAAGAACAACGCCTTTTGTGCAGGTTCTTATGGTTTGAAGATTGGAAAGATTATCCTGATTTCAAATTTGTAACAAAGCTACACGGGCGAAACTTATGATCTTTACAAAAAGCGAGGGCTAAATTTTAAAATATCAGGATTAAAAATATTTTCAAAAATCACCAGCGAGTATGAAGATATCCATTTACTCGTCAAAAATAATTTAGTTCAGGGATTAAAGATTACGAACTCAGATTATCAATCAAAGGAATTTGATTTGAGTAGTATAAATGGTGAAGGTGCGGTAAAAACACCATTTACTTTTCTGCCTGATGCCACTGACATTTTCTACGACTCACTAAGCCAGAACATCCGGGACATTCTGCACCCTGATGATATTTTCGACATCGATTTTAATAACCGCACCTTTTACGCATTCTATGATCTGGAAGATGGTAATTACCTAGCTGCAGATAAGAATTTAAAAGTTTATTCACTAGTTCATGATGCAAGACCGATGGCAAAAGGAATGAAAATCTCTTTTATCGAGATATTGAATGAAATATCAAACAATCAATTTGATAAAAAAAAACATCTTGAAGAAAGATATAGAAATAGCAAATAAAGGCAGGCCCTTACTCGTGTTAAGCACTCACTACAGACAAGCTAAGAATAGAAATATGATGGCGGTGAGCTTATGCGCTCAGACGCTTTTCTTCAACTGTTTCTATCCTCGCAACTTTCGGCAATTCAGCATGCGTTGCCTTCGCCACATAATTTACCAACGAGCCGACCGTCTTCAGTTTGTCGAATACATCGTCGGGGATTTGTACATTAAATTCTTTCTCCACATCTACAATCAACTCGCAAAAATCCAGGGAATCTACACTCAGATCATTATAAAATGAAGCGGAATTTTTTATTGCCGATCTCTCCACACCCAGCTTATCCTCGATAAACTGGTATATCTTTAAAGTAATATCGTTCATTCTTAAAGGCCTTTAACGTAATTTCAACAAATTCTGTTTTAATAAAATGCCGCCAATGACTCTTATTTTTTATCGCCGCAATAATAGTGCTGTTGTATAAAGCTATTGTTTATTAAAAATTAAGCTATTAAGGGGCTTTTTGTCTGCGCCGAATTCCCTGTTTTTGGGAATATCATTTTGAATTGTTATAATCGCAGTACATAAATCACCTTAATTATCACATGAATACCTGCCCCACATTGACTAAGCTTTTTAGCTTGTTGCTTATTGCATCCATATTTGTAAGCTGTAAACCACATGATCCCGGCACATGGAAGAACGACAAGATCGAATCGGGCGCAAGAGACGATTTTCATAAACTGAACGACCAGGTAATGGAAGGCCTCAAGGCAAATGATCGTCTTAAAATGGACGCGTTACTTTCAAGAGACCTCTTGCAAAGTAACGGCCGACTGCGTTTAATAGAATTGTGCAGCAATCATTTAAAGGACGGAGCCTATGAGCTAATCGATGAATATTACGTTGTTCACAAAGACCATGGTACCAAAACAATACAATCACAGAATGAGGGAATTAAAAATTATTCTATGGGCTATCAGCCCGAAACCCGTGAAATGTATTTTGCTTTTTTTGCTCCGAAAGAGATGCCTAACAAATATCTTCTATCCGTTATATACAGCAAGTATGATTACGGATGGAAAATAAGCCACCTGGAGGTGAGTCCGTATACTTTTAATGGTAAGACAGCTCCTGAACTGTTTGATCTGGCAAAGGAGATGTATGCAAAAAAATATCTTTTGGATGCATTGGCCAATGCTCAGCTGGCCCAGTCATGCGCCGTACCTTGCGACGGATGGAGCTATCCTGACAAGGTTAATATTCATAATTTCGAGGCCAAGGTTGTCGACGAGATCAACAAAAAATATGTCTTTCCTTTTACGGTGAGCCAAATACCTACGCGCCCGCTGATATTCAGCGTAACTACGCAGCAAACTAAGGAAGGCTCTTATCCGGTGGTGTATTATCGATCAACCGTGAAATTGAAAGATGTGAAGGGCCTGCAGAAGGAAAACGACAGTCTTAAAAAGGTAATTGGTAAGATTATTCCCGGTATCGATCAAAACAAGAAATACGTTTACTACGATGCTTTTAATGAATTCCCAAAATACGACCGCTCGGTAGACCGCTACGAAATGATAGACAAACTGAATTAACAACCGATTCCAAAAACTTGCGTATCCTTTGGTTTGAAGACCAAGGGATATTTTTTTGTAACAAAGTTGAGATATCCCCTTGAAACTTTTTAAAAAAATTGTGGAAGTTAGGTAATCCTAAAATTTACCCTGATATTAGTTACGCTTTCTCTTAGCCTAAATTAAACTTCATGAAACGCAACTACTACATCGTGGCATTGATCATGCTCACGTTTTTTGTCATATCATTTTTAACCAACATCATCGGTCCGTTATCGCCGGAGTTTATAAAAGATTTTAAGCTGAGTGACTTGCTTGCAGGAGCTCTTCCTTTTGCATTTTTTATCGCCTATGGGGTGATGTCAATCCCATCAAGTATGCTGGTTCAAAAGTATAATGAAAAGACTATCATGGTTGCAGCTTTCATTGTCGCTTTTTTAGGCTCCTTGTTATTGGCGGCAGTGCCAAATTATTTGACAGCTATGCTATCGCTCTTCCTCATAGGCTGCGGAATGGCGATGTTGCAGGTAGTGATCAATCCTTTACTAAGGACGGCAGGCGGGGCTGAGAATTATGCATTTACTTCAGTTTTAGCCCAGTTGATATTTGGAGGCGCTTCTTTTGTTAGTCCCTTGGTATATTCTTATTTAGTGACGCGCTTAAATGCAGGCGATCATTCAGGTGTATTTTCTATTTTACAGCCCTTGGTTCCGCACGGGCTTACGTGGATATCGTTGTATTGGTTGTTCACGGTTATCTGCCTATTAATGTTCGTTATCTTACTGCTCTCCAGGTTCCCGAAGGTAGAGCTGCAAAGCGACGAAAAGGCTGGCCCCTGGGAAAGCCATGTTAAGCTTTTCAAAAAGCCGGTGGTTATTGCCTATTTCATTGCTTTATTCTGCTATGTAGGTACTGAACAAGGGGTGTCTTATTGGATGTCCCAGTTCCTGTTTGAATATCATAAGTTCGATCCACAGGTGGAAGGAGCTCATGCAGTAGCCTATTTCTGGGGATTAATGACTGCCGGTGGCGTCCTTGGACTACTACTCCTAAAACTAATAGACAGCCGGAAGCTTTTGATCTTATTCAGCATCCCGGCAATCATTTTTCTTACGTTGGGGTTGTTTGGCAGCGCGCAGGTTTCGCTGTACTCATTTTCAATTGTTGGTTTCTTCATGTCGGTAATGTACCCTATTATATTCTCGCTTGCATTAAGCTCTGTTAACGAAGACCATGGTTCATTCGCGGGTATCCTGGTTACCGGTATTATTGGCGGGGCCGTTGTCCAGATCCTGATAGGCGCATTGGGAAATTTGATTGGCCTGCGTAGCGGAATGATGTTTCTGTATATTACTTTCGGTTATATGCTTAGCATCGGTTTCTGGGCAAAACCACTTATTACAAATCAAACAGTTTTCGATAAAAAGGATTAAACTATAAATGGATACAAAAGTTATAGGCATCGACCTGGGGGCGACCAATATTCGTGGTGCTGTTGTTATCGGGGATACATTATTAAATATTGTTTCGGCACGAATTCATAGCGACGGAACAGTGGAAGAAGTGCTGGATGATATTTACCAGGTAGTGAATGCCTTAATAGATGATAGTATAGTCGCCATAGGTATCGGTGTACCCAGTGTGGTAGATGTGATCAACGGGATTGTATACGATGTACAATATATACCTTCCTGGGTTGAGGTGCCTTTGAAAAGGCTGATGGAAGAAAAGTACCATATCCCGGTATTTGTAAATAACGACGCCAATTGCTTTGCAGTAGGTGAATATCATTTTGGAAAAGGAAAAGGTTTTGATTCGGTAATCGGTTTAACATTAGGTACAGGTTTGGGTGCGGGCGTAATTATCAATGGTAAGCTATATGCCGGCTCCAATTGCGGTGCTGGCGAGTTTGGTTTGTTCAACTACCTGGACAATGTGTTGGAGTTTTACTGCAGCGGTTCATTCTTTGAGAATGTATATCAGCTTGACGGCGTGAAGGTTTTTGAAGATGCGCAAAAAGGCGATGCCCATGCCCTGGAATTATATAAAGAGTTAGGTACACATATCGGTCATGCTATTAAGATGGTGATGTATGCCTATGACCCGCAGTTAATCATTTTGGGTGGATCGGTCCGTCATGCTTATGATTTCTTCCAGGAAACCATGTGGCAGCAGATCAAAACTTTCGCATATACCAAATCTGCTGACCGGATAAAGATCGAGGTATCAGCATTGCAAAACAGCGGTATACTGGGTGCAGCGGCATTGTATTATAATGCGCAATAAAATAGTCGGCTAGTCGACTCATCGACTACTCCGTTGGCAGGCATAAAGAGGGTGAAAAAAGAAAAAACTTTAAACCCTCTTTACCGCTTGAGGTAGAGAGGGTGGCCGATCCGCTGGCTAGCGGAATATGACCGGGTGAGTCTATACGGAGAGCATTTTATTTTGATCATAAAGTACAGCCATTAATATATTTCTCTTATGAAAAAACTTGTCCTTTTCTTCGTTTCTGCATTGCTTGTCAATTACTCTTTTGCACAAGACAATGAAACCCATCGGATGGTATTAAAAGATGGCTGGCAAATGCAGTCGGTTACTAAAGATGCTACTCCCGGCGCAACGGTATCTCAGGCACAATTTGAACCAAAAGGATGGTACAAGATCAGCGTGCCATCGACCATAATCGCCGGACTTCTTGCCAATCACGAATACGATTTCGACCCCCTTTTTGGAAGAAATCTGGAAAAATTAAGTAACCCGATATTTGATCAACCCTGGTGGTTCAGAAAAGTATTTGAATTGCCTGCTTCTGAAAAAGGGAAAGATGTAGTACTCAAACTGCATGGTATCAATTACAAAGCAAATGTTTGGTTAAATGGCGTACTGATAGCCGACTCGAACAGGGTAGTGGGCCCTTTCCGTATTATCGAGCTTAATGTTACCAAACAGATCAAATACGCTGGAAATAATGTACTTGCATTGGAGATTAAGCGGCCCTTCAATCCGCAGAAACATAAAGGCGACCTGGCAATTGATTATGCCGACTGGATACCTTATCCGCCAGACTATAACGGTGGCATTGTGAACGATGTCGAGATAAAGACTTATGACAAAGTAGGCATACAATACCCACTGGTGACTACTCATTTTGATACGCCGTCGCTGGCTCTTGCACACTTAAGCGTGGATGCATTGGTAACCAATTATTCTAAAAACGAGCAGGATGTGACCGTAAAAGGCAAGATTAACAATGACATCGCTTTTGAAAAGAAAGTGCATTTAGCTGCAAACGAGGTCAAAAACATCACCTTCACTCCAACCGAATACAAACAATTAAATATAAAAGATCCGCGCATTTGGTGGCCATGGCAATATGGTAAGCCCGAGCTTAACCGCATCGAGCTTTCGATAGAACGCGGCGGTACTTTAAGCAATAGTATTGCTGAAAACTTTGGCATCAGAGAAATCACCTCTAAATTAATCGATGATCACTCACGGGTATTTATTGTGAATGGTAAACGCATCATGATACGAGGCGCGGCCTGGTCGCCGGACATATTTCAGCGCCGTTCAAAAGAGCGCCAGGAACAGGAAATCCGTCTGTATCGTGATATGAATATGAACCTTGTCCGTTCTGAAGGTAAAATGGAAGATGATCACTTTTATGCACTATGCGATAAATACGGTTTGCTGGTAATGACTGGCTGGATGTGCTGCGGTGCCTGGCAATATCCTGAAAACTGGGATGCGGCTAAACGACAAGTTGCCATGGCATCGGATAGCAGTGTAATGTACTGGCTGCGAAACAAACCGAGCCTGATGGTGTGGTTGAATGGCAGCGATATGCCGCCCCGCGATACCTCCGTTGAGCGCGATTACTTAAAGATTGAAGCTGCCTTAAAATGGCCCAATCCTATTATTTCGACCGCCAACGAAAGTAAATCAAAGGTGTCCGGTTTTAGTGGTGTAAAAATGGCGGGGCCTTATGAATGGGTGCCGCCCATTTATTGGGAAACCGACTCGACCCATAAATATGGAGGTGGCACCTGGAGCTTCGCGACCGAAATATCTCCGGGACCGTCTATTCCGCCTTACGAAAGCCTGGTCAAATTTATTCCTAAAGATTCGTTATGGTATACCTCAGCCGACTGGAATTACCATACTGGCACCACCAATTTTGGCACCACCAAAGTATTCAATGAGGCTCTTAATGCCAGGTATGGACAATCATCTACAATAAAAAATTACATTGCCAAAGCCCAGGCGCAAAATTATGAGGCACATCGTGCAATGATGGAAGCCTACGGTTTGCATAAATACCGTACAGCCACAGGCGTGGTGCAATGGATGGGCAGCAATCCATGGCCGGGACTGATCTGGCATACCTATGATTATTATCTGTATCCGGCGGGTACTTATTTCGGAATGAAGAAATCAATGGAACCGCTGCATATTATGTATTCGTATGCGTCCCATTCAGTAAATTTAATCAATTCATTACAAGAAAAATTCAGCGGATTGAAGGCCGAAGCGACAATCTACAACCTGGATGGAACTAAAAAATACTTTAATTCAGTCGCTACCAGCGTGGATGCCGACGGTACACAAAAATGCTTTGCTTTACCTGCCATCACCGGCTTGTCAACTACTTATTTCTTAAAATTAGAATTGAAGAATGCTGCCGGAAAAATAAAAGATATCAACTGGTACTGGTTATCCACAAAGCCGGATGTACTGAACTGGAAGAAATCAAAATGGTATATGACGCCTGAAACTTCTTATACCAACTTTTCCGCTTTGCAAAATATTGGTAAAACAGCGTTAAAGGTTTCTTATCAAACCGAGAGCGGTGCAGATACAACAAGGCACGCGGTTACGATTACCAATACCGGTAAAACGGTAGCTTTCCAGGTGCATCTGCGTGCCTTGAAAGGAAAAGATGGTGATGATATCCTGCCGGTGATCTTCAGCGATAATTACCTGGAACTGGCTCCCGGAGAAACACGGGTGATCCATTGCAAGTATGCGGATAAAGATGCCGCGCATGCCGAACCCTATTTTGTTACTTCTGCATGGAATATCGATATGGGTGCAAGCAAAACGGAAAAGCAGTCAGGCTTCGCTGAAGGATTGGTGAAGTAGCAAAACATTATAGCGGTGTTGTCCCACTGCCGGGCAAGACGGCCTGGCGGGTATTTTCGTAACTTTATATTTCGGTTGTCGCTGTTAGGAGATCATTCCCAATTTACGATCTCTTAGCATCCTGCTCAATAGCCATGCCTATTATCTGTATGTAAATGAACTTAGATTAATAAGATATGTTACAAAAGGTTTTATCATACCAGATAGCTGATAATATCGACATAAAAGCATTCAAAGCAGCTTTTAAAGCCGAGCTGCATTATAGCGATGCCGACGAATTGTTTTATAAAACCGGGTTCGATGAGTTCATATACGTTTTTAAATATGGTGTGGTATGTTTCCTGAATTATGATACCATCAGGGTTAGCGAATTTTTACAACTAATCTCTTCTTATTGCAAAAACGCGTTCGACCGAAACCTGACCGAAGAGTTTGAAATACATACCGATGCGGGGAAAAATAAGATCGCGTTTAATTCGATCGAGATCATCGGGGCGGATATTGAAGTGATACGGCTAATTATGCTGACTGTCTCGCAATCCGTTGCGCTTGACTATTACGAGGAACAAACAACTAAACTGCTGGAAGAAACCAATCACCATACCCAAATACTGGAGGCAAAAGGAAGTCTTAATATATCGGGCATCAATCTGAAAAAATATATTGGGAAAAGCCTTGTCCTGAAAAACCGTATTGCCGAGAACCTGTACATTTTTGATTCGCCGCCCGAAACGTGGGACGATGAGAACCTGAATAAACTATATAACGACCTGAAGCGCACCTTCGATCTGCAGGAGCGATTTCGGGATATTCAGGAAGGATTGAGTATAGTAAAAGACAACCTGGAGCTTTTTAGGGACCTGCTGCAATACCGCAATAGCTATCGCCTGGAGATCATCGTTATCGTTCTGATCCTGATGGAGGTGTTGAATATTTTAGCGCAGAAAATATTTAGCTGAAGCCGCTTCGACTTCTTTATGCAATAAGTTTATACGTAGCACGTCACATCCAAACCAATTTCAAATACCGGTTATTAATCATTGATTTATAATAACCTATACCGCCTTTTGGCCGTATAAGTAAGCCTTTACCAAGTACGCGTTTTCGCATAATATGAATATTAGAATATCTTTCTTCCTCTTTTTGATTGTTTTATGTAAAACATCTTTTGCCCAGACAGGGCTTTCATCAGATGAGTTGTTCCAACGGGCGCGTAAAGCTGCTTTTGACGAAAAAAATTATCCCAAAGCCATAGGTTTGAGTAAACAGGCTTTAGCAAAAAGTCCCGACTATTCAGATATCCGTGTTTTTTTAGGCAGGGTATATACATGGTCGGATAAAACCGATAGCGCCAGGGCCGAATTTAAAAAGGTATTGAGCAAGCATCCCGATAATGCAGACGCCGCTTTCGGTTATGGTAGTTTGGAATACTGGAATAATGATTCAAATGGTGCATTAGGTATTGTGAGCAGCGGACTGAAATATCATCCAGATTCCAAAGATCTATTGTTACTGAAAGCCAAAGTATTAAACGATCTGAAGCGTTACCCTGAAGCCGGCAACACGCTGGATACTTTAATAAAAGCTGACCCGGGAAATTCGGGTGCGCGTGCCCTGGCTGACAGGATAAAGGATAATACCTCAAAAAACAAAGTAGGTATAACCTATGATTACATTTCATTTGATAAACAATTCAATGTGCCGTGGCACCTTGCAAGTGTGGAGTATGCAAGGCAAACTGATATCGGCTCTATCATTGGCTATGTGAATTATGCCAATCGTTTTAGCACAAATGGGCTGCAATACGAGATTGATGCCTATCCGCACATATCAAAAATCTTTTATGCGTACATGAGTGGCGCTTATTCAGGCGACGTAGGTATATTCCCTAAAACGAGGGCTGGTTTTTCGTTGTATGCCAATTTGCCTGCAAGCTTTGAGGCAGAAGGTGGCTTCAGATACTTGCACTTTACAGGCGATACCTGGATATACACCGCTTCCATAGGTAAATATTACAAAAGCTTCTGGTTTAATTTCCGTACCTACCTGACGCCTTCTAACAGTTCGGTTTCGCAGTCGTATTCTATTAAAGCAAGATATTATACCGGCGGTGCTGATGATTATATTTCTTTAGGTATAGGTACCGGTATTTCGCCGGATGACCCTCGTAATATTATCCTGCTGAATAATGGTCAGAATTATAAACTTCGTTCAAATAATATTACAGCGGCATTCTGGCACTCATTCCAAAAGCGTAACATCATATTTGTCACAGCGAGTTTAGATCACCAGGAATATCGATTTCAATCATGGGGTAATCAGCTGGATTTAGGTATAGGTTATCAAAGAAGATTTTAAGTTTAAATGAAGAAGAGAAAATTTTTACAACTGATTATACCTGCCATCATTATTTTACCGGTAGTGATGTGGCTGGGGTGGTTTTTCACACCCAAGAAGAAACTGGTTGTTGCAATAGTTGATAAAACGGTGCTAAATACCGATGCGCAGGAACATATCTCGCTTTGGTGGATACTTAATCACAACCGTTTTACCAAAACATCAACTCAGCCCTATAAGAATAGCCGCGATTATTTTGGGTTTTTCCCGAAAGATGACGAAAAATTCAAGTTGAAGGGGCTGGAAAGATTTTCATCAGATCAATTAAAGCAACTGGCCAACGATGCCGATCTGGCTTATTATACTGACACCTACGGTATTTACCGGAACGAGTGGTACAGCCAAAAGCAGAATACAGAGCGTTCCAATGTCATTTACGGTGGGATGAGCTCACAGGATATTGAGTTTTTGCAGAATATGAAAGATAAGCATAAACTCATCATTACCGAGTTTAACACCATAGGCTCACCGACCAATGCCGATAACCGCAATAAATTCGAGAAAATGTTCGGTATGCATTGGACCGGCTGGACCGCACGATACTTTGACAGTTTCGATACCATAAGGAATAAAGAATTGCCCCGCTGGCTTATAAATAACTATAAAGGGCAGCACGAACAAAAGTGGCCTTTCCATAAAGCAGGCCTTGCGTTTGTGAGTAATGACAACGACCGGATTGTTATCCTGGAAGACAGTACACATTTAACCGATCCTATACCACATATCATATCATTTGGCTACGGACAAAAAGCATTCGGATTGCCCGAAAAGATGAAGTACCCATTTTGGTTTGATATCATTGAGCCTTCATTATCGATCAATCACGCGGTATCAAGATTTGATATCAGCCTGAATGCTGCCGGTACTGCCGAATTGAAGAAATACAATATACCTGCTTCTTTTCCGGCCATTATAATGCATAAGGATAAAGATTATCAGTTCTATTACTTTTCGGGTGATTTTTGTGATAATCCTATCGGGATGGGAACATCTTATTTTAAAGGCATAAATATGTTTAGATGGATGTTCTATAACTCCGACGACCCTGCTGAACGTAAAAGCTTTTTTTGGACATTTTACCGGCCTATGATCACTGCTATTCTGGACGAGCAGAAGGCTGTAAAGAAATAAGTCATGATGATAAAGCTGATACGGGGAGTAAAAATGAAAATTGGGGAAGAATTGCCACACTTTAAAAAATTGACAAATGATACCGTTGTGTATCGATTAGCTTAAGAATCAATAATTTTTTACGAAAGGTTAAGTAATTGAGCGCTATGGTTAATAATTTAATTGAATATAAAAAGTTATGGCATGCTTTTTTCATAAGCATAACTATATCGAGGAACAGTACATTTAATACCTAAATAAAATCAGTATGTTAAGTAAAACTAAACTTTATTCCGGTATAGCTATCATGGGTTTGATAGCGCTGGGCGGGTGCAGCAAATCTGGTGATGGAACCAGCAAAAATAAGCCAAGTAACACGACGAATATAAACCCGGTCACAGCAACAGCAGTCTGTGATTTTGATGTCAACGATACCACTTTAACTAATCACGGATGGACCAAAGCCTTCGATGACGAATTTAATGATCTTTCAAACTGGAATGTGCTTACCGGCGGCCAGCAGGGCGTAATACAATGTAATGAACCGGCGAATGCCCAAATCGTCAATGGAGTTTTGCAGATCGCGACCAAACGTGAGGCAGTTACCGGACCAACAACGGTAGGTAGTTCCAATACTTCATCATTCGATTTTACTTCCGCATGGCTTACCTCAAAACAGACTTTTTCAGCTAATACCACGGCGCCCAAAGTTCGCATAGTGGCAAGAATAAAGATAGCAAAGGGTACGGGGATTACTTCGTTGCTCTGGACATACGGTGCCGGAGTATGGCCTACCGGCGGCGAAATTGATTGCGTTGAAGCACAGGGCAACACTACTTCAATGTATTCAACTGACTACAAATTTGGTACTTCGGCTAATGTTAGCCTGGCCACCGGCTCCCATTATTTTAATCCTACCAGTGAAGATCTTGCTAACTGTTATCATGTATATACTATGGAATGGACGCAAAATTCACTTAACTCCTATCTTGACGGAAAGCTCGTTGAAGTGAAAACTGCGGGAGGGTATATTGGTAACCTTTTCGGCACATTGCAGACGCTTTCATTGACCGCACCTATAGGAGGATGGTTTTACGATTCGTCACTAACATCAGCAAACATACAGGCAGGCGGGATAATGTATGTTGATTATGTGAAGGTATTCACATCAAAATAATATCCTTTTGATAAAATAGATATAAGACATTTTTACTTTTTTTAATCTTCTTAAAGTCCTCTGCGGTAAGTAAACCACAGGGGACTTTAATTTTTTACATAGATTAAACTTATTTAAAATATAGTTGATATAAAGTGGAGTTTCACTGCCGTTGTACCGCAATGGCTACCAAACTAACGGAAGCTCAAACATTGAGTATTACAAGTGTTTTAGATGGAAGTGTGTATCATTTAAATGACGACGGGCAACCGCAGCACCTGCATTTACGGCAAAATAGTGCCGGCCTGAACTATGAAGTTAAACCGGGTAAAAGCTAGAAATTGAGCATGATAGCCGGTCATACTTTGCAAAAACTGGAGACGTTCAACATGGACCAAAAAGTACCTTTTGATAGGTTTAACAAATTGAATGACCGTGTAGTCAGCCTATCTTACCACCAAAACTCATTTATATTCCAGGGTGGAGCTAGCTACGAATTCTGATTAAATATCGAATACAAATGGTAATAAAAAAGGTGACTTCATGTGAAGCCACCTTTTCGCTTTTATCGGATGTTAATTATTGATGTTTAACAGGATTATAATGTTGATGAATTGAATCCGGTATGATCCAATTGCCGGTAACGATCTGTGTATTCTTTTTCTTGAATTGATCGAAAGCATTCTTAAGCTGGTTGGCTTTGGCTTCATCTTGTATTGGATCTTCTCCAAGCTCTGCATTCAGTTTAAACAGGTTATTGCCATTCAGGTGATAATCGTCCATAATAAAGTCGATCATATCTGTTTTGGTTTGGAGCAGCGGGTAATTGTGTATGTTCTCGAAATTACGGTTGGTATCCAAACCTTGTCCCATCCAGCTTACCAGTGAAGGACCTTTCACCTGATAGTTGTGCTGCAAATAAGCCATCAAGCTTGGACTAATATCGAAATGCGTTGAAACAGATGACATCTGAGCTGTGCGCTTAAGCATCGGCGAATACACAATCAGCGGCACATGATAACGGTCGATCTTATCGCTCATCGGAATCTCCGGCATACGGTGGTCGCCGGTGATCAGGAATATGGTATTGTTGTAATCGCTGCGCTTGCTGTACGCATTAAAGAAACCGCGCAAGGCATCATCCATGTACAAGATACTGGCATATTGGAGTTTATAATTGCGGCATTCATTCTTTTTAGTGTCATCATAACCTAGTTCGGTCAGGCGTTTTTCAAACCTGGTCAGGTATTTATCTTCCTCGTTTATAACAAAAGGGCTATGGGTTGACACGGTTAATACAACACTCAGCTGTGGCGTTGTTGCTTTTTCATCGCGGGTAACCAGGTAATGCCTGAACAGTTCTTTGTCATTATACCCCCATGAAAAGCCGTTAGGCGCAGGCAATTTGGTATATCCCGCGGGGAACGATTTCCCATCATTCAGCTCATCAATAGCGTTTTTATTCAGGAAGGTTGCCATGTTGTCAAACTTGGCATCGCCACCATAATAAAATGAAGTATGGTAACCGTTATATTTTAAGAGACTTAGTAGAGATAAATGTGAAGGCATTTTATCGCCCAACTCGAGAAAGCCATTTTGGGCAAACGGCAGCGAGCCAAGTACGGATGGTAAAACCGCAAAAGTACGGCCACCTTCGCTCAAGAAGTTTTTCCAGTAAAGGCTTTTTCCGGATAATGAATCGATAAATGGCGTAAAATTTCCCAGGTAAGCACCTTCATTGGTAAATGCACGGCCCAAACCCTCCACCAGGATAATTACAATATTTGGAGGTGTTGAATTTCCTTTGATAAACGGACCCAAAACATCCGAAGAAGCATCGCTGTGTAAAAAAGGGTAATGAGTCGGATCAGTATATTTAAATGCTATTTTGCTAGTTGCGTTGTTATCGTAATCACTTATATAGCTATCGGCGTAAATATCAAGTTCATCATTTGAAAGGAAAAAGTGCTTGTAAGATTCACTCCAGAAATGATCTGATTTATTAATAACTAAGTTGTTTGCATAGTCTGATTTGAAACTTCCGGGATGGATCATCGCGCCGGCATTGGTTACAAATAAAAGGAGTGATAACAGCGGTAAAGCTATTACGACATATCGACTTACCCTCAGCCTGGCGGGCAGCATCCGCAATGCGGTAATAGTTCCCCCAATGACTACGATAAAACCGATGATCTGGAAAAAGCTTACACCACCTGCCGCACCAACAGTTTGTTTAATATCGGCCATTGAATAGCCATACAGGTCGGCCCCAAGCGGAACCATCGCTGTAGTAAAATAGGAGGTTAGGCTAAGTTGCACGATCGCCATAAAGACAATAAATACACAATAGATTATGCGTGCAAGCTTTGCTGAAATAAGATGAAACACCACATACACCAGTAAAAAGTAAATCAAACCCTTGCACCAGAATACCAGGTCATTCAGGAATGACCAGCCTAATACTGCAAAAAGACTTTTAGGTAACTCATGAGCGATGCCATTATAAATGACTTCAAAAATGCTCAATATAAAAATGATCATCAGCCATATGATCGAAAGCTGGGCGAACGATAAGGCCGCAGGCACAAGCTTTCTTGAAAGCGGTTTTCTTTTAGTTTTTTTATTTTCCATTGTTTAGTACTATCACGCTTTTTTTTCTGTAGCCAGGCCCGTTCTTGTCATTTCGCCCCAGGAATTGCGTTTTCTTAATAAGTCTATATTACCTCTTATGGCAGACCATACCACAAAGGGATGGAACACAAAGGGCTCCAGGATGGCAACACCTACCAGTCCTAAAATATCTTTCCGGCCCCTGTATTGGTTGTAGGTAAGCACTTCCATCATGATGGCAAAAATGGAATAGAGTATACCCAAACACAACACGCCTATCAGGATCAAAATAGCCGACCAGTTAATGGCATAGGTGAAGCAATAATAGATCATGCCGATGGTTCCGAAAAATTCAATTATAGGTGCCAGGAATTCAAAGAACAGCCAATAAGGATAGCTCAGCATCCCTAAAATGCCATAGCGGGGATTGAAAAGCATTACCTTGTGTAAACGCAGGGTTTCAATTGTTCCACGGGTCCAGCGGTTGCGCTGGCGGCCCAGAATTTTGAAAGTTGACGGTGCTTCGGTCCAGCATAAAGGATCGGGAATAAAGGCAACTTTGTATGGCTCGTCAAGCTCTTCCATGTAGCGGCGCATACGCACTACCAGTTCCATATCCTCACCAACTGTATTTGTATTATAACCACCGCACTGGATCACAATCTCGCGGTCAAACGCACCAAAAGCTCCTGAAATAAGCAATAAACCATTCAGCTTGGTCCAGGCCATTCGACTAAGCAGGAAGGCCCGTATATATTCGAGCGTTTGGATTCTTGGCAAAAACTGTTTGGGCAGGTGTACCTTTACCAATCGCCCGCCTTCAATTTCGCAACTGTTGGCAATACGCACTACGCCGCCTGCAGCTATCACACGCTGATTAGTACTTTCAAGAAAGGGTTTGGCAAGTTTTAAAAGCGAATCCTGTTCCAGCACGCAATCCACATCAATACAAACAAAGTAATCGTTTTTGGCGATGTTAACACCTACGTTAAGTGCGTCAGCTTTACCACCGTTTTCTTTGTCTACTACGATCAGTTTACGATATACCGGGTTGGTGCTTTTATAAACGCCCCTAACCGGTTTGGTTTTTATTTGTTGGTTTACAAAGAAATCTACTTTATACAGGTCATACGCCCGGATCAGTTTCTCAAGCGAGTCATCTTTGCTGCCATCGTTAATGATAATAACCTCGAGGTTGTTATAATGCAGAGAGAGCAATGACCGAACGTTTTCAATAATATTCGCACCCTCATTATATGCCGGAGCCAATATGCTCATGCTTGGTGTTTCGGTTGAAGACGCCAGCATGCGATAATCTGTAAAGCTGTTTTTATGCAGATAGGAGCGCGTTTCGCTAATGGAAAACGCACCTATTAAAAGATAGCATATCAAAAGTATAATGGAGTATAGCAGAATGCCATAGGTAAAAAAGTGAAATATAAATGTTTGCCAACTCATGCTGCTATTTCTCCTTTTATATGCATTACTATTTCGTTAATAGATTGATTTGACTCGTTTGAATATTTCTCAAGGGATGTCATTCCGTCCTTGTTGCTTTGCACAAGAGCACGGGCAGCGCTAATCTTTATTTCGTCATTTTCGTGAGTTAACAGATCGAGCAGGAACATTACGTCTTTTTCCGTACCGACGGTCTCCATTACTTTTATAATCGCCAGCTGGTTCTTCAAAACTTCGCCAATAAATCTTGATATCAGGTCGTCAGATGTTTCTTCAATATAGATCTCATTAAGACAATGGATAGCTTCAAATCGTACCGTTGGATCTGAATGATCGAGGCAAGATATTATATCGTAATAGCAGTCAAACCGCTGATAAATCCTTGCCAGTTTTAATGCAAACACAATTACACTACTGTTGGCTGATTTAAACCACTGGGCCATTTCAACATTCGCAGGTGGCAAATGTGACAATTGCTGCAATAATTTTATTTGATGCCAGTTTGAAATAGGAGAAGTTACTGTATCCAAAAAATGAAGACCCTCAAAACCATAGAATGCAATCAGCGCCGACTGGGCCTCCATACGTACCAGGTCATTCTTGTCATCAGTATACGGATATAACTGGTCTATCAGTTCGCTCATGCCCATAACCGTGAGTTCCTGTATAGCCTTTGCTCTTATATACCACCTGCTGCTCGCTAAATTATCTATCGCATATTTATCAAGGCCCAGTTGCACATAAAGAAGTTTCAGATTATCAGCCGATATGCCCGAAATGCTTCTTTTAGCCGACATGATCTCGTTTACAAGCAGTTTTCTGAAATGCTTGTTGCTCATCAGTTTTTCGGCGCGTGAAGTAACCGGGATCATAGCATCCCCATTTAATTCTTCGTCGTCATAGAACACTGCTTTGCGTATCAGCAGGTCTGATATCAGGCTCCATTTATCAAACTTTTTATCATAAAGATTTTTGAAATACAGGTAAGATAACATGTAAACCAAAAGCCCTAAGATCAATAGAATAATACTCGCAAGTACAATATTTTGTAGATGCCAGATATGATATACTGAAAGTAAATAAGCTTTGCTGACCAATTTCGTATTGTTATAAGCCGGGTACATTTATTTAACTACGGGAGCCTCAAACCGGCGTACACGTACTGATAGCTCGTTGGGGCTGAACGGTTTTGTCATATAATCATCAGCGCCGAGCTGGAACGCTTCAAGCACCACGTTTTCCTGGCCCATTCCAGACAGGACAATTACCGGTGTACCGGTTGGATAACGTTTTTTCACAGCACTCACTACTTCCAGCCCCGATAAATAGGGCATCATGATATCGGTAATAATCAAGTCAGGTTGAAAATCATCCAACTTTTCCACTGCTGCACGACCATCGTTTGTTATCACCACCTCATGCCCATCTTTTTTAAGACGGAACTCAAGCATCTTAATCATCAATTGATCGTCTTCAGCTACCAGGATCTTCATATTTTTAAAATTTAAACGGTTAATAACTATTAAAGAATTGTTATTGCCTTAGATAAAGGCGATATCATACTTATACGCAGACCAATAAATATTGGTTATGCGATGTCGAACATTTTATGACAAAAAGGAAAATTCAGCTATAAAATGGAAGGGAGAAGTAATAAAAAGATGATTGCCGGGCCGCTAATCGATATGCGCCGAATCATTTATTTCGTGGATTACCTCGTCGAGCTTTATAATGGCTTCTTTCAGATAATATAAAATTTGGCGGTTATGCTCGCTTGTAATTCCGTGTTCCTCCACCAGGTCCACAAGGCCGATTATACTCGCGACGGGGCTCCGCAGCAGATGCGAATTTTTATAGGAAACAATCTTTAGCTGATCAACTTTTGCTTTAAGCTCCTCCTGCAACTCGACGAGCTTCGTTACATCCTCAACCTCCCGGATGATGGTGCAGATATGGTTGACGGGATTTTTTTCATAGATCATCTGGCGCGAATATACCCATATATAATCGCCGCTGCGCTTGCGCAAGCGTACGGTCATTTCCACTATTTGCCCGTTTTTCGCTTGCAGCAGATTTGCAATCGTGTCCTGGACTGTTTTGAGGTCCTCGGGGTAAAGGATGTTTTTATAGAAATCCTGGCTTAAATCAAGATATTCATCCGGAGTATATCCCAACAATTGCTGAACCACACCGCTCGAAAAAAGCAATTTGTGATTCAGTATGTCGTACGTTTGAAATTCGACATGTGTTACCTCGAAAAGTGAGTGTAAAAATTTTGCTCCGGGTCTCATTCTATAAATATACAAGGAAATAAATGTTAGTTATAATGAAGCGCATTCAGAAAACCGGCAATTTTTTATTGAATTAAAACATTTTAGTTAGCCGGTGGTCATATATAATATGGGTAAGAAACAAACCATACCGAATGAGCCGGAAGAAATGCCGGTAACTCCGCAAAGTCCGGAAATAAAACAACCGAATGACCCTGGTGTGCCTAAATCGCCTGAAGAGGCCCCTGGGACACAACCGCCAGAGATTTCACCCGATCGTACTCAGAACCCTGAAATCAATCCTGGCAGAATTGACCGATAACGGAAATAGTATAGATTGATATCGGGAGTGAATCTATTCCAGCAGCCCTTTGACCAGTTTTTTCCATTGAGGACCCGACATACCTACCCTGGCAGTTAAAGCGACGATTGTATTTCTGATCTTATCATGAAGGTTCACAGCTGAATTATTGGGCGTTTCATTACGACCATGAACCGCAGCGCTGACTGTTTGTCCAGCCCTTTTAACAATGAAAGTACTCGTGGAAACGTCTTTATAAAAATGTGCTATTTCAGGCTCCGCCGTCCGCGGATCCGGCACAGGACGTACCGTCATTGCTATGAACTCTTCAGCAGCTTTGGCATCGTCCTTAGCTTCAAGACGCTCAACCATTACCCATTCAAGCCCATCACCGGCGCTGGAACCAGGCACCGGCAAATCGATGTTAAATAAAAAACCTTCATCAGCAAAGCCGGTCACTTCATCGCCCAGATTATTCGTGAGGCAAAAGCGCGACGACCCGGCTCCTGCATAATTGTGCCATTCGCTTATCGTAAGTAATCTGGCCGCGGCACGTTTAAAACCTTCATGTGCCTGCGCTTGATTTTTAAACTTTTTTTCTTCAGAAAAGTCAGTCTGACTGCCGATCTCCTGCTCCGGTATAAATTGCTCTGCCTGTTTCATCCTATTTAGTCGTGTTATTCGGAATCTTCTTTTGATTTTTTTATCATTTTCCTGGCTTCTTTTGCGTCGATAGTGCCTAACGGTTTGAATTCCTTTTGTTCAATACGATTGTAGTTAACGAAAAAATCACTCAATTCGGTGATGAGTTTGTCTGGCATGTCACTGATATTTTGCACCTCACTAAAAACTAACGATAATTCCGGAACCGCAATAAACCTGTCGTTACGCACCATTCCTTTTTTCGACTGCTGTTCTGCCAGGATACAACCGATGATCCGGCACTGCATAATACACCCTGGAAAACTATAGAACTCCGATATAACAATAACGTCCAGGGGGTCGCCATCGTTACCCTTAGTGTCCGGGATAAAGCCAAAATCATACGGGAAAACCATCCCGGTTGGCATCACTTTGCTTAGGCAGTATCCGTGCAGTTTTTCTTCATAATCATACTTTAAGGTTGAGCCTTTGGGTGTTTCAATTACTACGGTAAATGTTTTCATTTAATATTAGGTTAACATATAGATAACCGACCTGCCATGAATTTTGTGCTGAGAAATTTTTTAAATAAGAAAGGCGGTTTATACCGCCTTTCTTCCTTTATGTCAGACCGCTGATGGCCCTCCGCGAATAATGCCTAATAGAAAACTTATTAATGCAAGAATAAGCAAAACATAGATTATTCCGCCGGCAGAATACGCAAATACGCCTATCGCCCACCCGATTACGAGTATTACGGCGATGATATACAATAATGATCTCATAAGCTGATAATTTAGATTAATAAAAGCTTTAAACTACTCGTTTCTATAATAACACCTGCTTATTTGATCTGGTTTCCAGATTTATTATTTCTTTATCGCGCTTATTTCACCGTTGCGCTCTATGTAGATCTGTTTGATCTCATTGAGATCCTCCGTCAGGGCCGATTTTCGCACACCCTGCATTACGTCTTCTTCGGTTAACTGCACTCGTTTCAAGTGTTTCGGGATATATTTGCCTTTTTCATAAAGCACGATCTTATCGCTCTCGACAAGCTTCCCAATTACTTTCGAATTCGCAATCAACCACCCAATACAACGGTGAAAAGTGACTATTACAAAACATGCAACAATAACTGGCACAAATGGCGAAGCACCCACCACAGCACGGCTTAATACGGCTCCCAGTAAAATGATAATGATATTGTCCAGTGGTGTCCTGATACCAAAGGAACGTCGTCCCGAGATTCTTATCAGCAGTAAGGCGATAATAAATACGACGATACCGCGGCTGCTCATTTGCCAGGCGGTAAGGTCCTTCCCCTCCCCGAAGATTTTAATGAGTATGTCCATGGCGAAAAAGCTTTAAAACAATTCAACAGAACCCGGATAATTCCTGATCCCTAAACTTAAAACCATGTTTTTACCTATATTGTTTATGTTATCTGGCTCCCGGCACGCGCTCATAAAGCTTAACATATTCATCCACCATCCTTTCCTGCGAAAATTGTTCTTCGCTCCAGTTGCGGCATTCCAGGCGGTTGATTTTGGCGAGGTCGGAAACGACCTCAATGGCCTGATCGGTAGTATCCACTAAAAAGCCGGTTTTACCGTGAATGATCAGCTCACTCATCGATCCCCGGTTAAAAGCGATCACCGGCGTACCGCAAAGCATAGCTTCGGCAACGCTCATGCCGAATGGCTCGTCAAAATTTATTGGATGCAGCAATGCGAGGGCATTTTTCATCAATTCATTTCTTTTCTCCGGACCGGCCTCGCCAACGTAAACTATCTGGTCACTTAAAAACGGCTTTACTTTTTGCTCAAAATAATTGACATTCTGTATTATCCCTGCAATCAGCAATTTCTTCTTCGACCTTGTTGCAATCTCTATGGCCTCGGCAGTGCCTTTATCATGGTGGATCCTGCCAAAATAAAGCAGGTAATCTTCGGGTCTACTTTGAAATTCAAAATCACTCACCCGTAGCCCGTTGTAAATGGTAGCAGCGTAGGTAAGTAAGGGACTCCTGTCGGAATTACTGATAGAAACGTAATGTGAACTTTTATTATATTTCTGATAAACAGGAATGATCTTTGGCGATGAAAAGCCATGAATAGTGGTTACCACCGGCGTTTTGATCAGCCCGGAATAGGTGAGTGGTAAAAAGTCAAAATGGTTGTGAATGATATCAAAATTGCCGGCCTTTTCCATCAGGTTGCTGATATGAAGACACTCAGCTACCTTGGCATCCTGTGAGCGGTCTTCTTCATACCCTTGTTGAATCACCCAATCAAGCCTGCCGCCGGTTATCGAATCAGCAGTTGCAAATAAGGTAACATCCAGTCCCTTAGCAACCAAACCCTCGGTGATATTACTGGCAACCTGCTCCCAGGGGCCATAATGCCTGGGCGGTGTACGCCAGGCCACAGGAGCCAGTATGGCAACTCTCATTTAAAAATCCTTTCTGCTGATAGGGCTGTGAATATCATTGTTAGACCTAACGCAGGAATTGGGAATAGGTTTGGTACGATGACACTTAGTGAGTTTTCCTGCCGACTCGCCACCACATCAATGACGCGCAGGAATTCGCCTGCCCTTATTTCCCTATCCGGTACAGATTCCCGTTATCCGTAACACCATAAAAAGCACCATCCTTACCGGTGGCAAGTGAGCGCCAGCGTTCATTTTTATCTTTCAGTAAACGCTCTTCGGCAACAACTTTATCGCCCTTCAAGATCAACCGGATAATATGCTGCCCGCTTAAACAGCAGACAAACAAATTCCCTTTCCATTCTGGGATGAGGTTTCCTTCGTAAAAAGTGATACCACACGGCGATATGCTGGGGTTCCAGTAATAAATGGGTTGGGTCATGCCTTCTTTCTGGGTAATGCCTTCGCCAACTTTTACGCCCCTATATTCGATGCCGTAAGTAATCACCGGCCATCCATAATTTCTACCGGGACGGATCACATTGATCTCGTCGCCGCCTCGCGGGCCAAACTCTGATTCAAACAGCTCTCCCGTTGCCGGGTTCATAGTCATCCCTTCAGGATTTCTAAATCCGTAGGCGTATATTTCGAGTAATGCGTTCGCCTTTTGTGCAAACGGTCCGCCAGGTACAGGCTTGCCGTCCCTGTTGATATGTAAAACTTTGCCGATGGCTGTGCTTAGGTCTTGCGCCTTTATGCGCATCTCGTCGGCGCTGTGTTCGCCGGTGCTCACAAACAGGTTGCCCTGTTTATCAAAAACAATCCGCGAGCCAAACTGAAGGTGACCATCATAAGCTGGTTTTGCATGATAGATCACTTTAACGTTTTCCAGTTTGCTGCCATCAACTGACAAAGTTCCTTTAGCGACCGCTAATTGGAAGCCCTCGGGAACCTGCTCGGAATAAGTCCAAAACAAGGTCCTGTTTTGCGCGAATTTGGAATCAAAATTAACATCCAGCAATCCACCCTGGCCGCCAACCGCCACTTTCGGTAAGCCGCTTATCTCTTTATCAAAACTGCCATCGGCCTTTAGAATCCGCATAGTGCCGCCTTTTTCAGTCACAATAAAGCGGCCATCTGGCAGGCAGCGAAGCGAAAAGGGCTGTTTGAGGTCGTGATTAAGAACCCGAACATCCAGCTTGGTTTTCGTTTGTGCGCCCGGTGCCCTGGTCTGGCCTGCGAAAGCGGGTTTATAATCTGCCGTAGGCGCTTGTGTTTCCACCGGCGGTAATGATTGCGCCCCGGCTTGAGCGGACGCGAGCACCAGGCCTGTCAGCGCGAGTGCTCCGGTTAATAGGTGTTTGATCGATGTTTTCATTAGTGTGTTTATGTAGATGTCTTTTTTTTATTGCCATCCCCCGCCAAGTGCTTTATACAAATCAACGATGGCCTGCAATTGCTGCAAGCGGTCGTTAACGCCATCCAGTTGCGCCGACAGTAACGATTGCTCCGAAGTCAGTACATCTGTATAGTTCGTTGCGGAACTATAACGAAGCAACTCTTTGGTAAAATCAACTGCCTTCACAAGCGATGCAATTTGATCTTTACGCGTGCTTTGTTTTTCAACCGCTGTTTGATAGCTGTACAGGCTGTTTGATACCTCCGAACCTGCGTTCAGCAAGGCTTTTTGATATGCATAAAATGCTTCCTGCTGCTGGGCCTGGGCAACATGCAGCCTGGTCTTATTCTGGCGTTTATTGAAAATAGGTTGCGTTAAACCACCGATGATATTATAAAATATCGAATTGTCGAAAAAGTTTTTGATTGTCAGGTTAGAGAAACCACCTTGTGCCGTTATAGTCAACTGCGGATAGAAATAGGTTTTGGCCACGTTCACACTTTCAAAAGCAGCACGAAAGGCAAATTCCGCCTGCTGTACATCCGGCCTGTTCTTCATCAGCTGCGAAGGCACACCGGTTTGAAGATTTTGATAAGGTTGTTGTTCGGTCAGCGAACCTCTTCTGATCTCGCCCGGTACGCGGCCCAAAAGCAAGCTCAGGGTGTTCTCTGTCTCCCTGATGTTCCGCTTGATATCGGGAATCAGCAATTGAGCCGATGCACGGTTGGCTTCACTTTGTACCACCGCGGCGCCGTTGGACATGCCGCTTTCTTTTAGGGCCTTTATAGTTGTAACATCTTCGCTCCTGTTTTTCACCGTTTGCTCGGCTATCTTCAGCTGCTCATCGTAGGCAAGAAGCTTATAGTAATTGGTCGCAATGTCGGAAATAAGCTGCGTCAGGATAACTCTTCTGGCGGCATCGCTTTGCAGGAAAGAGGCCAGATAACTCCTCTTAGAGCTCCCGAGCTTGCCCCAAATATCGGCCTCCCAGCTCGTGCTTAGGTTAGCCTGGTAAGATGTAGATGTTAACGGATAAGCATTCGCCAACTCCGGCGGAAGATTCTGTGAGGCGGCTGATAACTTAGACCGCGTAGCTGTTGCACTTGCGCTCAGATCGGGCAGTAACGCCGCTTTGCTTTGCTGCAGGTTTTCCCGCGCTTCGGTCATTCTTTGCATGGCAACTTTAAGATCGAGATTTTCTTTCAGGCCTTCCGTAATCAGTCTCTGAAGGATAGTATCTGCAAAAAGTGATCTATAGGGCAAGGTAGCAATGGTGGTACTGTCAGTAGTATTTGCAGAGCGATATAACTCTCCGCGAACCGCCATTCCCGGCTGCTGGTATTTTTTGGTCACACACGAGCAAAAGGTTACCGTTGCCAGAGCAAACAGGGCTAACCTTTTGTTCATTGGATATTTGTGCAATGTATTTGTCGTCATTAAAATTCAATTCTATAAGTGCTATTCGACATCGGCTTTAGCTGGTTCAACAACAGCAGGCTTACGGCTTATCCGTTCCTGGATATTCTGGAAAATGATAAATAAAACCGGTATCACAAACACGCCGAAAATGGTGCCGATAAACATACCGCCAACCGCACCCGTGCCAATCGATCTATTTCCCGCTGCCCCCGCTCCTGTAGACACCATCAACGGCATGATACCGAAAATGAACGCGAAGGAAGTCATTAAGATCGGCCTCAAACGGGCAAGAGCGCCGTCAATTGCTGCCTGCACGATTGACTCCCCGGAACGTCTTCTTGATACGGCAAACTCTACTATAAGAATGGCATTCTTGGCCAATAAGCCGATCAGCATGATCAAGGTGATCTGCAGATAAATATTGTTTTGCACGCCAAAGATATTGGCAAAGATAAACGCCCCGGCAAGTCCTATCGATAACGATAAAATTACCGCAAACGGCAGGATGTAGCTTTCGTACTGTGCGCTCAACAGGAAATAAACGAATACGAGGCACAATACAAATATCAAAAGGGTTTGGTTACCGCTGGATAATTCTTCCCTGCTTAATCCCGAGAATTCGAAACCGTATCCGACAGGGAGATTCTTAGCAGCAACTTCCTGTATGGCTTTGATAGCATCACCTGAACTGTAACCCGGCTTTGGCGCCCCAGAAACAGCTATCGCGGTAAAGAGGTTAAATCGATTAATAAACTCAGGGCCATATACCCGCTTAAGCGTTACAAATTCGGTAATAGGGGCCATGTTATTATTGGCAGTGCGTACATAAATCTTGTCCAAACTTTGAACCGTACCGCGATAAGCAGCATCAGCCTGGATCATCACCCGGTATTGTTTCCCGAACTGGTTGAAGTTTGATGCATAAAGCCCGCCATAATAACCCTGTAAAGTATTAAGTACCGTAGCCGGCGAAATATTAACTTCTTTACATTTTGCCACATTAACATCCACCTGGTACTGCGGAAAATTGACATTAAAAAAGTTGGTGGCGTATTGAATCTCGGGGCGCTTGCTCAATGCTGCTAGAAATTTATTAGTAACCTCGCTGAAATGCACAATATCCCCGCCGGTATGGTCCTGCACCTGGAACTCGAATCCGCTGGTGAAGCCGAAGCCTTCCAAAGTTGGTGGTGCGAGGAAAAAAACATTTGCACCTTTAATACCCGACGTGGCCGCGAATAAATGCCCGATCACCGCATCGACACTGTGTGCTGCTCCTGGCCGGTCTTCCCATGACTTCAGGTTCATAAATAGCGAACCGTATGAACCGCCATTGCCCCCGCTCAAAATACCCGAACCTGCAATCTCTACCACAGAGTTCATTTCGGGCTGTTGTTGGGATAGCGTTACCACCTGGTCCGCAATTTTTTGAGTGCGTTCCAGCGATGAGGCAGGCGGCAGACTAATATCGGCCATAATAAAGCTTTGATCCTCATTGGGAACAAAACCAGATGGCGTAACCTTGAGCAGAAATGCAAACAAGGCCATAAAAACCAGCACAGTGGCTACTGCGATCCACTTTCTGCGGGATAAGAACAACACAGCCCGTTTATATTTCTTCGTTGTGGCTTCAAAAGCTGCATTGAACGCCGAGTAAAACCGTTGAAGAAAGCCTTTGCGTAACTTATTTTCATGATGAGGTTTTAGCAGCAGTGCGCATAAAGCCGGACTGAGCGTTAATGCGTTCAACGCCGATATCAGGATTGCCACAGCCAGCGTCAATCCAAACTGTTTATAGAATACCCCTACCGAACCTGTGATGAAGGTCACTGGGATAAACACCGCCGCCATAACGAGCGTAATGGACACTACCGCGCCGCTTATTTCACTCATGGCGTCCAATGTCGCCGCCCTGGCAGTAGGCACGTGCTGGTCTAATTTGGCGTGGACCGCCTCGACCACCACAATGGCATCATCCACCACGATACCAATAGCCAGTACTAAAGCAAACAAGGTGAGCAGGTTGATGGTAAACCCAAATAACTGCAAGAAGAAAAAGGTACCCACAATAGCTACCGGTACCGCAATAGCAGGAATGAGTGTGGAGCGGAGATCCTGCAAAAAGATAAATACAACAATGGAAACCAATATGAAGGCCTCGATCAGCGTTTCCACTACCTTTTTTATCGATACATCCAAAAATTGGTTGGCGGTAAAGATCATATTGTATTCGATACCGGATGGGAATCTCTTCGATGCTTCCTGCAACGTTTTTTCGCAATCCTTGATCATCGCGTGAGCGTTGGAGCCTGCGGTCTGAAACACAGCTATAACGATCGATGGTTTTTTGTCTGTAGCAGAAGTAACCGAATAGTCCAATGAGCCTAACTCAATACGTGCAACGTCCTTTAACTTCAACAACTGTCCATCGGGCGTTGCTTTGATGATAATGTTTTCATACTCCTGCGGCGTTTTAAGACGGCCCTTGTATTTAAGCACATACTGAAAGGATTGGTCGCTGTTCTCGCCGATCTTTCCCGGAGCTGCTTCAATGTTCTGCTCGGCAAGTGCATTGTTGATATCATCCGGCACCAACTTATAGGCAGCCATCGCATCCGGCTTCAGCCATATCCTCATGGAATAATCATGCGTGCCAAAAGCAGTAACATCGCCCACTCCATTGACGCGTTTCAGCATCGGGATTACGTTGATGTTGGCGTAGTTCTGAAGGAAAGTAGCATCGTATGCTTTGCTGGTACTGTTAATTGAAAATACCATCACCATACTGCTCTGACGTTTACTTGTACTAATCCCCGCCCTGGTAACTTCAGCCGGTAATAACGGCGTTGCCCGCGACACACGGTTCTGCACGTTCACAGCAGCCAGGTCTGGATTGGTGCCTTGTTTGAAAAAGATGGTGATACCGGCAGAGCCATCGTTACCTGCAGACGAGGTCATGTAGGTCATGTTCTCCACCCCGTTTATTTGCTCTTCAAGCGGTACGATAACACTATTCAGCACAACATCCGCATTTGCACCGGGGTAGGAAGTAGATACCTGCACCGTTGGCGGTGCTATCTCAGGATATTGAGTGATCGGCAGCGCAATGAGGCCAAGAATACCGAGTATCACAATGATCACCGATATCACGGTAGAAAGCACGGGCCGTTCGATAAAAACTTTTAAGGTCATTTTTATGCTGTCGGTTTATTTAATGTCTTTGTAAACTTCACCTTCTGGCTGTATTTGGGGTTTAATAGCCGTGCCATCTGCAATTGGCGAAGCGGCTTCGTAAACGATCTCATCGCCTGGCTTTATGCCATCCGTAACTACAAAATACTGACCGGCAGCATCAGGCATGGTCGTTATCTCGGCACTTTTTACCTTATCACCATTCACCAGGTAAACAAAACGCTTGCCCTGCAATTCGTACGTCGACCGCTGCGGTACCAGCAAAGCGTCCTTTACCGGCACAGGAATAACAACAGTAGCGCTGCCACCGCTCCTGATCAACCTTACCGGGTTTGGAAATGTCGCCCGGAAACTTGCTGCGCCTGTTTCTGCGTTTATCTGTCCGCCGATACTTTCTATTTTCCCTTTTTCCGGGTAATCCGTACCGTCAGACAGGATAAGAGAAACCTGGGGAAGCTGTTTAAGTTTTGCCTCTAACGTATTCCCTTTGTATCGCCTTGAAAAATCCAGCAGTTGCTTCTCATTCATCGAGAAGTAAGCATATACGTTTGATATATTGGAGATCATGGTGAGCGGCGAAGTTGTGGTGCTGCTCACAAGGCTTCCCAATTTGTAAGGGATCATCCCCGCAACCCCGTCAACCGGGCTGGTAATAGTGGTGTATGACAAATTAGTCCTGGCATTGGCAAGCGTGGTTTTGGCCTGCAGCAATGCCGCTTCCTTAACTTTTAACGCATCCTGCGCCGATTTCAATTCATATTCGCTAATAATCTCTTTTGCCACCAACGGCTTCGTTTTTTCAACCTGCAATTTAGCCGTATTCACATCGGCCTCGGCGCTGTTAATGGCAGCAAGGGCATTTTTAACCTCCTGCTGATACTGCGGCGCGTTGATCTTAAACAGCAGCTGACCTTTCTTAACCGTAGCGCCTTCGTCTATATAAATATGTTCAATGTAACCATCAATCTTCGGCCGGATTTCGATGTTTTGCTCGCCTTGCAACGTAGCGGGGTATTGCGATTGCAACGTGGTGTTATGGGTGGTTACCTTCAATACCGGGTAAGCCTGTGCAACCGGCGCTCCGCCTTGCTGGTTTTGTCCGCCTTGTGAATTCCCGCAGCCAAGGCTTGCCATCATTGCACAACCTATTATTATCGCAAATGCCGGTCTTTTTCTGATCAATGTTTGGTTTGGTTTTAGTGATCTGGATATATTCTTTATCATAGAGCGCGTACAGGTTATATTTATCGTGCCGATAATTTAAAATTCGTTACGGTGTGCGTGTGCTCAAAAATTCACTAAGCACTATTTATATTGGTCACTTTCGTATATTGTCGTTGGGGCTGCCGACAGCAAATAAATGCCGGGGGCATTTATTTGACCAATTATTGATCTGATTGTTACTAGCTATAAAGATGTTTTCTCTGTAAAGAAGAAACTTTTGTTTATGATTTTGATGGCGAAATTAATGCAAACTGATCAAATGCCGTCAATGCAGCCTTTGAAAATAAAAAATAGTGCGTTCTGTTTCTCACGCAGAACGCACCTTACCATCAAAGGCAATCAACTAAATCTCAATCGAGACGCCGCAAATTGAACACTTTATTAGCACTTGCAAAAATCTTATCGACAGGTTGGAGAAAATTATAGACGAACAGGCAGAATCAGGGTGGTTAAGTCAAGTGTAAACTTTTTTCAGCACGATACATATCTTGAAGTGTTCCACGGAACAGTGTGCACAAATGAAACAGATGGAACGGGTGGAACACCCGCAATAGTTAAGAAAATTAATCTTAAATATACGCAGTCGTCGATTAAAGCGAATTCATGGAAATAGTTATCTCATTAATTAAAAAATTAACGTTTTGCTTGTTTGAATTTGAAACATATCCTTTACATTTGGTCTTCATCAACCACCTAATAAATGAGAAACAATATGCACAGGGACCTCGGTGCAGGTCGCTACATTGTACCTTTTATCAGCAAATACCCCAGTAATCCAATCACTTCCATTATTGGCAATTATGCGCGATTATGATTTACTGACTGACGGGGAACTGACAGATCTTTTAAAATCAAACGACAAAACCGCATTTACCGAAATCTACAACAGATACTGGAAACGGTTATTCGGGATTGCTGCGAATAAGATAAAAGATCTGGACGAGGCCGAGGAAATTGTACAGGACATTTTTGTGTCGCTTTGGCGCAGAAGGGAAGACCTGTCGGCAATTATTTCCTTAAGCTCATATTTGGCTATTTCGGTTAAATACCGTGTCATCAAGACGTTGGAAAAACAGAGTCATGCCCAAAAATATGCCGATTATTATGAATATGCAATGAGCATAACCGATAACTCAACCGAAGAGTGGATGGAGTTTGAAGAGCTGAAAACCCAGTTATCCCAATTTGTTGCCGAGCTGCCGGCAAAATGCCAATTGGTATTCAAAATGAGCCGCGAATCGGGTTTCCCTCAAAAAAGGATAGCAGAGGAATTAGGGATCTCGGAAAAAACGGTCGAGGCGCACCTGGGCAAAGCATTAAAAATATTGCGTACGCGGTTGAGTCAGTTTCTTTTATAAAATTTAATTTTTTTTTCCGGCAGTAAGGGATTGGCTTCATTCAGGGGACTTACCATTAAAACCTGTTGAATGAATAGCCAGCCTGACGAAAAACGCTACCGGGAACTTGCCCAAAAATGGCTCGACGGAACCATTACTTCTGCCGAAAGGCAGGAATTTGCTGCGTGGTACAATGCAGATCAGGATGCTCCGGTAAAGATCCCGTCAGGATTTGCCGAAAGCGAGGATGTTCTTCGGGAACGGATACTGGATAAAATAAACAACCAGATCTTTAAAACTTCAGGTTCAGGGAAAAAGGCATTGCTCTGGCTGACTTCGATTGCCGCAAGTTTGGTAGTGGTCGTCATTATAGCAGCCGTTCATTTTCATCTGAAAAAACAGCAGTCGCAATCCTTGGCCACCAGCCATCAAAAAAAGACTAAGGTAAACGATGTTGCCCCCGGCGGTGATAAAGCAATGCTGACGCTTGCCGACGGGTCTAAGGTGGTTTTGAATGACGCAAAAAACGGGCTTATTGCCAACCAGGGGCTTACCAAACTCAATAAGACCAACGCCGGTCAATTAGTTTACGAGGCGGATCAAGCATCAAAAAGTACCGCGGTTGTTTACAATACCATTACCACCCCTAAAGGCGGACAGTTCAGGATCGTGTTAAGCGATGGCACCAAGGTATGGCTCAATGCAGCATCATCCATTACCTTTCCAACAACCTTCCCGGCTACAGAACGAAAAGTAACCATCACCGGCGAAGTCTATTTTGAAGTCGCCAAAAACATGCAGGTCCCGTTCAGGGTGGTCACCGGTAAGCAAGAGGTGGAAGATGTAGGCACTTGCTTCAATATAAAAGCTTACGATGATGAACGCTCCATCACTACTACCCTGGTAGAAGGAGCGGTAAAGATTTCCTCCGGACAGCAATCCGCACTTTTAAAGCCCGGTCAACAAGCAAATGTCTCCAAGCAGGGGTTAGAGCCGATCAGTGTTAAAACGGTAGATACAGAAATTGTGCTTGCCTGGAAGAATGGCAGCTTCGAGTTTGAAAGTGAGGAATTACACGCCATTATGCGCCAGGTGGCCAGGTGGTACGATATAAAAGTTATTTACGAAGGCAACCTAAAGCCGAGGCGCTTTACAGCGAGCGTTCCGCGAAATATTAATCTTTCCAAATTGTTGGAGATGTTAAAATTTATGGGCGTCAACTTCAGGATAGATGGGCAGACCGTAGTGGTTTCGCCTTAGCCTCCATCAATCAAAAACATAAAAATTAAACCTATTCACAATAAACCAGATTGCTCAGTTGCGATACACCAATTGTTTAACTTAAAATATAGCACAATGAAGAACCCCATATTAAGAGCCCCCTGACGATAACGAAGGTAATCTAAAGCATATCGGAAAATAAAAGCCGGGCAGCATTGCAGTGCCCGCCCGGCGTAAGTCCGGGTTACCTGTTCTGACAATCGTGAAAATTGAAAAACCAAGTTAATAACCCAAACACTACAAACTTATGAAATTCAAACGTAAGGCTTTGCCTGTGCTCAGGCATGGCCTGTTCAAAATTCTATTAGCTATGAAGCTAACAGCTATGTTTATGCTTGCAAGCCTGGTTACTGTAAGTGCCAAAACATTTAGCCAGGGGATTAAAATCCATCAAAATCAAGTATCCGTTGATAAAGTATTAAAGCTGATAAAAAAGCAAAGCGGCTACAGTTATCTATTTGAGGACGACGCTGTTTCAAAAACGATAAAGCTTGACGTTGACGTCGATAACGCCTCTGTTGAAGAAACGCTTAACCGATGTTTCAAAGACCAGCCTTTAACCTATAAAATATTTGAGAAAACCATCGTCATTAAAGCAATGCCTCAACCTGTAAAGGCAGTTGTGGTTGCTATAAAAGTGCAGGGAACGGTAAGCGACGAGAAAGGGTTGCCACTTCCCGGCGTGTCTGTCAAAGTTAAAGGGACCTCCGCCGGTGCGGTAACAGACGCAAATGGAAAATACTCGCTCTCCAACGTAGATGGCAGCGCCACACTGGTATTTAGTTTTATTGGCTATAACACACAGGAAGTTCCGGTAAATAACAAGGAACAGATCGATGTAAAACTCACCGAAGCAGCTAAAGAGCTTAACCAGGTGGTTGTTGTGGGCTACGGTACACAAAAACGAGTTGACCTTACAGGTTCTGTAGGAAGTGTTAATAGCAAACAATTACAGGAAAGGCCTGCCATAAACGTGGAAGAAGAGCTGGCCGGTAAAATTGCCGGTGTTAATGTTTCGACAAACTCAGGCGCACCTGGAGGAGCTACAAAGATCAGGATACGTGGATATAGCTCGATCAACACCAGTACTGACCCGCTTTATGTTGTGGACGGTGTGGTTTGGACAGAAGGCGGCGCCTCTATCAATCCTAATGACATCGCATCAATTGACGTACTTAAGGATGCATCTTCCACAGCAATTTACGGAACACGTGGAGCCAATGGGGTAATCTTAATAACCACAAAAAGAGGCAGCAAGACCGGCAGTAGTGTTAGTTATGACGCTTACGGAAGTATCAGCACAATGGCAAAGGAATTGAAAGTATTGAATGCTAAACAGTTCCTGGCGGTTGAAGACCAGTCTTACGCAAATATTCAAAAATACGACCCCGTTGGCTGGGCTGCAGGGAAGTATGTTAACGACGATCCTAAAGTGATAAGAACCGCGCTGATCGGCAAATTATTTGACGCCAACCTGAACCCTTTATATGACGTAGATTGGCAAAAAGCGACAACGCGAACTGCGTATAGCCAAAACCACAACCTGTCATTCACCAACGGCACGGAGAACCTGAATTATGGCTTGTTCTTAAATTACGGCGACGACGAAGGTATTATCCTCAATAGTTATCAGAAACGCTACAATGCGCGCCTGGCTATTGATAACCAGATCAAAAAATGGCTGAAAGTGGGTGCAACCCTTAATTATGATTACAGGGAAACACGGACAGCTGACGATGGTACCGGCGGTAATAATATCCCCCGTATGTTGATCGAGATGATCCCAATCATCCCAATCAGATATCCTGACGGCAGCTACGGCAAGCGTACCGATTATCCAAACATGGAAGGCGGTGACAACCCTGTTGCCCAGGCGAACGAGATCAAGTCATTGTTCTATTACCGCGTTTTTAGCGGTAACGGCTATGCTGACTTCAGTATATTGCCTGGCCTTGACCTGCGTAGCACCATCGGTGTTACCGCGTCGAGCAATACGCACCCGCACTTCCAAAGCGGCCTGGTGGGTGGTTCAACAGCCAACCAAACTTACAGTTCTGCATCCATCAATCAATACAACAATACCTTCTGGCAATGGGAGAACCACTTAACATATAATAAGACATTTGGCAAGGATCATACTTTAAATGCTGTTGCCGGGGTCGAACTGCAGAACTTCTCGCAACTGACTTCCTATGGCTCTACACAGGACCTTTCTGACAACTATTACCAATATTTTAACCTTGGAAGCGGGCAAATACCAGGGATACCTACTTCGGGGTATGATGCATGGCAAATGCGGTCATTTTTCGGACGTGTGAACTATAGTTACAAAGACAAATACCTGGTTACTGTAACCGGCCGTGAAGACGGGTCATCCCGCTTTGGAACAAATGTTAAAAACGGTTTCTTCCCTTCGGCAGCTGTCGCCTGGAGAATATCGCAGGAAGATTTCCTGAAGGACAACAAAACCATCTCTGACCTGAAACTAAGATTAAGCTATGGTTTGACGGGTAACTCCGAAATCGGAGAATACCGCTCACCGGCAAATATCAATACCAACAATTATCCGTTCAACAACAGCCAGTCGATTGGAACAAGCCTGACCAGCATCGGCAACAATCAATTAGCCTGGGAAAAGACCGCAGAGTATGACCTTGGCTTGTCATTCGGATTGTTTAATAACCGAATCAACATAGAAGCGGATGCCTTCTTAAAGCGGACACGAGCTCTGCTACTCAATGCGCCGCTGCCAGAAACAAGCGGGTTCAGCTCTGTTTTTGAAAACATCGGCCGCCTGCAGAACAAAGGCGTCGAGTTAACCATCAACACAGAGAATATCAGATCTGATAATTTTTCATGGAATACCTCATTTAATATTTCATTCCTGAAGAATAGGATATTAAATCTTGGCAGCTCTAACGATGATATATTTCTTGGTCCTACCTTCCTGTCGCAATTTAACCTGATGCGGGTAGGTTTACCTGCAGGTACTTTCTGGGGATATAAAGTGTTAGGCACATGGGGTACTGCTGAAACCAATGAGGCGGCAAAGTATGGCCTATTGCCCGGCGACCTAAAAATATGGGATAAAAATGGCGATGGAAAAATCACCGCTGACGACAAAACTGTTTTAGGAAAATCTACCCCTGACGGTTACGGAACTTTCTCCAATACTTTTAAATACAAAAATTTCGACTTCGCTGTTGAATTGCAGTTCGATTATGGCAACCAGGTGATGAACCTGACCCGTCACTCAGGCCAGGACCGTACCGGTCAGGCAAATAGTTACGCTACCGTGCTGAATGCCTGGACACCAACCAACCAAAATACAAGCATTGCCGAAGACAGGCCTGCTTATGTAAGATACCAGACCGAAATTTACTCGACTAAAGTAGAGGATGGCTCATTTGTACGGGGTAAGGCGGTTACTTTAGGTTATACATTCCCGAAAGCCGCTACATCCAAAATCGGTATGAGCCGTTTGCGGTTGTATTTACAGGCGCAAAATCTGTTCCTGATCACCAAATATACCGGCTACGATCCTGAAACCTCCACTTATAACGGATCAAGCAACTTTACCCAGGGCATACAGTTTTACGATTATCCAAAACCAAGAACCTTTCTGTTTGGTGTTAACGCAAGTTTTTAAACCTAGCTTAAGTAAAAGATCATGAAATTAAATTTTAGAAAATATAGGGTGGGTTATTTCTTAATAATCCTTTCGCTGGTGATAAGCAGTTGCAATAAATATCTTGATGAAAAAGATAAGAGCAACTTTATAAAAGACAATTATTTCACTTCGGCCTCGCAGGCACAAACATTTGTTAACGGGATATACACGCAACTGCACCTTTTTCAAAATGGGGACGCTTACGGCGAAAGCCCGTTTATTACCATAGAACTATTTGCAGGGCACGCCACTTCATTGGGTCAAAGTGTTAATAACGGCAATGTGATCAATCAACGCACCGATGCCGTTAACCCAGGCTTCGAAGACGTTTGGCAAAACAGCTATAATGCCATCGCCAATGCCAACCTGGCGCTTGAGCGTATTCCCGGCATCAGTATGGATGGAGATACTAAGAGCAGGCTATTAGGGGAAACCTACTTTTTAAGGGCTTTCTTTTATTACCACCTGGTGAGGTTGTATGGCGATGTTCCTCTAATTACCAGCACCGTTTCTGTTGGCAGCCCTGACCTTTACCCTTCACGTACGTCTACCGAAAAGGTTTATGAGCAGATCATAAGTGATCTGCAAGCCGCAGAGAATTCAAAATTACCAGAAACCGATCAAACCGGAAGGGTATCACTTGGAGCCGTAAGAACATTGCTGGCAAGTGTGTACCTAACGACAGCCGGATATCCTTTGCAAAAAACCGCAAATTATGCGCTTGCTGCTACCGAAGCCCAAAAGGTATTGAATGATTATACGCTTTTTACAGACTATGCTTTTCTGCACGATAATGCCCATAAAAACTTGGGTGAGCTGATCTTCCAGGGGCAATACCTTGTAGGCGTGGCCACTAATGCCATCCCCCAATTAACCACACCTTTTAATTTACCTGTTGGCGCATACGGTGATCACCTGGGAGCAATGATCCCGACCAATGCTTTTTTTGCTAGTTATGAGCCGGGCGATTTGCGTACTCAAGAACGCCAGTTTTACTTTTCAAACTACCCTCAATATGGCGATGCCACGAAAACCGTAGTTTTCGGCGAGCATGCGCTTTATAAATTCTTCCATGTAGAAAGCGCACTGGGAAATGGCCAAAGTGACGAGAACTGGACATTTTTGCGTTTACCGGAAGCGATGCTGATCTATGCCGAGGCAAGTAACGAGGTTAGCGGCCCCACCCAGGCAGCCTATGACCAGGTAAATAAGATAAGGGCAAGGGCGCAACTACCTGCTCTAAGCGGACTGACCCAGGATCAGTTCCGTGAAGCAATTTGGAAGGAACGTTATCACGAACTTGCTTATGAAGATAAAGCCTATTTTGATATACAACGCACGCACATGATCTATGACGTCACCAATAACAAGTTTAGCGACGCATTTACCACACCCAACGAACAGGGCGTAACCATGAAACAGCAGTATTTATTATGGCCTATTCCGCAGCGGGAAATGAATACGAATAAAAAACTCACTCAAAATCCCGGGTGGTAACGAGCAAGGTTAAAACATAAGAAGCTGTCCAAAAGGGCGGCTTCTTGTGTTTATAGACATAAGAGAATAAAAGCTCCGATATATTTTTCAACAAGTTACAACGTTGTCCATATTTAACATAAAGAAAAAGACCGACTTACATGAATTTAGAGGTTGATAAACAAACTTTGGCGGACCTGGCGCTTTTGCCCAATAGTCAGCAGAAACAGTCGGTATTTGCATTGCTGGGTAAAACACAGACCATCGGAGGACACGAAAAGCTGGCCGCCATGTTTAACAATCCTTTGAGTGATGCAGAGACAATCAAAGAGCGGATTGCTGTTTTTGCCTACCTCAACGCTAACGAAGTCGACTTCAAGATAGATAAGAACACCTGCGACTTTGCGGAGTTTTATTTAAAGGGATATAGCCCTGATCAAAAGTCGCCTATGTTGACGGCTGCTCTAAACCAGATCGTTTACGTCTTTAAGAGTAAAAGTGACCGCTATGTCATTCGGCAAGGCGTCTTAAGCGTTTTTAAGTTATTGGATGAACTGCGGCAGTTTGCAGATCATTTAACCGAAGAAGCTCCAGAGCTGTTGTTAGCATTCAAATCAGCCATTACCGATACTTATCAAAGAAATGATTTTGAATGGATTAAACACATCAGAGATAAGACAAAGCCTACGGCAGGAGAGATAGCTAAAGCAAACCATTTATTTAGAAACACAGCCCGTAGCAGGATCAAAAGTCTGTTAGATATTCTTTACCAGTTAGACGCTTATCTGACGGTTAGTGCAAATAGTAAAGTCAGGGGTTTTACCACACCTGTAGTAGATGAAAGTAATGAACCTATTTTAGCTTTTGAAGGGTTATTTCATCCCTTCATCGAGCGTCCCATCTGCAACAATATTGATTTCAGTGCTCAAAAGAATATTTGCTTTGTTACCGGCACCAACATGGCCGGTAAATCTACTTTGCTTAAAGCTATGGGAGTGGCTGTTTACCTTTCGCAATTGGGCTTTCCTGTTCCGGCAGCTTACATGAAAACCAGCCTGTTTAGCGGATTGATAACAACGATCAACTTGTCGGATAACATAGACCAGGGACACAGCCACTTTTATGGTGAAGTATTGCGGGTGAAGCAGGTAGCACAAATGGTTAATCAATCAAAACATGTCTTTGTCATCTTTGATGAGCTTTTCCGGGGAACCAATGTAAAAGATGCCTTTGATGCTTCATCAGCTATTATAGCGGCCTTTGCTGACGTAAAAAGTTGTTTTTTTGTGGTATCAACCCACATTGTAGAAGTAGCGCATCAATTAGCAAAAAACGACAGCATTAAATTCGAGTATATGGAAACTACCTTTACAGGCGACCGCCCTTTTAATAGCTACCAATTGAAAGATGGAATTACCGAAGAGCGATTAGGTATGTGGACCGTCAACAACGAAAGAATACTGGAAATTATAAAGGGGGCTGAGTGAACAAACAGCACAAAGCCCTTCTTTCCCGGGCCCCCCTATGATAACCTTGAATTGGTTTCATTTGCCTTGCAGCCTGCACAAGATTATTCGTAGTATTACATCGTCTATTTATCAGCCCATGAATGCGCGTAATTTTCTATATCTCCCAGCATTAATATTCTTAACAATTGCAACCGGCTGCCACAATTTTTTTGGCAGACATACGACAGCCAACAACCCAACCGACGGGCACAGCGGTTATGACGACAGCACGCTCCGTCAAACGCAGACCCCATTCCTATTGCCTTATAACCGTATTATCCAACCCGCAGGTGAAGTTGTGCGCTATGGCAGCACCGAAGTAGAAAACCATACCCTTGATGTGAAGATGATGCCCGGCAGTAATCTGCTGGCGGTGGAAGACCGCTATGGCGTTGCTGTGATAGACCCGCAGGCAAAAACTGTATTGGCCCGTTGGGAATATGCGTCCGACACGAAATACCAGGGCCTGATGAGCACCTACTCCGGCATCCAGGTATTGAATGAAGACGGCAAAACGTCAATCTTCTGGAGTGCAGCTAATGGCGATAGCCATCAATCTTATGTATTAAAAGCGGTTTGGGCTGATCACCACCTCGCACTGGCGGACGCCATTCCGTTTAAACCGGAGGGTGACTCGCCGTTGGCCCTGCCCAACGAGCTGGCCATCGACCAGGAAGACGGCACCAACTACCTGTTCGTAGTACTGAACGGCAACAACCGCCTGGTAAAAATGAACCTGAAAACGCATGATATTCAATGGTCGCAAACCACAGGTGTGGCGCCTTATGGCCTGGTGCTGGCAAATGGCAAAGCCTATGTGAGCAACTGGGGCGGTGCGTTACCAGTAGCCGGCGATAAAGCAGAGACCGCGGGTGTACCTTACAGTCAAAGCTTTATAGATCCTAAAACCGGGGCCATCAACAATGGTACCCTCAGTGTATTTAATGCAAAAAACGGCGCGTTGATCTCGGAGATCAAAATGGGGCTGCATCCTAACGATTTGGTGTCGAGCCATGACGGGCACTTTATTTACGTGGCCAACGGCAACAGCGACAACTTGACTGTGGTTGACGCCACAAAAAACGAGGTTGTTGCAACCATCCCTGTTATGCTGTTTAACAACAAACAACGCCTCATCGGCGATTCGCCTAATGCCTTGCTGTTAAGCGATGACGATCGCAGGCTATATGTAGCCAACGGCCTGGATAATGCAGTAGCCGTTATTCAGCTCAATGGCGCAAGCGGTTCTGTTAAAGGTTTCATCCCGACCGAAGCTTACCCTGGCGGACTGGCCCTGAGCGGCAACACTCTTTTTGTAACCAATCTTGAAGGTGAGGGGGCACACGTTAACAGTACAACGATCACTGCAAGCCCTGGTGTACCCAAGGTTGCGGGTGGGGCATATAATTCACATCATCAGCTGGCCACGCTATCTATCATTCCAGTTCCCAGCGCATCTGAATTGCAGGCATATACAGAGCAGGTGAAAAAGCTGAACTTATCGTTTCGCGCCGAAATTGCCGGTTTGATACCGCGCAAAGGTGTGGCGCCGCAACCAGTACCCGAGCGAATTGGCGAGCCTTCGGTGTTTAAACACGTGCTTTATATCATCAAAGAAAACCGCACCTATGACCAGGTGCTCGGTGATATGCCCGAAGGCGATGGTAATGCTGATTTGTGTATTTTCGGCAGTAAGGTTACCCCGAACGAACACAAGCTCGCCCGTGATTTTCTGCTACTCGATAATTATTATGCCTCAGGCAAATGCTCTGCCGAGGGCCACCAGTGGACAGACGCCGCCATGGTGACTGATTACGTGGAGAAAAATGTACGTGCCTGGTTCCGCAGTTACCCGCACGTGCAGAATGATGCCCTGGTATATGATCAGAACGGCTTTATCTGGAACAACGCCGCCGACCATGGCAAAAGCGTACGCATTTACGGTGAGGCCTGTATCCCGCGTTATGCCCCCGGTACCACCTGGGCCGACGTTTATAATGCCTACAAAAATGGAAAGCCCTTTAAATTCACCAATTCGACCACAATTTCACGCGTGCGACCGATGTTGTCGCCCAATTATGCCTGCGGCGACGATCTGACCATTCCCGATCAGCTTAGGGCGGCAGAGTTTATTGATGAGCTGAAAGGTTACGAAAAACAATCCGGCGATCAGCTACCTCAATTGATGGTAATGGCTCTGCCGGATGACCATACTGCAGGCATGCGTCCCGGAACGCCTACACCACGCGCGGAAGTGGCAGATAATGACCTGGCGGTTGGCCGCATCATTGAGGCGCTGTCTAAGAGCCGTTTCTGGAAAAACACAGTCGTTTTTGTTACCGAGGATGACTCCCAGGCCGGCTGGGACCACGTGTCCGCTTACCGTACTACCGGCTTTGTGGCCAGCGCTTACAGTCGCCTGAAGCAGACCGTGCATGTGAATTATAACCAAACCTGCATGGTGCGAACTATAGAGCAGATACTGGGTATTCCGCCGATGAATTCAATCGACGCCACTGCTATGCCAATGTTTAAATGTTTTAATAACACTGCTGATTTCTCGGTTTATCATGCACAACCTGCTCAAACGACTATCGACGAGTTAAATCCCAAACTTTCCATGCTGAAAGGCCACGATCTGTACTACGCCAGGCAATCGCTGCGCCCGGAGTTTGACCATATAGATGGCGGCAACGATGATCTGATGAATCGCATTATTTGGTACTCGGTCCAAAAATCAAAGCCTTATCCCAGGAAATATGCAGGGAAGGATGAGGGCGATGATTAAAGCCCGCGGCTGTTATTGTTTGCACTCGGTGAGAGAATAAATAACGCAAACAAAGTGCATAAACTAAAAAAGCCACCTGATTGGTGGCTTTTTCGTGGGAGTTACTGGGTTCGAACCAGTGACCCTCTGCTTGTAAGGCAGATGCTCTGAACCAGCTGAGCTAAACTCCCTTTGTTTTCTTTGACTCTTTGGCCAGTGACCCTCCCGATGTAAAATCGGGATGCTCTGAACCAGCTGAGCTAAGCTCCCGTCGTTTTGGGACTGCAAATATAGGATGTGTGATCAATTAGTCAAAAAATATTTTAAATTTTTATTAAACATGCTGATTGTGAGCAAAATTGGTTTAAAATGGCAGGGTGTTTGCAGTAATAGTTATGTAATTTTTACAATTTACCGATATATGGCATTAAACTTTTGGGGTAAAATATGCGTTTAAGTATATATTATATGGAATATCATGAGATCGATTACCGTACTGCAGAAGCGAGCTAACAGGCTTCAGGAAGACATAAAATCTTTACTAATAGATAATTATCGTTATGACGAGGAATTAACCGCCCGTCTGAATATTATATCAAAAGTAACTACGTTGCGTGCGGAGCTGGCTACCGTTCAGCGCGAAATAAGGGAAAGACAAGCCGCCTGATTTAGGATTATCAGCCGTTTATCACTAATTATTTCTGTTGCCTTATTTTAAATAAAGATTACATTTCCGTATACTTTACGTTACTTTTTCTGCGTTTTATAGTTAATTAACTTAACTGTTAATTGATGAAGCTGTGAAATCGTTAATAGAGCTTTACAAGGAATCGACAGATACCAAACTCGAGATAAATATGCTGATTGCAGAAACCAACAATCCTGCTAACGCGCTCGAACTGCGCCTTTCCATATTAAATCAAATTACACTGCTGCACCAAAAATTAAACCACATCCTTCACGAGATTAAGGAAAGACGGGCAGGCAAAGTCAATTAATTATTGCAAATTATAGCTGGTATCGATGGGCGTTCCACCTGTTATGGTTTGATACACCACACAATACCTTTCAGTAAGCTTGGCCAGGCTGGCCATTTGTTCTTCGTCGGCATCCGTGTCTAAATAAAATCCAAGGCGTATTTGTTTAAAGCCTACCGAAGCTTCCTTTGATACGCCCAGTGTCCCACGGAAATCCAGGTCCCCTTCAGCTTTTACTGTGCCGCTTTTAATGGTTACGCCTATAGCAGTGGCCACAGCACTTAATGTAACCCCGGCACATGCTACCAATGCTTCCAGTAGCATATCGCCCGAGCAGGCCAACATGCCGTCGCCACCGGTCGCCGGGTGGAGCCCTGCTTCAACCAATGCTTTCCCGGTTTCAATCTTGCACGAGATCCCCTCTCCCAGGTTCCCTTCAGCTTTTAAGGTGATCAGGGCTGTATCTGGCTGAACTTTATATTTCTCCTTTAGCGGTGCTTGTAAGTTCTTTAGTTCGGTGGCGTCCATAAAATTGGATTTTTATACCCAAATGTAGTTCACCCAAATCAAAAGTAAGGCATACAGAAAGTAAAAGTATTGCTATCAGGCTTAATGGTATTTTTTTTCAACGTATCAATGCTACATAGCCGGATAATGGCTGCTGCCCGTTTTGCAGATTGATGATATAATAGTAGGTTCCGGTTGGTAACGGACTGCCATTATAAACGCCGTCCCATGGTTTGGCGTAGCCCCGCGACTGATAGATCATACCGCCATAACGCGTAAATATCGAAACCAAACACGAAGGATAGTCAATCAGCGACTTAATGTTCCACACATCATTAATGCCATCACCATTGGGTGTGAAAGCATTAGGGATGGCTATTGACACGTTGACCACGCCTTCGGTAACGATGATGTCGCCGGACTTGTAAGTAATCGTATAATTCTTTGGGTCGAATGATCCGCCAGATGCCACAGAAGGCACAACCGATCCGGTATAGGTTCCAGTTTGAGCGGCAGCGTCCGCCCCCAAGCCATAAACAATAAAAACACCACCGATGGTTTCATTATTCTGCAGTCCGCTTGGTGTGAAGCCTGTCGACACAAAGCCGTTTGTAAGTGCTTGATCGGAGTGTTTTTGAACATTATTCGCGGTGATAGTGAGTGGGGCAGGGTTAACAATAGAATAGGGAATAGATACATTAACATTTGCAGCCCCACTGCTGCTCAATATAACGTTGCCGGAGTAGCTGCCTGCGGGTGTTTTAGATGTTAAACGGATATATACTGTTGTGGCGGTAATTGTGCCCGATGAGCCGACAGTAACGGTTTGACTGAAATGTGTGTTGTCGGTACTCACTTCAAAGCCAGCCGGAGGCGTAACCAAAATACCGGAATTCACGCTCGCGCCGGATACGCTAAAGCTTGTTGACGCTGAAGGCGTGCCATAAATTGTAGAAAGAGACGACAAGGTGCCGGTTTCCGTAATAACGGGGGGCAATATCGGGTCGACCTCGATAGTGAAAGTAACAGGAGGCCCGCTGCAACCGGTGGTTGTATTGACTGGCGTAACGGTAAATGTACCAATCATAGGCACTGTTCCTGTGTTAGTTGTCATAAATTGGACGATGCTTGTGCTGGTGCCATATGCAATTCCGATGGATGGGTTGTCATTAACCCAGTTATAAGTATTTCCGGTGCCTGTGAAATCGACTTCTTTGGTAAAGCTTCCGCTTAGAACTTTCTGATTGGCGATTGGCCCCACGGCAGGCAACGCATTGACCGTTCCGGTTACCGTTACAGTTTTGTCAGTCGCCCCCGACGAAGTGAGTGTGACATTGCCGGACATGTTACCCGTGACAGAAGCTGCTAAACCGACATATATCGTTACATTATTTACCGTTCCGCCCGATTGCGGAATGCTTACAATGTTGCTGTATACGCCTGTTGCACTCAGAGATAACTGGAACCCTGGAGGAGCAGTTGCAACAATGCCATTGGTTAAACTATTTCCTGAGACTGTAAACTGTCCGACGTGCGGACTTACCGAAGCCGAACCTTCACATGCAGAGATGGTGCCGGTTACAGGGCCGGCGATTATTGTTGGTGTGACTGATAATGGATTGACCGTGATTGTGAAGGTTGCGGGCGGCCCATCACAGCCAGGCGTTTCTGATATGAAATTTCCAATAGCATATGGCGACATGCCAACAGCTATATTATTTATAACTGAGTTGGTTAACGCATCGATAACCGTTATTGATTTACTGTCCAATTCGGCCACATACACTTTGGTCCCGTCCTTACTAACATTCAGGCCGATTGGCGTGGTATTAACTGGTATCGTTGCGACTACTAAATTATTGGCGGTGTTGATTACCGAAATGGTACTGGCACGACTGTTTGACACGTATAACAATTTTCCATCGGGGCTCAGTGTTGTCATTGAGGCTCCTGCGCCCGTGGTAATAGAGGTTATTACAGTATTATTTGAAGTATTTACAACCGACACGTTATTTGAGACATAATTTGCTACATACAATGTATTGCCATCCGCGCTTACAGACAATGCATCTGGGCTTCCTGCAACAGGGATTGTAGCTGTAACCATGTCTGTTGCGGTATTAATTACAGAGATGGTGTTATCGATCGAGTTTGCGGTATAAACCTTAGTGCCGTCCGGGCTTATGCCTATACCAAAAGGATATGTTCCTACAGCAATTGTTTTAAGTAGCGTGTTCGTTGCTGCATTTATGACTAAAACTGCATTAAGTATAAGATCGGTTACATATACTTTACTGCCGTCGGCGCTTACCACCACACTTGTAGGGTTGCTTGCGAAAGCCATTTTAACGGTTGCTACTGTAATATTAGTAGCCGTATTAATTACAGAGACACTGCCCGACTGCTGATTGGTCACATACACCTTTGTGCCATCAGGACTTACGGCTACGCCCATAGGGCCTAGCCCCACAGGGACCGTCGCAATGGTTTTGTTAGCAACAAGATCGATAACAGATACTGCCGCCGTGTTCGCGCTGGGTATATAAGCATATACCTGTTTGTTTGTCGGTGTAACCGTAACCGAGGCAGTTAACGGGCTGGCGCCATTATTCACAGCGGTAAAAGCAGGAATATTGCCCATTCCGCTGGCCGGCAAACCAATGCTGGGCGTGCTATTTACCCAGTTAAAGTCACTGGTAGTTCCGCTAAAATTAATGGCAGCGGTAATGTTTCCTGTGCTAACAATTTGATTGCCGACACTATTAACTGTTGGTAAGGGCTTTATCTTACCTAGTACAGCGACGTTCTGAGAAGTTGCTCCGGGCGAGGAAAGCACGATATTGCCTGATATATTTCCCGTTGCAGAAGCGGCCGATCTCACATAAACTATGGTATTATTTACGACACCTCCCGATAGAGGAATAATCACTGAATTGCTGTAACCGCTATTTGCCAAAAGCGACACCTCAAAGCCAGGCGGAGCAGTGACGGTAATGTCGTTTGTTAATCCAGCCCCAGATACAGTAAACTGTTGAATATCCGGACTCGCAGATGGCGAACCCTGGCAAGCTGTAATAGTCCCCGTTGCGGAGCCGGCCGTTATTGTTGGGATAACTGATGATGGTTGTACAGTGATGGTGAAGGTGATGGGGGAACTGTTACAGCCTATTCCTGCTGAAATAAAATTGCCAAATGAAAGCGGCCCTGAGACAACTGTAACTATACCAGTAATAGCGTAGGTACTGGTATTAACCACAAAGACTTTGCCGTCTTGACTTACAACATAGATCTGACTTCCGTCTGCGGTAATAGATATGCTGAATGGAGAATTCGAGCCATTTAATGCTATCGTAGTTATTAATGTTTGAGTTTTTGTGTCGATCACCGAAACAGAACCACTATCTTCATTTACTATATATACCCGGCTTCCGTCAGGGGCCATTGTTATGCCAATTGGATTTAGGCCTATCGGAATAACTTTGGATATCGTATTAGTAGCCGCATTGATTATTACTGCGCTTCTGGGATTATTCGCCGAAACATATACCTGGCTGCCATCCGGACTTACAACAATCCCATTAGGTTGCATATTTAATGAGATTGTTGATACGACAGTATTAGTCGAGGTACTAATAACTGAAATTGTTTGTGTGCCTTGATTCGCTACGTAAACCTTATTGCCGTCGGGGCTTACTGCGATTCCAAGAGGAGAGGAGCCAACAGGAATTGTTTTGATTACGGTGTTCGTCACGGTATTTACTACTGCAACATTGCTGGTAAATTCATTAGTTACATATACCCTGGCCCCGTCCGGGCTTACCGCTATTCCGCGTGGCGCACCAGCGATATTGATAGTTGATATTATTGAATTGGTTTTACTATCCAAAACGTGTATCGCATCATAATTGAGGTCTGAGGTATAGACCCTCGTGCCGTCGGAACTTACAGCTACGCCCCAAGGGCTACCCGTGCCAATAGATATGATAGAAACAATGTTTTTAGTTACCGTATTAATAACTGAAATCGTCCCATTATTTGGATTCGTTATATATGCAAAACCCGATGGCACCGGCGTAGCTGTAATAGTAGTGGTAATCGGGATGTTCCCATTGTTGACAGCAGTAAATGAAGCAATATCCCCCGTTCCGTTTGCCGCCAAACCTATCCCCGGCGTATTATTTACCCACTTATAAGAGCAGCCTCCCGAGGGAAAATTAACAGCAGTAGTTTGGCCACCGTTTACAACAGTTTGGTTGCCCTGCGCCTTCGCCTGGTTTGACAGGAAAAAAACAGATACAATAATACTTGCGACAAGTAAAAATCTCTTCATGCGTTAAGGCTCAGATTCTCTACTCAAAAAACGCAAAAAAAGTTGTATTTCCTTAGTCTATTTTGAAAAAAGGTTTTCTCTTATTACTTAACTGCCAACTGCTACTGCATACGGCCGACTGAAACTTCACTCCGACCGCAAACTCTTTATTGGATTAACCAGCGCCGCCTTTGCCGACTGGATACTGACCGTTGCCAGGGCGACCAATACAATGATCCCGCCCGCCAGTGCGAATGTCCACCAGTGCATTGGTTCGTGATAGGCGAAGTTCCGCAGCCAAGTATCCATGGCATACCACGCGACCGGCGTAGCAATTACAAGGGCGACGATAACCAATACCAAAAACTCTGATGACAGCAAAGTGAACAACGAACCCACACTTGCTCCTAAAACCTTACGGATACCGATTTCTTTAAGCCGTTGTTCGGCACTGAACATCGCTAAGCCTAATAGTCCGAGGCAGGAGATAAATATCGCCAGGAAAGCAAAGCCGTCGGATAGCTTACTCACGATCTGCTCATTATTGTACAGCTTGCTGTAAGCATCATCCGAAAAGGTATAAGTAAATTGGAAATCCGGATTTAATTGTTTTGTAATGTTTTCCAGGCTGGCCAATGCCTCTTTGGTTTTGCCGGGCATGGTCCTCACTACTGCAAAGCCGTAATCGGCATTTTCCCCAAAACGAATGATCAACGGTTTGATCTGATCATGCAGAGAGCTAAAATGAAAATCCTTCACAACACCGATGATCTTGCCTTTTACACCCCACATAGTTATTGATTTTCCGATGGGATCGGTATAACCAAATCTCTTCACTGCGGTCTCGTTAACGATATACGCATTGCTATCGGTGGCGAAGCTCTTTTCGAAATCCCGCCCTTCTTTCATCTGCAGCTTCATTGTTTTGATAAAATCATACCCGACAGCAATATTGGTAAATGAAATGGTTGTATTCGGAATTTTTCCGTCCCAGTCGACTCCAATGGTTGATGAGCTTATTTGTATGGGCTGACTGGTGCTTTGTGTCACCGACTGTATCCCCGGCATCCTGGAGGCTTCCTGTTTTAATACTTCATATTTCTTGACCAGATTTCCCTCAAGCGGAACATAGATCATATTCTCCCTGTCGAAACCAAGATTGATGGATTGGATATAACTTATTTGCCGTGAAACGATGATCGTACCAATGATCAACACTACCGATAGCACAAATTGAAACACCACCAGACCCTTGCGGAATAATGTAGTCCCCGAATCTAGTTTTAAAGTCCCTTTTAATACTTTAACCGGGTTAAATGATGAAAGGAACAAAGCAGGATAACTGCCCGAAACAATGCCGGTACCAAGTGTGATGATCAGTAATTCTGCCCAGAATTTAATATCGTTAAAAGGTAATTCGATTTGCTTTTGAGTGATCTCATTAAACAATGGCAAAATGGCTGTTACAAAAAATAAAGAAAAAATCACCGCTATAGCGGTAAGCAGCAACGATTCGCAGATAAATTGTTTAATTAGAACACTTCTTACTGCACCGATTGCTTTCCGTACGCCAATTTCCTTTGCGCGTTTTACTGAACGTGCGGTGGTGAGGTTCATAAAATTGATGCAGGCGATCAGCAAAATAAATACTGCTACGACACTGAACAGATGTACATATTCTATTCGCCCCCCGTCAATTTTTCCTTCCTTGAAATTGCTGTGCAAATAAACGTGATCAAACCGCTGCAATGCCAGTTCCTGGGTGAAGGTACCCGGTTTTTCATCCTTATCCAGTTTTTCCAGAAAGTGCGTGATCTTTTGATCAACCAGATTCGGGTTTGCGTCCGGGCGCAGCTGGATATAAGTATAAGGTGTGTTATTCCCCCATTCTTTTGCCCATGCATTATCCTCCAGGAATGAAGTCCAGTTAATCATGTAATCAAACTTTAAGGAAGAGTTTGCACCCACGTTTTCAAACACGGAACTTACAATAAAGCTTTTGCGATTATCGACGCGTAGCGTTCTTCCCATGGCAGCCTGTGCACTTCCAAAGAATTCCTGCGCCATTTTTTCAGATATGGAAATATCCGAAACCGTCCGCAATGAACTTTCGGCATTCCCTTGTATCAATGGGTAGCTGAACATCTTAAAGAAATCAGCATCCGCAGAACCACCTGTCAGCTTGATAATCTTATCGCCGGCTTTAAAGTTGTGTTCATCAAAAAAAACGGCATTCGTGGCATATTGTACGTCCGGGATCACTCGCTTCAATTCGGCAGCCAGAACGCCCGGTGTATAGTATTGCCCGTTTACCTTATTGTCATAATGCTGCTGCTCGTAAACCTGGTACAGGTACTTACCGTTTTTATGAAAAGCATCCATGTCAACCTCATTCTGCACCCATAAAAGGATCAGCAGACTACAGGCGAGCCCCACAGAAAGGCCCGCCATATTGATGAATGTATGTGCCTTGTTTTTAACCAGGTTTCTCCACGCAACTTTTAAATAATTCTTTATCATGATTGTGAAACTCTAATTTCTAATTTCCAAACTCTACTATTTATTAATGACTTGTGACCAATTACTAAGCACTCACTCCTCAAATCTATTATTCTTTAATTGCTCAAGTATATTTTGAAAACGCAAAATACTGTTTGTCTCAACCCTTTTTTCATCATCACGATCCCACCATTCCGTTATCAATTTTATATTGTTGCGGACATTCGGATATTGCGGCAATAATCTATTCAGCTCATATAATTCATCATCCGAAGCCTCATTCGCGAGCTTTTTTGCAACTAGTGCAAAAATGTGATCTTCAATGTTCATGTTCTCAATCGGCTAGATGTTTTGTTCAGATAGCGTTACCAGGCTCCTGTTTTGCATAAAACATGTGCCACAAACGCAATTATCTTATTGTCAATACTTTAAAATAAAATCAAACAAAGGCGACTGTTCGGATATGAACGGTATGTCCGGTTTCAGGCGGACAGTTGCATTTTGTATTGGAGATTTAGCACTTAGTAAAAAGGTGATAGTAACATATTTTGGACAGGCCGCGTCGTCAGCTTTTAAATAAAATCTTTATAATTTAGCTTAAATGTTGACTGACTAGCTTATGCGTAAACTTCCATTTCTGATTTTTCTACTCCTGGCTTCTTCTGCTTTTGCTCAAAAGACCTACATACAATGCGGTAAACTGATAGATGGGATATCCGGGAAGGAACAAGCCCAAATGACGATAGTGGTCGATGGAAAAATGATAATCGATATTCAGAAAGGGTATACGAGCGGTAATTCAGGCGACAAAGTGATCGACCTGAAGAATAAAACCGTGATGCCGGGGCTGATCGATTGCCACGTTCATTTAGAGGAACAGCATAGCAAGACCGGTATGCTCGACGGTTTTACGATGACGGATGCTGATGTGGCTTATCATGCACAGATTTATGCCAAACGTACATTGATGGCCGGGTTTACCACTGTTCGCGATCTGGGCGGTACCGGAGTAAACATCAGTTTAAGTAAAGCTGTAAGACAGGGCCTGGTTGATGGTCCGCGGATTATCACTGCAGGCAGATCAATTTCGGCAAGCGGCGGTCACATGGATAATTCGGTTGGTTTCAGGGATGATGTGTTTGATCATAAAATGGGACCGGATGATGGTGTAGCTGATGGGCGGGATGAGTTAATAAAAGCGGTCCGGCTGCAAATAAAAAGAGGCTCAGCCGTAATTAAAATAGCATCTACAGGCGGAGTGCTTGATTTGAGTGAAAATTCGTCCGGGGCTGAATTCAGCATAGATGAGATTAAAGCAGTTGTCGAGACAGCGAAGGACTATGGCTTGCGCGTAGCTTGTCATGCTCACGGTGCAGAAGGTATTAAACGGGCTATACTGGCAGGCGTTACTTCCATTGAGCATGGCACTTTTATGAACGATGAGGACAGGGAACTGGCAAAGAAATATGGCACTTACCTGGTGCCGACGATCATTGCTGGAAAGTCGGTATCGGACTCAGCCAAAGTTCCTGGATATTTTCCGGCCGTAATTGCGCGTAAGGCGGTTGAGGTCGGTACGCAGATACAAGACAACTTTGGCAAATCATACAAGGCAGGTGTCAAGATAGCTTTTGGTACCGATGCGGGCGTTTATCCGCATGGCAAAAACTATATGGAGTTCCAGTATATGGTTGAGGCAGGCATGCCGTCGATGGAAGCCATCAAAGCGGCCACGGTAAATGCCGCCGATCTGTTGGGTATAGCCAATCAAACAGGCAGCATAGTTAAAGGAAAATTTGCCGATATTGTGGCAGTTGACGGTGATCCGCTGGTGGATATAAAAGCAATGAAAAACATGGCCTTCGTAATGAAAGAAGGTAAAATTTATACAAATCAATAATAAAACTGAATATGATGAATCTGAAGACGCTTTCTGCAATAGCTCTTTCGGGAGTTGTGGTAGTAAGCCTTAACAACGCCTTCGCGCAGCAGACCGCTGCAAAAGCTGATGACGCGGCGATGAAAATCTACCGGGAAACTCCTCCGAAAATCAATGATCTTGTACATACAAAATTAGATGTGCGGTTCGATTACAAAAAACGCTATATGTATGGTAAGGAGTGGGTAACCCTCCGCCCGCATTTTTATCCTACCGATAGCTTAAGGCTGGATGCCAAAGGCATGGATATTAAAAATGTCTCGATCGTAAAAAACGGAAAGAATGTCCCGCTGAAATATAAATATGATGACAGTCTGAGCCTGGCCATCAACCTGGATAAAGTCTATCGCAATAATGAGTCGTATACCATTTATGTTGACTACACTTCAAAACCAAACCAACTAAAGGCGAAAGGCAGCGCGGCTATCAACGATGCTAAAGGTTTATATTTTATAAACCCTGATGGGACTGAAAAGGATAAGCCTACCCAGATATGGACACAAGGCGAAAGCGAAAGCTCGTCGGCATGGTTCCCAACCATCGATAAACCTGAGCAAAAAACTACCGACGAGATCATCATGACTGTTCCCGCTAAATATGTTACCCTCTCAAACGGTCAGCTAGCCTCACAAAAGAATAATGCCGACGGCACCCGCACCGATATCTGGAAGATGGAACTGCCGCATTCGCCATACCTGTTTATGATGGCAGTGGGCGATTTTAAAATATATCATGATAAATGGCGCAATAAAGAGGTGAACTACTACCTGGAGCCAAAATATGCACCTTATGCAAAAGAGATATTCGGGATGACTCCCGAGCTGATCGAGTTCTATTCAAAAACTTTAGGTGTTGATTTCCCATGGAACAAGTATTCGCAGATTGTTGTGCGCGACTATGTGAGCGGCGCGATGGAAAACACAACCGCTACACTGCACGGCGAATATGTTCAGGGGACTCACCGCGAACTGATTGACCGCTATTATGATTCCGGCCGCAGTACTATTGCACACGAATTGTTCCACCAGTGGTTTGGTGATTATGTGACCTGTGAAAGCTGGAGTAACCTGACCGTGAATGAATCTTTCGCCGACTTTAGCGAAATGCTTTGGGCTGAGCATAAATATGGTAAAGACGAGGCCGATGCCCATAGCTATGAAGCATTGGAAAACTACCTGCAAAACCCCGAAGCCTCTCAAAAGGATCTGGTGCGTTTCCACTATAATGATAAAGAGGACATGTTTGATGTAGTAACCTATCAAAAGGGTGGCCGTATTTTAAACATGTTGCGTAATTATTTGGGTGATGCTGCCTTCTTTAAAGGATTGAACATTTACCTGAAAACAAACGCTTTTAAAAATGGTGAAGCACAGCAGTTGCGCCTGGCTTTAGAAGATGCAAGCGGCCGCGATTTGAACTGGTATTTTAATCAATGGTATTATGGTGCCGGTCACCCGGTACTGGATATCAGCTATAAATGGGATGATGCCTCCAAAACCGAAACCGTTTTCCTGGCTCAAAAACAGGATGGGCAAATTTTTAAATTGCCATTTGCTGTAGACATTTATGCAGGCGGTAAAAAAGTACGCCACAAAGTTTGGATGGATGACAAAATGGATACACTTACTTTCCATTCAGATGTAAAACCCGACCTGGTGAATGTGGATGGCGATAAAGTTTTATTAGCACTGAAAACTGACAATAAAACGCTGGGCGAATATGCTTTCCAATACGCTAATGCGCCATTATACCTGGATCGTTTTGAGGCGATTGAAGCAGCCCAAAACAAACAAACCGAAAAAGATGGTCAGAAAATCATCATTGCTGCTTTGAAGGATAAATACTATGGTTTGCGTATAAAAGCTATCCGCGCTTTGAACATGAAGAACGATGATATTCATAACGCAGCTATACCGGTGTTGACTTCTTTGGCACAGAATGATCAGAACACCTTAGTTCGCGCAGCAGCCATGAATGTACTGGCTAAATTGAAATTACAGGACAATCTGGCCATGTTCAAACAGAGCTTAAAAAACGAATCGTACGCTGTACAGGGAGCTGCCCTGAATGGTATCGATCAACTTGATCCTGCACAGGCTTTGGAGTTGGCTAAAGGTCTCGAAAAAGACAACAGCGGAGCTTTAACCACCGCCATTGTTGGCGTATATGCCGAAAGCGGAAAATCGGCACAATGGCCATTTGTTTACAAGCATTTTTCGGAAGGTGACATAAATACCAAGTTTATGCTGATCAGGAAATTTGCGCAGATGGTCGGCACTGTAGATAGCCCCGCCGACGCTCAACAAGGTATTGAGGCGCTTAAAGAAGCAGGAATCAAATACAAAATATACAATGGTGTTGCTCCATTTGTGGCAGGTTTGCTGAACAATATTAAAGATCAACGCACTAAACTGAAAGATGATGCTTCGGCAAAAGCTGCTGAAGACGCTGCCAAAGTGGTTAGTGAAGCAAAAGACAAAGACGCTAAATAATTAACTGATTTAATATAGATTGACGGGCTGCCTTTAAAAGCAGCTCGTTTTTTTTTTGAATACTACGAGCGTTGTCAGTCTGAGCCTGTCGAAGACTATGTGGCGATGACCTTTAGGCGCACCCTTCGACAGGCTCAGGATAATACCCTTTCCAATGTATTCTACTTTAACACTTCACACTCTAAAAATAACACTATTTAACATTTGCTTTGTTTATATTCGGGTAACATAAACAGGTCATGAAAAAATTATTGTTATTACTGATCGTAATTGCAGGCGCTACCCACTTGAGAGCGCAGCAATCTGCTATAAAACCTTTTGATCAAAATTTATTCAAAACTCTTAGGGATCAAAGCTTACCCCAATTTAAGCCGGGTGACAGTACGCTGTTTAAGAGCTTTTCGACCCTGCCGAAAGGTGAGTTTTTAGCGGTAACGCCTTATAAGCTTCCTGATCGCAAAATGGCCGTTGCAAATCCGTTCGTGAATATCGACAATATGCCGATTGCAAAGGTAGGCGGCAATATTGATCACATGCTTATTGCGAAACCAAGTGGTAATATGGAAAAGATGCCCGTAGCTAAAGTGGTACCGTTGGGTTTGTTGAACCCAGTTACCCCTTAATCTCTTCAGTTCGAGTCATCGAGCTGTTGCGGTAGATCAAAAATCCTTATTCAGCAATTTCTCCAGTTCGGCAAAGCTGATGTTCATTTTAACACGGCCCTGCTTGGCGTAAGATATTTCGCCAGTTTCTTCGGATACGATGATGGCTGTGGCTTCGTTGGTTTCGGTTACCCCAATCCCAGCGCGGTGGCGTAAGCCGAATTGCAGGGGCAGATCGGTTTTATCGGTCAACGGTAAAATACAGCTCGCTGCCTTGATTTTATTCTCCGATATCACCACAGCACCGTCATGCAGGGGACTGCTTTTCTGAAAGATACTCTCCAATAAGCGCTTTGAAATTTTTGAGTCGAGCACCTCACAGCTGTTCTGATAAAACTGCTCGTCATAGAATTTGGCGAACACGATAAGCGCACCTGTTCGGCTTTGCTTCATGCTTTTGCAGGCATCGACGATAGGCTTTATGCGGGCATAATTATTCTTTTCATCCTCACGTTTGCCAAAAAAATATGCCCACCAGGCTTTGTTCCGCTGCAGGGAGGCATTTTTACCTACCAGCAGCAGAAATCGTCGTATCTCCTGCTGAAAGACGACGATGACCGCGATGATACCTACATTAACAAAGTTTTGCAGTATGGCCGTGAGCAACCGCATCTGCAATGCCTTTACCACAAAGAACAGCACATAGATGAGCGCAAGCCCGATAAATATATTAGCTGCAATGGTGCCCCTGATGAGGCTGTATAGCTGGTAAATGATAAAAGCCACCAGCAAAATATCCAGTACATCAAAAGGAGTTAATTTTAGATGGCTCAGATCAAATAAATGCATACGGCTAAGTTAATATTTTCTGCTAAATAGCTTAGGAGACTTACGAAGTTTTAGAAACATCGTAAGTCTGTTTACCCCTGGTAAGGGCCTCCCGGAACTCCCCAACCCCAAACCGGCATTGGCACATCAGGGCTTTCGGTTACTTCGTCGGTATTGGAATTGATCACGGCTATACGGGTGCCCCACTCCAGGTAGGCCATAAATGCAGAACGGAATTCAGGATCATCAGGTAGTTTTAATTCATCGGCAGTTTCCAGTAACAGGTCTATCCAGCGCTTGCGTTGCTCGTGGGTAAGGTGCTTCGACAAATGCTTTTGGATCATTTTAAAATGGCTTCCGTCTGATTCGCTGTAAAGCTTTGGCCCGCCGAGCACTTCAGCTACGAAATGCGCTACATGTAGTCGGTGCTCGGGCGACATATGCTTAAAAACCAGGATTAAGATATCATCGGCTAAGACCTTGTCATAAAATTTTTGAAAAAGGGTTTCGAATGCGGACATACCGCCTGCCCATTCATAAAGTGAAGGCACTGATTTGTTGCTTTCCATAAGCTGATCGTGGTAAGATAAATACGATCAGAACCGGTCAATTAGTGTGCCGCTTCTTTTTTAGGGAAGATAAGCGAGGCAACGATACTTATTGTCAGTATGCCCAGGATAATGAGAAGCGAATTACCTGTGGTAAGGCCAATCTCATCTGCATAATTGGCAGCCAGCATCTTTAAACCGATGAACGTCAGTAGTACCGCCAAGCCAACTTTTAGGTAATGAAACTTTTCGATGATATTCACCAGCAGGAAGAACATTGACCTTAATCCCATGATGGCAAAAATGTTAGAAAAGAATACGATATAAGGGTCCTTGGTGATAGAAAATATAGCGGGGATCGAATCCACAGCGAAGATCAGGTCGGTCACTTCAATGATCATCAGCACCAGGAACAAAGGTGTGATCAGTTTCTTGCCATCAATCTTGATAAAAAACTTTCCACCTTCGAATTTCGGATGAACCGCAAAGTATTTAGATGCAAACTTTACTACGCGGTGGTTTTCGGTGTCAATTTCATCTTCCTTATTGCGGTTGATAAACATCATCACTCCCGTATACACCAGGAAAGCGCCAAACAGGTACAATATCCAATGGAACTCGCTGATAAGCGTTGCACCCACAAAGATGAACAGGAAGCGCATTACGATAGCGCCTATAATGCCCCATAGTAGCACCTTATGGTAATATTTCGGGTTGACTGAGAACGCAGTGAAGATTAATACCATCACAAAGATGTTATCTACTGACAATGCATACTCCACTACATAACCCGTAATAAACTCGAGCGACAGGTTCTTTCGGTACAAGCTCAGACTTTCCTGGAAATCATTCGGGTTGAGCTTAAGGCGATGGAAGTTTTTGACATTGATTTCTTGCAGCGCTGAAAAGCTATCGATATGAAGCAGTAGATGACCATAACGGGCAATAAGTACATAAAAGATTAGTGCCAATGATACCCAGACACCGCTCATGATGCCGGCTTGTTTCAGACTTACGGGTTTGTCGCTTTTTCCAAACAGCCCCAGGTCGATGGACATCATCAAAAAAATGAATAGGATGAAGCCGCCTATAAATATCAGTTCGCTCGGCATTATTTATTCCTTTCGGTGGTAAACCGCACTAATTGTTCCAAACTCTCCCGCGATTCGCTCTTAGGGAATGTATTTAATATCTCAAATGCCTCTTCCTGGTATTTTTTCATTTGTGTTTCGGCGTACCCTAATCCCCCGCTTTCCTTTACAAAACGGATGATCTGATCAATCTTCCTCGGATCATCGTTGTGGTTTTTTACCAGGTTGATGATCCGTTTTCTCTCGGATGAAGTGGTGTTGTTAAGCGAGTAAATCAGTGGCAGCGTCACTTTTTTCTCTTTAATGTCGATGCCCAGCGGTTTACCAACATCGTCGGTTCCAAAATCAAACATATCGTCTTTAATCTGGAATGCAATACCGATCTTCTCGCCGAACGAGCGCATTTTTTCAATTGTAGCTTCATCAGCTCCTGCCGAGGCTGCGCCGCAGGCACAGCATGACGCAATAAGTGAAGCCGTTTTCTGGCGGATCACCTCGTAATAAATGGGCTCATCCACATCCATACGTCGAACCTTCTCTACCTGTAAAAGCTCACCCTCGCTCATTTGTTTTACCGCTTCGGATACGATCTGCAATAATTTAAAATCATTGTTCTCAATTGACAGCAGTAAGCCTTTGGATAGCAGGAAATCACCCACTAAAACGGCAATTTTATTTTTCCAAAGGGCATTGATAGAAAAGAATCCCCGGCGCTGATAGGAGTTGTCCACTACGTCATCATGAACCAGGGTAGCGGTATGCAGCAGTTCGACTAAAGCGGCGCCGCGGTGAGTGGCATCAGTAATACCCCCACAAATACTGGCCGAAAAAAACACGAACAGCGGCCTGATCTGCTTCCCTTTTCGCTTAACGATGTAATGGGTAATACGGTCGAGCAGGGGAACGGAGCTTTGCATCGAGGACTTAAACCTTTCCTCAAAGGCGTCAATATCGGCGGCAATAGGTTTTTTGATCTCGTCGATGCTCAGCATTTGTAATTACACAAGCTTTTTATTCCTTTATTACTGATTTGGCAATATGCAGCAAACATAAGCATTTAGTTGATTAAGTGAGTAGTTGATTAAGTTGATTGGTTAAAAACATCAACAGGATAACAAATCAACCCAATCAACTATTTCTACGCCCCATTAAACCAATTCACCCAAACACAATCTATTATTAAAACAACGAAATAATAAATATTAAAATAGAATACAATGAAAATTAAAATATTAATAAGTGCTTTAGTTGGTATTATGGCTATTACCTCAATTGCAAATGCACAAACCAAAACTCCTGTTATTAACCATAGGGAGCATAACCAGGAACGCCGTATCAACCAAGGGGTACGAAGTGGCCAACTGACCAAATCAGAAGCCCGCCACCTGCGTGCCGACGAACGTAAGATCAGAAGTGATAAACGCATGGCAAAGGCCGATGGTCACGTAACGCGTGCTGAACGCAAGCATTTGCGCAGAGAAGAAAATCGTACCAGTCGTACGATTTACCGTAAGAAACATAACGACCGTGTTAGAGGATAAATTTGATAAGTGTTAGTAGTGATTGATTGTGGGCGTCCCGGGGTGTGACCGGGGCGCTTTTTTGTATACAATACCGAAACATCGAACTTGTCCGTCGGCAAGCAGGTGTTCAATAACGAATGCTGAAGTTCGATATTAGTTACTGAGTTTATCCAGGCTAATTTCGGTAATTGCAAAACCTTTTGCCCGATGCAAATAATTTGCAACGCGTTAGAAAACTGGCTTTTGTGGATAAAATATGACAAGCAAATAGGGGGATGTTTTTTATTATTGCTATCAACTCATTAAAATATAAACATGTTATCACGAGACGAAATATTCGGCTATCAATCGGATCCAAAATATAAAAAGGCGGTGGCCTACTTTTCGATGGAATTTGCCATCGACCAGGCATTAAAAATTTACAGCGGCGGTTTAGGCTTCCTGGCCGGCTCGCACATGCGCAGCGCCTATGAACTGAAGCAAAATGTTATAGGCATTGGAATGCTCTGGAAGTTTGGTTATTACGATCAGCAGCGCGAATATAATGCGGATATGAAGCCCATGTTTGTTGAAAAGAGCTACTCTTTTTTACAGGACACGGGCATTATGTTCACCGTTCCAGTACACGACAACCCGGTTTATGTAAAAGCTTATCTATTGCGTCCGGAGACTTTCGGGTCTGCACCGATCTTTTTATTAACCACTAATCTGAACGAGAATGACGAGCAATCGCGCTCGATCTGCTATAAACTCTACGATTCAAATGAGGCGACCCGTATCGCACAATCCATCATCCTGGGTATTGGTGGCGCTATGTTGATAGATAAACTTGGCCTGAACATAGATATCTACCACATGAATGAGGGCCACTCTTTACCGCTTAACTTCTACCTGTATTCCAAATTCAAAAGTTTAAATGAAGTACAAAAAAGAGTAGTATTCACTACCCACACGCCCGAAGCTGCAGGTAATGAAGAACATAGCTATGATCTGCTCAAAAAGATGTCGTTTTTCTACGGCATGCAAATTGAAGAGGTAAAAAAGCTGCTTGATGTCGATCATTATGGTTTAAATTATACGCTTGCTGCCCTAAAATTCGCCAAAAAAGCCAATGGCGTATCCAAGTTGCATGGCGAGGTCTCCCGTGAAATGTGGGACCACAATCACGGCATCTGCGAAATTACATCCATCACCAACGCACAGAATAAAACTTATTGGAAAGATGATAAACTGGAGGTTGCTTTAGCTGGAAAGAACGATGAAGCGATCATCAGTCGCAAAAAGGAGATGAAACGGGAGCTATTCAAGTTGGTGGCCGACCAATGCGGAAAGATATTTGACGAAAATGTATTGACCATCGTTTGGGCTCGTCGTTTTGCAGGTTATAAACGCGCCGACCTGATGACCTACGACTGGGACCGATTTATCAAACTGGTATATGATTCAGAAATGCCGGTACAATTGATATGGGCCGGTAAACCATATCCTGAAGATTACGGGGCTATAGATCAGTTTAACCAGATCATACGCAAAATGTGGCCGTTTGCCAACTGTGCGGTTTTAACCGGCTATGAATTAGGTTTATCCGCGTTGCTTAAAAAAGGTTCGGACGTTTGGTTAAACAATCCCAAAATGTACCGCGAAGCGTCGGGTACCAGTGGCATGACTGCAGCGATGAATGGTAGCATCAACTTCTCGCTGCCTGACGGTTGGGTTCCTGAATTTGCGAAGGATAAGCAAAACAGTTTTGTGGTCACTCCGGGTGATGACGACCTGCCACAACATGACAGGGATATGCTGGAAGCGAAGACGCTGATGGATATCCTGGACAATATTATCCGCCCGATGTATTATAAGGATCAAAAGAAATGGGTATCCATCATCCGCAAGGCTGCGGCTGATGTAGCGCCGGCATTTGATTCAGGGCGCATGGCCGATGAATATTATAGTGTGATGTATCTGAGTAAATAAATTTTGCATTGTAAAGACACAATGCCTTGCGTCAAGTTTTAAAAAATGCCTCCTGAATTATAAGGAGGCATTTTTTTATGGTCTTGGCGGCGGTGGTGGCAGCGGCGGCGGCCCCTTGGGATGTGGCGGTGGGGGTGGCAAATTAACATGCACACTTCCATGATAGTGCCTGTAATGCCTGTGATGCCTGCGGTAACGCCGATGACGCTGTGGTATTGGAGGAGATGACGGCCTCTTTAGCACTGAAGCAGTCGGCATTACTAACGATTTCGCCGAAGCTGCTTTTGCAAAACCAAAGCTGAAAACTGTTAAAACAGTAATGATCAAAAATTTGGTGAACTTCATAATAGTTGGATTAGCATTTTTTATTCTAATAACCTGAATTTACATATAATGTTCGTAAGTACATCTACGGGGAAGCACTTTAGGCATTTTTCTTACATTTGGAAAAGTAATAAAAGATAGTAATGGCGTTTTTAGAGGAACGGGACAAACAATTGATAGGAAAAGAAACACAAATGCAGGAACAAAAATTGCGGCTATTACTGCAGTACGTTTCGCAACATTCGCCATTTTATAAAGAGCTGTTTGCCAAACACCAGATCGATATTAATGACATCAAAACCATTGCCGATCTGGTAAAAATACCGCCAACGAATAAGGAAGATCTGCAACAACGCAATAACGATTTTTTGTGCGTGCCAACAGAACAAGTGGTAGAATATATGTCGACCTCAGGTACTTTGGGCGGACCCGTTACGGTTGCCCTGACAGAGAACGATCTGAACCGTTTGGCGTACAACGAATACAATTCCTTCTCTTGTGCAGATGGGACAAAGAAAGATATTTACCAATTGATGCTGACGCTCGACCGGCAGTTCATGGCCGGGATTGCTTATTACTCCGGTATTCGCAAATTGGGAGCGGGAATTATTCGGCTGGGTCCCGGAGTACCGGCTTTGCAATGGGAAACTATTAAACGGTTAAAGCCTACGGCCATCGTTGCCGTGCCGTCGTTCATATTAAAGTTGATCAGTTTTGCTAAAGAAGCAGGCATCGACATCAATAAAACTTCAGTTAAAAAAGCGATTTGTATAGGCGAGAATATTCGTAACACGGATTTTTCGCTGAACATGCTTGGTAAAAAGATCACCGAATCCTGGAATATCAAGCTATACTCTACCTATGCCTCTACCGAAATGCAAACTGCGTTTACTGAATGCGGCGAAGGTAAAGGTGGGCATTACCAACCCGAACTGGTGATCGTAGAACTACTGGATGAAAACGATCAGCCGGTAGCGCCTTATACCGCCGGAGAAGTGACCGTGACTACATTGGGTGTTGAAGGCATGCCGCTGCTGCGTTATAAAACCGGTGACATCTGTATGTACTTTGATGAGCCTTGCGCCTGTGGCAGAACAAGTTTGCGCTTATCGTCAATCCTGGGCCGAAAAAAGCAAATGATCAAATTCAAAGGGACAACATTATATCCGCCGGCATTATTCGATCTGTTAAATGAGCGCGAAGAAATACTGGATTATGTGGTGGAGGTATCGTCCAACGAGGTTGATCTTGACCAGGTAACACTTTATGTAGTACCAGCAGAAGATAGTGAAGAATGCGATCACCGTATACGTTCTTACCTGCAAGCCAGGTTAAGGGTAAGCCCTCATATCAAGTACGTGACTGCTGAAGAAATTCAGAAAATACAGTTTAACGAGGCTAACCGCAAGGCTGTTAAGTTTATAGATAAACGATTGTAGTCCGGAAGTGCGCATAAGCCGGAAAGCCGAAAGACGTCTTGAAAATAAACTCTTGCCGACTTTCGGACTTGCCGACTTCCCGACTTATTTCTACCTTAGCCAATTAATTTTTAACCCGAAAAACATATAGTTTGCCCATGAAACCTATTGGACAAAGCGCACTTTCTTTAAACGATTTTGCTGAGCTGATATTTAGGAATAAGAAAGTCGTTTTGGATAAAGACGCTTTAAACAAGGTGAATACCAATTTTGAGTTCCTTAAAAAATTCTCATCGCACAAGCTTATTTATGGCATCAACACCGGTTTCGGACCGATGGCGCAGTATAAGGTCAGCGAAGAAAATATTTTACAACTTCAATATAATCTCATCCGCAGCCATTCGTCAGGCAGCGGTAAACTGATTCCTGCACAACTGTCTAAAGCATTGATGATAGCCCGGCTGAACAGCTTTATGCAGGCTTACTCTGGTGTTCATACTGAAGTGGTTGAGTTGCTGAAGGAGATGATCAATAATAACATCTGCCCTTGTATTTATGAGCATGGCGGCGTAGGTGCAAGTGGCGACCTGGTACAGTTGGCTCATTTAGGATTAGTACTGATTGGCGAAGGGGAAGTTATATTTGAAGACGCTGTTCACCCAACGATAGAGATATTCAATAAATTTAATATTAAGCCGCTGTCAATTCATATTCGTGAAGGTTTAGCAGTGTTGAATGGCACTTCGGCAATGACCGGCATCGGAATGCTGAATATTTTGCAGGCAAGAAAATTATTAAGCTGGTCGGTATTATTTTCAGCGATGATCAATGAGATCGTCGAGGCTTTTGACGATCATTATTCTTATGAGCTGAATATTGTAAAGCACCACAATGGCCAGAACAAAATCGCTTCCGTGATGCGCGATATATTGCAGGATAGCAAAATGATCCGTGACCGCTCGGAACATTTATACAATCCGGATAATCTTGATCAGGAAGTATTTGAAGATAAGGTACAGGAATATTATTCCCTCCGTTGCGTTACCCAGGTTTTGGGACCGATCTATGATACCATCAACCAAGCAGAAAATGTGGTAGTAAACGAGATCAACTCGGTGAACGATAATCCGGTGATAGACCATGTAAACCATAATATTTTCCACGGCGGTACTTTCCACGGGGATTATGTATCGCTGGAGATGGATAAACTGAAGATCGCTATCACCAGGCTATCCATGCTGGCTGAACGTCAGTTGAATTATCTATTGAACAACAAGCTTAACCAGAAACTCCCTCCTTTTGTAAACCTTGGAGTCTTAGGCTTGAACTTCGGCATGCAGGGTATGCAATTTACTGCTACATCAACGGTAGCTGAAAATCAAACGCTTTCGTTCCCGATGTATGTGCACAGCATCCCGAACAATAATGACAATCAGGACATTGTGAGCATGGGCTGCAATGCAGCCTTGATGACAAAACGGGTAATTGACAATTCTTTTGAGGTACTGGCCATTCATTTGATGACTATTCTTCAGGCTATCGATTATTTGGAATGTCACGACAGGTTATCATCTTCATCGATGTCGCTCTATGATAAAGTTCGCGCCATATTTCCGAAATTTGTTGAAGATCAGCCACGATACAAAGAAATGGCGAGAGTAAAAGACTTCCTCATAGAATCTGACCATATATCAGTTTTTTAACATGAAATGCGCGTTAGTCACCGGTGGTTCAAGAGGCATAGGCCGGGCAATCTGTTTAAGAATGGCCTCTTTGGGCTACTACGTGCTGGTCAATTATAAAAGCAACGCTAAAGAAGCCAATAACACACTTTCTCAGATCACAGAAGCCGGAGGCAATGGCGAACTATTACAATTTGACGTAGCCGACCGCAACCAGGTAAGGCACGTTTTGGGTGGATGGATCGAAGCTAACGACGATAATAAATATATCGAAGTGCTGGTAAACAATGCCGGCATCCGCGACGATAGCCTGATGGCATGGATGAGCGAAGAGCAATGGGACAATGTGCTTAAAACCAACCTTGACAGTTTTTTTGTGGTGACCCGTTTGGTTTTGAATAGCATGCTGGGCCGCAAATATGGACGGATTATCAATGTAGTATCGCTTTCGGGCATAAAAGGATTAGCAGGGCAAACCAATTATTCAGCTGCAAAAGCAGGCGTGATCGGCGCAACCAAAGCATTGGCCCAGGAAATAGGCAGACAAGGCATTACGGTTAATGCCCTGGCACCCGGCTTTATCAAAACTGATATGACCGAAGGGTTGGATGAGAAAGAACTGAAAGCGTTGATCCCGGCAAAACGCTTTGGCTTGCCCGAAGAAGTGGCCCACGCTGCCGCGTTTTTCGCTTCGCCCGAAGCCGCCTATATTACCGGACAAGTACTATCCATCAACGGCGGCTTGTATACATGATGCTGCCCATCGAAAATATCATCCCGCTGATTCCGCAAAAGCCGCCCTTTGTAATGGTAGGCAAACTACTTTTTACTGACGAGGCAAGTACCCGCAGCAGTTTTATAATTGAGGCTGACAATGTTTTCGTAAAAAATAACGTTTTCCAGGAAGCTGGTCTGATGGAGAATATTGCTCAAACAGCTGCTCTTCGCGCTGGTTATGTAGCACAAACAGAAAATAAACCGGTTACCGTAGGCTATATTGGTTCCGTGAGCAATTTTGAGATATTTGATTTGCCCGAAGCAGGCGATGAGATAGAAACAGCGATCCGGGTTGAAAACCAAATATTTGATGTCACACTACTTTCAGGAAAAGTGTGGCATAGGGAAAATTTGCTCGCACAATGCGAAATGAAATTGTTTATCAGCAATAAATAGAATGGAAAAGGATGTATTTGTGGTTGCTGATAATGTGCTGTCGCCCATCGGCAAAACCACTGCGGGGAATTTTGATCAGCTTAAAAAAAGTGTTTCCGGTGTAAAGGAGCAAAATAAGCCGACAGTTTCACCAAAACCATTTTTTGCTTCGCTTTTCAATAAGGACGATATTAATATTGAAGCAGGCCGAACCCAATTTGAGCAGTTGTTGATCGATTCCATTTCCGATGCTTTGAAAAATAGCTATATCGATCCAAAGGATAAAAAAACAATCCTGATCATTTCTTCCACCAAAGGGAATATTGGTCTGCTGGAAACGGAAGAGTATACGCTCGAATTGGAAAAGCGAATTGCATTGTCAACTTCAGGGAGGTTAGTTGCGGAACATTTTGGGTTTGTCAATACGCCAATCATCATTTCCAACGCCTGTATCTCGGGCGTTGTGGGAATCATAGCCGGAATGCGCCTGCTGCGAACAGGCCAGTATGAAAACGCTATCGTGACCGGAGGGGATGTGATCTCTTCGTTCATATTGTCGGGTTTTGAATCCTTTCAGGCATTGAGTCCGAAGGTGTGCAGGCCGTTTGATAAGTCAAGGAATGGTTTGAATTTGGGTGAGGGTGCTGCCACGATCATTTTGTCGACTAATAAAAAATACGCAAAAAATATAAAGGTGTTAGGCGGTTCAGTAAGTAACGATGCCAATCATATTTCAGGGCCGTCACGCACAGGGAAAGAACTAAGTTTGGCTATCGATCAGTCCCTAAAGGAGGCGGGTCTATCAGCCAATGAGATTGATTTCATTTCAGCGCATGGCACGGCAACGCCTTACAATGATGAAATGGAGGCAAAGGCAATCAGCTTATCTGGCTTGCAATCTTCACCAGTGAACAGCCTGAAAGGTTATTATGGACACACTCTTGGCGCCGCGGGTTTGATCGAATCGATCATCTCCATTCAATCATTAAAAGAAGGGGTATTATTGCCGACACCAGGTTATAAAGAATCGGGGGTAACCCAATCGGTAAATGTTGTTGCCAATATTCAACCAATGACGGCTAAGAACTTTTTAAAAACGGCCTCTGGTTTTGGCGGTTGTAATGCTGCCATAATTTTTGGCAAATAAAAGATATTTTTGGACAGATAAGGGAAGGACAAACATTGCCGGCAGAAAATCAAATCATAAGCAGTTGTGTAATTGAGCAGGGAACTGTTTTTAAAGACGGCTCGATGCTTTTTGAAAACAAAGGCGCCGATCTTGCTGAGTTCTTGCTTTCTATTTACCAGCATTTTCAGCTGAATTATCCAAGGTTTTATAAAATGGATAACCTGAGCAAGCTGGGTTGGCTAGCGTCTGAAGTACTGCTGAAAGATACTTATGAGAAAGATCAATATCAACCTGAAGAAATGGGCTTGGTTTTGGCTAACCGGAATTCAAGCCTGGATAATGATATAAAATATTTGGAGTCGGCTAAAGAAATTGCCAGCCCATCATTATTTGTTTACACCTTGCCCAATATTGTGATCGGCGAAATTTGCATCCGTAATAATTTTAAAGGCGAACACGGCTTTTATATCCAGGATTCGTTTGATGCGGGTTTTATTGCCGGACAGGTAGACTATCTTTTGAATAACAACATCCTTAAAGCGTGTATTTGCGGTTGGGTAGAGGTATTAGGGCAGGATTACAAAGCCGCATTGTACCTGGTTGAGAAAAACCAGACAGATAAATCTGTACCATTTTCAATAAAAAATATCAATAGTATATTCGAAACGTTTTAAAATCACAAAGAGGCGCAGACAGACGAAAGGCATTGCGTCTCTACGGTCGATAAATATGAGTTCATCAGTTTATATAGCAGGCGTAGGTGTCATTTCGGGCATTGGAAACAATGTAGCGGAACATCTTCGTGCGTTTGAGCAGGGCCACGCAGGGATGGGAACTATTACCATGTTGAATACCATTCATAAAGGCGAACTGCCGGTTGCAGAAGTAAAACTAAGCAATGATGAATTGGTTGCAATGACGGGATTACCACCTAACACTAGTCGCACGGCTTTATTAAGTTTAGTTGCTGCACTCGAGGCATTGAACGACGCAGCTATACCCAATTTTGAATCATTGCGTACCGGCTTGGTGTCCGCAAATACCGTTGGCGGGATGGATAAAAGCGAAGATTTCTTTGTGGATTTCCTGGCAGATAATAACAAAGGCAAACTGAGGAATATATTCGACCATGAGTGCGGCAGTAAGACAGAGATCGTAGCTGACAAGTTGGGGATCAGCGACTATATGACGACGATCAACACAGCCTGCTCTTCGTCTGCCAATGCGATTTTTTACGGTGCAAGGCTGATCAAAAACAACCTGTTGGATGTGGTCATCGCGGGCGGCACCGATGCGCTCACGAAATTTACGCTGAATGGCTTCAATACGCTGATGATATTGGATAAGCAATTTTGCAAGCCATTTGATGAGCACCGCGAGGGCCTTAACCTCGGCGAAGGTGCCGGGCATTTGGTTTTGGTGTCGGAGAAAGTAGCTCAAACATTA